>Ga0129306_1000966_pt1 | contig 37866 bp, 27 predicted proteins | sample P827metagenome_FD_94438 | JGI IMG/M metagenome (GOLD analysis project Ga0129306, IMG submission 94438) | Capybara group fecal microbial communities from Wisconsin, USA - P827 metagenome | ecosystem: Host-associated > Mammals > Digestive system > Large intestine > Fecal | place: USA: Wisconsin...
CCGTCGTCACGGATATGGCTATCCTGATGATGAATACTTCTTCTTGAAGATCATGGATATGAGTCGGAAGGAGTATATCAGGAATCAGCCATCACATAAAATTTGTGATTGAGCCATTATTAAACCCGATCTTCATTGTCGATGTCATTTTATTAATATTATTAGAATATTCTTTTAACTGTGAAATATTCCCTTTTTCAATTACTCCATAGTAGCTGTTCAGCATACTATATGTTTCACTCGCGACCCCTAAGAAATCTTGAACCTTTTTGGCGGTTTCTCTACTCATTCTATCAAAACAGCAATACGACAATTCGGATATCTCTGATATAATATTAGGTACGGAATCATCTAACTTATATGCTTTTGCCATTTCTTGTGGAGTCAATGCTATGCTCTCTCTTTCTATAACTTTTTCTAACCGAAGGCTGGCCACAGAAAAAAGTGATTCAAGATAGAAAAATCTACTGTATAGCACCAACTTCTTTTCTATTTTCTTTAACTTGCGTATGTTAAAAAACTGATATATGGCAAGCAAAAGTGCAAAAACGCTCACTATCACTTCCATTATATCAAGCAACTCTGTTGAGATTACTATCATCGATTAATCACCCTCATCAATCAAGTGTCCTAAAATACTCAATCGTTCTTATTAACCCATCTTCTATTCCAATGCCGGGTTTCCAATTATCTAATTCTTTGCATGCCACAGAAATATCAGGGCGACGATTTGTCGGATCATCCGCTGGTAGTTTCTCATAAACGAGCTTGGAATTGGATTCTGTTAGCCTAATTATTAATTCCGCTAGTTCCTTAATCGAGTACTCATGAGGATTTCCGACATTAACAGGTCCTGTAAAGTCTCCTCTACTGTTCATTAATCGAACCATCCCTTCGATTAGATCGTCAACGTAACAAAACGATCGCGTTTGGCTTCCATCCCCGTATATTGTTATATCTTGGTTATTAAGTGCTTGAACAATAAAGTTGGAAACAACTCTTCCATCATTAACATCCATTCGCGGACCATAGGTATTAAAAATCCTCATAACCTTGATATCAACATTGTGCTGTCTGTGATAATCAAAAAATAGTGTTTCCGCAGCACGTTTCCCCTCATCATAACAAGATCTGGGACCAATCGTGTTTACATTCCCCCGATAGCTTTCAGGTTGTGGAGTTACACTAGGGTCTCCATACACTTCAGATGTGGAAGCCTGTAGTATACGAGCTCCAGTTCGTTTTGCGAGTCCAAGTGCATTCATTGCTCCATAAAAAGATGTCTTAATCGTATAAATGGGATCTCGCTGATACCATATAGGACTGGCTGGACACGCAAGGTTGTATATTTGATCGCACTCCACAAACAATGGCTGAGTAACGTCATGCCGAATAAATTCGAAATAAGGGTTCCCTATCAAATGTCGAATATTATCCTTTTTCCCAGTGAATAAATTATCAACACAGATAACATCATTTCCTTCTTTTATCAGCCTATCGCATAAATGCGATCCCAGGAAGCCGGCTCCTCCTGTAACTAGAGTACGCGTTCTTTTCATTTTCTTTGATAACTCCATTCATTTCATATTTTTGTAAGATATTTTTCGCGAGCAAGAATACCTTCGACTTTAGCCTTTTCATCTCTATCAGGGAAATAATAGTCCGCTAAATAATGGCCAAACTTAGCAAGTCTATAGTTCCCATAACACATTGGTCGGTTACCAACGTTCTCAACAGCCACACACATTCCCTGCTTCAAAGCAGATAGAATGTCTTCTGAACCCATCGTTCCTGAAAAAATAATTGTGTAATGCGTTCCACAAGTTAAATCTGTGGAATAATTATGTGAATCTGTGATACCGGTAAATGGTATACCCTTAAAATCATGCAAGATTTCTTGTGCCAGAGAAACCTGCAAGTTTGCTTTATCACAATCTCCTACTGGGGATCCTGACACAATTTCCAAGCCAGTAAACTTCCGATTGGAAGCTAATTCCATAAAAAGCTTTTCTGGAGTATCCATCCTTGTGCCATCAGGATTTATCGGTTTCCAGAAGGGATGTGCCAGTATTGTTACGCCTCCCATCCTATTTACCTCATCAAGAAGCACCTGAGTACAGGCATATGCCACCTTGTCACAGCTTAATTCCGAAGCGCCATCTACGATTTCTTTAACACGTTCATCTTCTGTTAATTTGTGACTTATGTAATATCTATCAACAGGTTCATCAGTCCCTATACTTACGATATGCATAGGCGAATAAGCGAGTGAGTATTCCTCTCCAAGTAGTACTGTAAGATTTAAGCCCATTTCAGATGCTTTTTTTCTCGCTTCTACCGAACCCTGAAAATTATTATGATCTGTTACAGCGCATATATCCATTCCTCTCTCTCGAACAGATGTCATTACAAGTTCCGGAGGTTCAACTCCATCCGAAAAAGTAGTGTACATATGTAAATCCGCCTTATATGGATGAAGTGAAAACAAATCATTTTCAACAGCATAAAAACTATATGTCATAAATAGAGTTTCTTTATCTCCATCAACTTCATACAGCGTTAGTATGTACCGATCTTCAGCTGGAAATTGGAACGGAATTAATATCTCTTCTCCGTTTCCAAATGCTGAGACCGCTTGAGGATGAAACTCTACCCCATAATTGAATGAATAATTATAATACGGTGATATAACTGCCTTAAATTGCCCTACCAACTTCTGATATGTATATCGGCATCGTATAATAATCTCGCTCTTTTGCCCAACAGGGAATATTTTTTGAGGAAAAGAATAATATAGTGCCGCTTTGTCACTCATCCTCGATAATTGTTTAAACCAGATATCTTTCATTCCGGGTTCTATTGATTCTATAACCGAATATAAATCTTCACGTGACATCGAATCTATAAGAGGAGAATCACTCTTAGATTCAGCCACCTCCAGTACGTGTTCATACTGGGACGGATTCATCCACATAAAGGTATTGTTATAGTCATCTATTGCTTTCTTTACTTTATCATTCATACTGAGCACCTTTCCAGGAAGCCGGAGATAACAGCCTCATACTTATCGTAATCATCTATTATGGCTTCTGTATGATTAGATTCGAATTCATGGAACTCATGGTAGCTGACAATACTGTCAGAAATTGCTTGGCCGTACTTTATATCAATCAATCCGTCTTTATTACCATGAATGGTAAGCACCGGAACCTTAATATTCTTAAGACCGGAACCAAGCTCGGTATCCGTAAAACGGAAGCCAAGTTTAATTCTCAATAACACATCAATATCAGCTCTTACAAATACCCAAGGGTATTTAATCTTCCAGCTATAAATGTTATGTGCTATGGGTTCCAATGCATAAGGAGCAGAATCTGTAATAACAGCCTTAAGATCTTCGTCTGAATGTTCAGTTGCATAACGCAAAACAGTCATACCGCCCAGGGACAAACCCATAGCAATATATTCTTTCATCTGCGTATTCTCCTTGAGCCAGTTCACCCATGATTCGATATCATGAGAGTCCGTCACAGACAGACCGCTGTTATTTCCTTCAGAACCTCCATGCCCCCTTAAGTCGGGAACCAGAACATTGTATCCTTTGTCAACAAACAATTCCGAATGACGGAACATGTCAAGCGCGCGGCTTCCAAAACCATGAACTACTATCGCAAACGGCGCATTATCGTCATGGGTCTTTACATAACCATTCAGTGCAAGCCCGTCATAACTGTTGATCTTAACATTACGGTATCCGAAGTCTTCCGGTGTCTGCTTCTTGTTATTCCCGTTATTGGTTTTGTCTTCCGGAGAAGCGGGACCAAGTCTCATTCTGAATCTTCTGCCTGCAAACAGCTCAAAAAAGGCAAGCGATATTAATGTGTTAATCAATAACAATAAAGCTGTTACAACTATAATCCCGATAACAAAATAACGCATAAACACTCCGCCTGTATCGTCAATATAATAACTTAATCCAACATATCATCAAGCATCATCGTAACTTCGCCGGTGCACATATACCAGCATCCTGTGCACTGGCACTTCAGCATCCTTCTTCTGCAATCCTGCATCTTACTGCTATGCCATATCTCACCCAGAGACTGTTCACCCAGTCTTCCTACAACACCCATAGCATCATCCCAACAAGGTCTGACATTCATTAACGCATCTACAAACAAATTCGTGTAGCCGACTTTACACTGATAATCATCAGGCATCAGTTTTCCTTCACAGAAGAAATCTATCAGGTGTCTTATGAATCCCGATGCACTGGCTATCAGATAACCGTCGGATTTCATTTTAAGCAGAGTTTCGACCAATGATTCGATTTCACCGCGGTCAATCTTGTTCAACCCGCCTCCGATATTCAGGTAATCATGCAGAGGGCTGATATGAATCTTGATTCCTTTCTCACTCATAAACTTAACAAGATCGATAAACTCTTCATGGTTGTTACTTGTCAGCACTGAGGATACATGCACCTCTGTATCTTTATACTTGTCTTTCATTCTTACGGCAGCTTCAATACCCGCCATTGCACGCTCATAGCTGCAGCCGCGCTGCTCTTCGTATGTTTCCTTGATGATAGAGTCAAAGGAGATAATCACATACCTAAGTCCCAACTCTCCGATCTGCTCCCACATTTGCGGCAGAAGCAATCCGTTTGTCATGAGTACCGGAACCATCCTGTTGCTCACGATCTCGGTAATGATTTCCTGAACATCACCTCTTACCAGCGGTTCACCGCCATTGATCGCAACAGCTGTTGCACCCAGTCCGGCAGCTTCACGGATAGTCTGCTTTACAATCGGCAGCGGAATATCAAACTTGTCGGAGTCCTTCATTCTACTGACAGCCTGCGGGCAGTACTTACAATCTGAATTGCATCGATTAGTCATCTTGAAGAGTAAATAATGCATTTTTTCGGGCACAGAGTCTGCTTCTATATCACTATTAATCTGATTTCGCAACTTAATAATTTCATCATCTGCAGACATATCGTGATACATATTCTCTTTTACATTATATAAATCAGTAAATAGGTTCCCTGCCATGTTATTATCTCCTCGTAATTATTTTTCTCTACTGTGAGTTGTTGCGTAACATATGGTTTCGGTAAAGTAATTTGACTGATGTCGAATATATATATGGTACTCTGGGCAAAACAACTTCAGTTTAAGTGGAATTGTCCATAAATCTTCAAGCTTATGGTAAATACTTATTGCTAAATCTGGTTTATTCTTTGCTATAAACATATCCAGGGAATCTATAACATCTAATTCCGACCCCTCAATATCTAGTTTTATAAAATCTGGCAGTTCATCTTTCCCTAAAGTTGATACAAACTCTCCAGCCGAAAGAACATGTATCTCTTCACTACCCTTATTACTTATCCTGGATCCGGCGTCATCATTCATAAATCTAAAATTGCCCTCTTTCTTCCCGAGTCCATTATTGAAAAATTTTACACCTGTCCCATTTATTCTTTTATTATCAATCAGCTTTTTATACGTTTCCTTGTTGGGTTCAAAAGCATATATTAACCGTAAATTAGGAATATATTTTTGAGCTATTTCTATAGTGTCACCAATATAAGCTCCTCCATCAAGAAACACTCCACATTTATTAAGATCGAATATTTCACTTAAAAAATACGGATTTTTTACTCCTTTTACTTCATACCCTCCTTCTGTCACAAAGTGATGTTCAGTGCAGATTTCTGAAGCAGCCTTTCGATAGTAATACTCTGGAGAATGCCAGCGTGTACAATAAGAGGATATAAGATTATTAAGCGTATCTACCGATTTTTTATCTTCCAAAATAGAGGATAGCCATGTTATATCCTCCTTGTTGTCAAAAAAAATCTTCCTATAGTAATTTGCCCGCGTAATCCTCTTAATAATACTACTCATTTAAGATCTCCTCTGTGGTTCAACCACGATAGTGAGTTTTCTGATATCATAAAGCAATTTTGACAGAATGATGGCATCATACCGGAGTAGAATTCGTCTCGAATCTTAATCATTGTTTCTGAATTCCAGAGAGCTGCAAAATCTTCCGCAGATGATACATGACCCACTACTTTCCTGGATGATGGACAACAAACAGAAACATTGCCATTCAAATCCATATATGATTTAGCAAATGGATATTCACAAATGCCATAATAATTATTCTTGCAACAAGCTAAATCATCACCGCTCATTTCATTTATTGCTATTACGTTTGTATACCAATCATATTTTCTATACATTTCATCCGAGATTTGACAATCTGGAAATACAGAGTATAAGCAAGATTCATCAGACAACGAACCATTTGTATCATATTCAAAGCTCTCTACCGAAACACCTAATCTTGCTCCTTCTTCCCGTGCCAACGATATATATTTATTTGCAATATCAGGACAACTGCGGAGACTATACTTTTCATTTCCAATGATTTTGTTGATTCCTAAATCATGGAATTTTATGGTTTTGATGCCATGATAGGATGCAAATTTCACAAAATCTCTGGCTTTTCTTATATTCTGTTGCATCAAAACAACTTCAAGGCTAGTTTTTCTTATGCCCGATAAAGCAGAAATACTCTCTAAGTTGTTACAAAAAATCTCAAATGAAAGCCCTTGCCGTATTCCTTCATATGTTTCCTTGTCGCATCCATCACATGAAATCTGAAGAGAATCACACATCTGATTTAACTCCGAACAAATATCACCATTAATGTGCGATAGATTTGTATTCGTAGTAATTCTTACGCCGTACTTTTTGTATAGTTCAAGTATTTCTAAAATGTCCGGATTAAGAAAAGGCTCACCATTTCCATGCATAACAATCAAACTAACATATGGCAGGATAGGCTTTAATCTAAGAGCTGTTGCTAATTTTAAGTGTTTCGCCTCTCTATTATGAGAAATATAGTGGTCACACATTATACATCTGGCATTACAATAAGTTGTATGCTCTAATTGAATATGCGAGGGAAATGATGATAAAAATAAATGCCTGCTGCTGACTTCAAGAAATATCTTCATTATATTTAGTTTCTTCAAGTCAGCATAATTATTCGCTTTTAACAAGCCTTCTTGCATCAATCCAATATATTCGATATCGTCCCTTGATAGAATCCTATCTCTATAAAAAAACTTTATCACTATTCCTCGAACAAGGCAGAAACTCAATGCTTCAAAATAAATATCTGCAAACACTACTTCTGCGGCTGGATAACTCGCAATCTCATTTGGGTTACAGAATAATGCTTCGGAACCCAATATAGAAATAATATTCAATCTCATTTCCTGAGATAGATTTCTTTCCTCAACAACTACTATCATTTAAACCTCAATAAAAATCTGTCTAAATTCATGAAAATCAAAGTTAAGCAATTCATTCTCATGCCCCATTAGGTATGAGCAATTCATGCAGCAATCAGGTATCATTCCCGAGTTAAAAACTTCTCTCAACCGCAACGACTCACTGTTATTCATTAGGTTTGCCAATTGCAAATCCCGATTATCATCAACTCTTTTCCCTCGCACGATTTCTCCACAAGGCCTTAGCTGAGAATCTGAATTGATGTTAATCCCATATGCAACCCAGTGGCATATTCCATTACACTTAAAGCAGCCTTCCACAGAATAATTTAAAGGATCAAAGATTCCATTCTTATACAATTCCTTATATTTTAGATATAAGTTATCGTAATAATTTGAATCCCGATACATTATTGAATTAGAGAGGCTTTCTTTCTCGCGCTCTGCATCTAATACAGAGTACTCTTCATCTTCATATATAACTGGAATGACTACCTTTATTCCAATTTCATCGCCCGTCTTCACAGCTTTATCCATAAGCATTGTCGAAAGGTTCGGGTAATTATTTATGCTATCACTTTCATTTCCGATAAATGAGTTAGTGCTTAGTCTTCCAAATCTTACTTCATCAAACCCAAGTTCCTTGGCAAGATGAACTATATCCACGGTTTCAAGCAAATTTTGCTTCATTGAAACAACCGACATTGTAAATACCGCATCTTCTTTCAATGTCGCTCGTAGCACTCTGCAATTATCCTTAAACTTATCAAATGAGGATCCACGCCTTATTTTTTCATAAGTATTCTTGCTTGCGCCATCACACGATACGCATACCCTTCTGAATACATCCCCAATAATCGGTAACGCATCAGTTGGAATATACTGTGCGTTTGTCGTAATTGATAATTGAACCTGATACTCCTTCAGTTTTGATAGAATTTCCACTATTCCAGGATGAATAAATAATTCCCCAATACCATTAATCACCATAATCCTGCATGTGGGAAGGAGTTTTTCAATTATGCTCAGATCTAAGTATTTGGCTCGATCATTTTTCTCATAACAATGAGTACACATTATGCATTCACAATTACAAAAACTAGATATTTCAGCATGAATGATAACCGGTAGATGTTTATAAACTATCGCATTATTCTTCACCTCTATGTACGCCAAATACTGATTTAACGCCTTTGATAATTTATAGTCTTTTTTCTCTATTGCAGCATTCATTGCCTCAACAATAGCATCTTCATCTGAAAGAGAAACACTTTCTTTTCCCAGTCCTGTCAAAACCAGTTCTTTACCTGGTTTGTCTTTTATAATTCGATCAATGCTGCTGCAAAAACTATTAACCTCTATGTTCATAACGCTTTCCAGGCTCATATATTAAATACTCTATACCGTATGCTTCCATAATACTTGCCGTTTAGATGGCTGACTAATTCTATAACATCAAGACCGGAGCCTTTCTTAAGAGTAAATACTCCAATAATGCTTCTGCCAAGCATCTTGTAAATATTCGGATCATAATTAAATCGGCTACCGTATTTTTTTTGCAACTTACTACTTGAAACGCCGTTCCTAAAGCTCTTTTTTATTACACCACCAACGGTTGTGATATTATGAGAATATATTCGAGCTTCCGGGTTATATTTTAACTTTGCTCCATGCTCGACTGCTCTCCAACAGAGATCTACATCCTCGGCATTGTTCCCAAACCAATTACTGAATCCTTTAATTTGATGTAAGAATTTTTTTGTGTACGCACAATTAGCAGTCACAAGGACAACCCTTATGTCTTTATCTCTTATATCAGCAATCTCATTTCCGAAATACATTAACTTTTCCCAAGCCAATTCTCCCCAGTATTTATCAATTTTATTTCTTGGCGGAGCATTGCACACTTTACCTCGCATACCGTCAATATCATACTTTTCAAAGAAAGCATTAATACTTTCAATCCAATTTTGATCTACTATGCAATCGCCGTCAGTAAATGCAATTATGTTTCCGGTTGCTTTTTTTATTCCGGCATTTCTGCCAGCTGCTGCTGTCTTTTTTTCGTTATTTATTAAAATAACATCCTTAAACTCGTTACGGATTATATTAACTGTATTGTCTGATGATCCTCCGTCCGCAACGATTATTTCAAAAGGCTTCCTTGTGTTTTTGTATATTGAGTTTAATGTGTCTCTTATGTTTTTTTCTTCATTAAATACAGGAATAACTACTGAGATTCTATTCATAAGTCACTATTATCTCCTTATAATTGTTATATTTTTCTAATGCCTTTCCAAAGTTCTCGGCATGAATAATTACATTCTCGCAGTTGTCATAAACTGAATCCCAATATTCACGAGAATCATCATATTGATATGCCTTATCAAGAAAGAATCCGTCAACAGATATTTCTTTGTTATTTTTGGTTGTCAAGCATTCGCTATGATCACAACATGCGATTCTGCAAACGGTATCATTGCTAAAATATTTATTGTAGCAATTTCTGGAAACACTCTTGTATACGATGTTTCCATATGATGCATATGCCTTCATTCCGTGTTTTTTTAGGACACTTAACCTCGATTTAAAAGCAACTTCCATTCCCATCAGCCCATGTTCTTGCAAAAACAGAACAGAATTCATGTTAAAAATATTCCCTCTGTTTCGTCCCATTTGGCTCCATATCAGTTCTGCATCAGGTATTATTTCTGAAATCGTGGCCAATATACCTACATCTTGTACCAAGTACTTTTTCACGTGATACTCTGTATCAAGAAAAACAATTCCAGCCATCATCTCATCAACATTTCTGCTTGTTGCATATATTGGAGTTTGTATTATTATTTCTTTGTTGATACAAGTATATTGACCCACGTTCTTTATCAGTTCCGCGTAGCCACCAGAAAACATTCTTCTGTTACAAGTATAATCTCCTAACACAACGCCTTTTATGTCTTCATGTTTTTCGATAAACTCCAACATGCTCGGAGAAACATAATCCGTTTGAATATAGCAATTCATAGCCGATCCTCCAAGTTGACTCTTTTAAAATAGTGTAAAGATGAAGTATCCTTTTTAACTTTCGTGTTTTTTAATGCTTCACTTAGTTTCTTAGTGTGGGGTACAATATATTTGTATGGAACCGTTCTGCCCTCGATCTTATATGAGAGTATCCCCAATTCGACAAAAATCTGTACTATTTCAGACAAGCTAATCGACTTAGACCCAATTGAAACCATATCATCATTCCTATAGTATTCATCTTTACAGCCAACACAATAATCATTTTCTTTCAAATAATGAGGTAATTCACAAATTCTATTATCATTAAAACAAATCCCGCCATCCGCTACTATTTCATATTCCATATCTGGTTCAGCATTCATTATTGATATAATCTCATCTATATAAAGATTTGTTGATAAAACCACACGGTTTACCCCCATCTCCTTTAATAAATTCACTGTTTTAGCATTATAAACTCCGAGCAAAGTACTTGCATGAACTTCTGTTTTAGTAAGCAATTGCGTGGTTTTATAGAGCATCCCCCAGTCGGATAATATCACTGCATCAACGCCATACCTCTCCAATGAAAGAAGATTACTTTGGATAATATTTATATCATCATTTTGTATTCCGGCATTTATTGCAACATGAAGCCTGGTGTTATTGCTATGGCAAATATTAACTGCAGTTTTAATCTCATCAAGAGATAAATCCGCGTTGTTGGGTCTGGAGCTAAATCCCTTCAAACCCACGTATATTGCATCTGCCCCTGCCTCAATCAAAGGCAGTATCGCATCTATTTCTCCGGCAGGTGCTAGAACCTCATACTTCATAATCTATCTTCTCCTTAACTTTGACTCGATAAAGACCTTGACAAAAGCTGTCTTCCCGATGAAACATCTGATGGTAAGCAAGACACCTAATGCTGTCAATGGCAAAAATCGCAAATCAACCGTGTCCAAATATAGCAATACTATCATCAGTAAGAATACGTTAAATAGGTCTTCAAGAGGAACGGCTAAAAAAGAGCAAAACCATTCAACCTTCATATATTTAGTAACTACAATCGAAATAATCCTCTCATAAATAATATAAAATACTAAAAAAGCTATCATGTAAGGATTGATCATAAAGAGCTTAAAAAAGATGAAAAGAAAAAACGCACTCTCTACGATAAACAAAGTAATTAATAGTTTCTTCGCATTAATCTTATAATCCAAAACAAACGTTCTTACCCCTGCTTTAAGATCATTCTCCCTGTCGATATATTGATGAATAACCAAGTATCTTATGCCATCAATAAAAGAAATGACAATCCATAAGACAAAATAAATGTTGTAGGAATCTACTAAAAAGGGAATAACCAGCAACGGGATACACCTTTGTGCAACAGAGCATTCTAACAAACCAATAAAGCCACGCTCTTTAAACCGAAATAATGGTATAGAATAAGCCGCCCCTAAAAAATAAACCACAACCGTCAAGCCTATGTAGAGCATATTAAAGCTTAAGCAAATCCAAAGTGGAACAACGCCACATATTGGAAGTAATATTAAGATTATAGTTGTTAATCTCTTGTCAACATCAAATATTACTTTTTTCTTTCCGGCTTTTTTGTCAGCCTCCATATCCGAATAGTCGTTAATTAAGTAGCTGAAGCTTAAGAAAGCTGCCAAATATATAAAATAAAGGATAAACTTTATAGAAATATCCCATACACTTCTATCACCCGCAAGAATTATGTTAAAAATATACCCGCATAGCATAAATGGGATTTTTGAATCATACCATTCAATTACTCTAAAATAGTCAATTATCTTCTTCATCGCTCTCATATACCAATTCCAAAACTTTAGGCGCAGCAATTTGAAACCATACTGTATACTTATCCGGATAATTTACCAAATCATCCGCCAATTCTTCTAAGCCAATCCATTTGTACTCTTCTATCTCATCTTCATCAGGTGCAATATTCCCATTGTAATCCGATATAAATACATGGTCATATTCGTATTCAGTAATCCCGTTTTTGAAGGTACTCCTATAAACAAAGCTAAACGCTTTATAAAACTGTGTTGTTATACCAAGTTCTTCCTTTATACGTCTAATCACAGCTTCGTCTAGCAACTCCCCATATCTTGGATGTGAGCAGCAAGCATTCGTCCATAATCCGCCAGAATGGTATTTATTCCGATTTCTTTTTTGAATCAGCATTCTACCATCATTAACTACAAATACCGAAAAAGCTCTGTGTAAAAGACCTTTTTCATGCACTTCTATTTTTGATGACTTCCCAATTTCGTTATCGAACAAATCTACCAAAATCAATGTATCATCCATTAGACTCTCCCTCCGTATAGTCTCTATAGAATTTACTAATGTGTCTTCTGTTCTTAAAGCCATCAGCTAATCCATTATTATCGATGCGACTAAGTGAACCGTTCAAAACAAACTGACAATTGTCACAGAATCCAGGAAACTTCCCTTCATAAAACAATGATCTGATTTTCATATAAGTTTCATTATTCCAAATATCCATAAAGTCTTGCGTATCAAAAATATTGCCTATCCTATATGTAGCATTAATACAGCAAACATATACATTTCCTTTTAGATCCATAAACAGCTTTTCAGTACACCATTCACATATGCCCTTACAATCGTACAAATCATCTTCCCAAAAACAGTCTGCAAGATCCTCAATAATTCTATATTCATCACCAACTATAGATTCAGTAAAACTTTTGATCCTACCTATTTCTTCTTCGCCTTTAAAGAATGGTTCCTCGTGGATTTTTCTTAGTTCTTCTTCTACAGTTTCCTCATCATAAATACTTAAATCATATGAATTTGGAATTGTGACTCTTATATCAATTTCATTTCCGACAGCTATAGCCTCTCTGAGTTTTTTTGATACAAGTGCCGGATAATGGTATGAAGCGTCCATTTCGTTGCCAACTAATAAGCTTGTACCAAGATTCGAAAATATTATTTCTCTGAATCCGTATTTCTTAGCAAACCGCACTAAATCAGGTAGTTGTTCAATATTTTGACGCATCATAACGCAAGCCATTGTCTTGGAAACTCCAGGGCACTCATCTCGTAATTTTTCTAAATTGCTAAGCAGACGTTCAAATGATAAGCCTCGTCTGATACCTTCATAAATATCCTTTGAGCATCCATCGCAAGAAACGCGAACGTCTACGAAAGAATCATTTATCATTTTAACTATCTTGTCGTTAAAAACAGATAGATTTGTATTGGTTGTAAGTTTCACATTATATTTTTTATACAGTTTCACGCTTTCTTCTAATTTTTTGCTAAGGAATGGTTCACCATTTCCGTGTAAAATAGCTATCTCTATATATGGCAAAATGTGCTCAAGTCTCTCGAGCATTTCATCAGTCATATCAAGTGCTCCAGCATTATCTGCATAATAATGACTGCACATTATGCATCTAGCATTGCAGAAACTAGTACTTTCCATCTGTAACAGAGAGGGATAACTGTTTAAATGTTTGCTCTTTAATATGTATCCAATTTCTATTTTAATACGATTAATATGTTTGACATTATCCCAATCTTCTTTATCAAAAAAGCGTTTCTGAATAGTATCAAGTAGTTCGATGTCATGTAAAGGTATTGCAGTGCCATAAATCCAAATATAGCTCTTATCACAAAAACCTTTTTTAGCGATGATATCTCGTGCACTTGCAATATTCTCTTCGTCAAATAAAAGATTGTTGCAATCGTCCGGATCATTAACGATTTGGACATCCTCTTTAGGAAATGCATATAATACAGCATTGTTTTCAATATATTTTGCGATTTTGAACTTATTATCATTGTTTGCAATTATATGAACTTTCATACCTTATCCTCATATCAAGTTTTATTGCACGTCGTCACTAAATCTTTTTGCGTGCCCATCATAATTCAGGCTGCCCGGAATAACAACCTCAACCTCAACATCAGCAGCAAACAGATCATTTAATTCACTGAGCATCTCTGCGTTACAGTTCTTTTCGTTTCCTTCGGTCTTTACTATATAAGTATTATCGTGCTTCTCAACTCTGTATTCGCCGATATTGCCATGTTTAAACAGAATATTCTCTACATTTTCCGGGAAAATATACCCTTTTTCCGTCTTAAAACAATCATTCAATCTTCCAAGGTAGAATAGACGTGGTAAACAAGAACCGCATTGACATTTGTCATCGGTTAAAAACATTACATCGTCAGTCCAATATCTAAGGAGTGGGAATCCCTTTTCCCATAATGTCGTATATACAGCGACACCTGGAGTCCCCTTAGGAACTGGCCTTCCTGAACCCGGATCCACTATCTCAATCATTAAGTATTGATTTAAGTAATGTAGTCCATTTTTCTGTTTACATTCTCCGGCCATGGGTCCAAACATCTCACTCATTCCAAACATGTTGTAGCAATCTGCATGCCATGCATCTTCCAAGAGTTTTCTTCTCTCACTGGAAAGAAAACCTCCTCCCATAAGCAACTTATTTACTTTTGATGCCTGAGCCATATGCTTCAATACCGGATTGTAAGCAACACCAGATGCAATACTCGGTCTAGTTGCAATGACAGTTACAGGAACTTTTGTAACAGTATCAATCATGTTTTCTGGTGAAGGAATTGGACAGTTAACGTATCCTGCACCCATTGTAGTGAATTGCCACATCATAGTATGTGCCATGACCGTTGTATCTACCGGTGCCATAACTCCGCCAACATCTTCCTCTTTTATCCCTAATTCCGTGTAGAATGTTTTTACAAATTTCTCATGGACATGTTTGTCATTTTTATTATAAATATAATACGTTTTTTCTCCTGTGGTTCCACTACTCGAAAATACTCCGTAAATATCCTTGCTTTGCGTTGTCGTTCTTTCTTCCACAGAGGTCTTTCTTATTTCCCATTTATAGGTAAAAGGGATATTCTTAAACGAATCATAATTGTCAAGTTGAGCAATATCATGTAACTTTTTACTATAAAAATCAGGCTTATATATACCCTGCTCAAATAATGTCCTTAGTTTTTTCAACTCATTCTCATATGTGTCCACTTTTATATCCTCCTTAAGGCATTTTAAAGATTTATAATAAAAACAATGTTGTCGAGAGTATCAAGACAAGTGAGCTAAACAGATTGCACCATGTCATTATGGCGCTTGTATCTTGAATGCCGTCCATCTGCCCATCAAAATACACTACGTCCTTATTTATATATGATGGTTTTCTTTTCTTAAGGCATGTCCACACATAGCCCAATTCATTGTCGAGAATCAGCAGTTGTACAACACACTGCTTCGCAAATGTTGTACCCTTATATGACGCAAATTTATTAATAAAAATGGCCGACAATACAATATCTAAGCAAATCCATAACGGAATCATTAATAGCATCCATGGATTTAATCCAATTATTGAAGATATTGCAATTCCTAAAATACCAGTAAGGTATAATGATGTTTTTCTCGGCATGATCTTCATAACATAATCAGGATGTTTTTCTGTCAAATAGTAGTTAGCCGAGCCATAGTACCACAGACGTCTAAACATGGCCTTTACTGGAGTCCAAGTCTTTTTGCTATGATAAACAAGCCCTTCCGCTGTGCATTTAAAAATATAGCCCGCTTTTATCATTCTTAGGCCCAGATCAACATCTTCACCACCTGGTTTATCAGGGAAACTCCTATCAAAGCCATGAATCTGTTCAAATACTTTCTTTCTCATTGAACAGTTTGCCGTTGGTGTCCATGGCACAGTATCCATCCATTTGGGAAAGCTGAAGCATATTGTAAACGGCGTCTTATCAACCGCTTTCCAAAACCAAGTATCCTCTCCTACAAATTCTAGTAGACCTGCTACACCGCCTACTTTCTCATTTGTATACAACTTATAATGTTCATTAAGCAGATTAGGAGTAGCAATACAATCAGAATCCAAAAACAGGATAATATCGTACTTCGCCTCCCTTGCACCGACATTTCTTTTTTCCGGAACTGATGGTCCGAACTCTATTCTTCTTGCATCATATTTTTCACATGCAGAATCAATTTGACGAACATCATCAGCATTACTGTCATCAATAAGCAACACCTCTGATGGTCCGGAGAAATTTCTTCTTGCAACAGCAACACTTTCAAGCAATTCCTCTAGAAGTTTTACTCTCCCTTTAGTTGCTATAACAATGCTAATTCCATTTAAATCCATATAAAAGCACCTCTTAGATTAAGTCAGTCTATGTCTAATTTACTCACTTCATTACGCGATATACAATCATCCACGAACTAAATACAATCAAAAAGCTCCATATCAGTTTTTTTATCCTGAATGCTTCTCCCGCCATTCCGTATTTGATTTGAAATCTATTAAAAATAATACCTTTATACAGCGCACCAATAGATTTTTTCTTAAAACTACCTATAACTCTGTAAATCTCATATTGCATTTGTATTAGCTGAGCCCCATAAAAATAAATAGGCGAGCAGAACCCACTCTTCTTAATATCTATCACATAATCAATTATCCAGTTCAATACAATCCAAGTCGTGCCTATAAAAAAAGGTATCCAATTTTGTGTAATAATCGATAAAACAGATAAAGCCAATAACACAAACATTTCAATAAGATAATTTTTGGGAATGACGCGCTTATACAGTTCAGGATGCCTTTCGACAATAAAGTTTTCCATTGTCCCCCATCTTTTTGCTCTATCATGAACTGCTTTATAGTTATTCCACGTTTTTCTAGAGTGATATGTTACTGCATTAGGCGCGGAAGATATCATATATCCAGCCTTAGTCACTCTATACGTCATATCCAAGTCATCTCCGCCCAATTTAAATGGAAAGTTCTCTTCGAACATTCCTATTTCTTCTAAAACTGACTTCTTAAACGACACATTATTTCCTATTGTCCAAGAATGGAAAGGATAGTCTCGCGCAAACGAGAAAGAATTAACCAGGCTGGTTCTTTCTAACATTTTCCACCAGAATGTTCTTTTTCCGGTAAACTCAGTATACCCCAGAACGCCACCCAATTTTACATTGTACGGATTCTTATAGGCTTCTACATATTCATCAAGAATGCCCATTTCTACTGTCACATCGGAATCTATGAATAGTATGTGGTCATATTTTGCCGATTTGATTCCTTTATTACGCTTTTTACGTACACTGTCATCACCTGCTATGTACTGAGCTTCGTACTTCTGACACGATGCAATAATGTTATCGCGTTCTTCTCCGGTGCTACTGTCAACTATCAAGACCTCTACTTCACCCTGAGAATACCTCTGTCTCTCATCAAATAGTGACTTTAATAGTGCATCTACTAATTCAGATCTATTCCAGGTTGGCGTAACAATGCTAAAATTCATCCTCTTTTTTTTCCTCGTTCATTAATAAGCCATTCTTTCAATTCTGTATAAGGAATGTCTATTGTTTTCAAATATTCACTTGTGTTGTAATCAAGATCAAATATGAACATAATCGCAAGAAACAATGACCATTTCATTTTTCCCGCTCCACTCTCTATATTGGTTATAGTCTGTCTGCTTACCCCTAAAATATCGGCTAAATCTTTTTGCGTTAGCCCTATCATCTTCCGCAGTACTGGCAGTTCTTTTGTAAGTATTTCAATACATCTACCCCATAATTCTTTTTTGTGTTTCATAGTCAGTCTCCGTTAATGATATTATTGATTAATTTACATTATAGCTCTTTGCCCATAATACCTTATAATGAAAAAATATTCAACATTATGTATGACATTTTTTCATTTTTTCATCAAATTTTATACTATCTGAAAGTTATTTTATCAATAATAATACGTAATAATACGAATAATACGAATACGTAAAATACGTGTATTACAAAAAACCGCAAAGCTCAACACAAAACATATATTCTGTTTATAAATAATACACAACCAAATAATCATATACTAAAAGAAGCTTATTTTGATTTAAATTTATTAAGAATATATTATCTTTTTTAGAAGGTTGTTATTGCTAAATGTTTTTTCAGCTTCATCGGTGGAAGTCTTTTTAATCCATTTACTATAAACATCTCTATGCCTTTATAAAGTTTTCCTCACTTTCTTCATAAAAATAGTCCATCCCCCAAAATCATCGGAGACGCCCAAAATAATATTATTAAATTCAATCTATTCTCTACATCATCAGCAGCATCCCCATTACTAGCAGGCATACTCCCATCGTTACATAACCCTCTTTGGTAATCATCTTCCAAGTCTTATTACCTTTAAGACCGCCCTTTACTTTATCGACTATCCGGTATTCTCTGAAAAATACAACTGTTGCTATAACAAATATGATAAGGAGAGCTATCATTTCTGCTATAACAGCGACATTCGGTATATGGCTCATATCTACATATGACAAGACAACATTTATAGCATTGAATGCCATGTGCATACAAATCGGATATACCATATTTCCGGTTGCTATCCGTACAAGTGCAAAGAGACATCCAAAGAAGAATCCATATAGCACCGAACCAAGTGAAAAATGTAGTAATGCAAAGAATAAGCTGCTCAGTACAACGGCAGAAGCCATCCCGAACTTTCCCTTTACCTTTAAGAACTCTCCGAGAATAACTCCTCTGAATACATATTCTTCTACGATTGCCGGCACAACTGCGAAGCAAAGTATCGAAATGTATATCGGATACCTTGTTATATCTTCTGTACTGTCTGCTCCTGCCTGCGAAATAACACCTGCGAGAGCATTAAGCACCATAGCAATCGGTATCCCGCTTACCACCATAAGCGTTGATACAATAATAGCCTTAATATCAGGCTTCTCAAATGGCACTTTAAGATTTTCTTTATTCTTCATCGCCATAAAGAATGCAAATAGAAATGTCATAAAGTATATCGCCATCTGTGCTCCCAGTGTCCCCAAGAATGGCATGGTAAAGATTCCTACCACCTCAAATATGATACAAAAGAAAAAGCACAGGTTCGCAATCCGTATACTCCTGTACTCTTCTGTTCGCTTATATTCTCTTTTTTCTCTTATCCTATCTGATAGGTTTTGTATATTCGATAGTATCGTTTGCATCTTCGCCTCCATCGCTTTCTCCTTTACAATTTTTCAAGAATTTAATCATCAATTCCAACATTTTTCCTATTCCTATCGCTTTTGCTGGGATCCTCGTGTCCGTCACTCCTACCCTTTTCTGATGCAACATGTTTCTTATGTTCTATATGACTTTGCAGGTGTTTTGTTATATCCTCAGCTTCAATACCGTTCTTCTCACAAAAAGCAAGAGCCGCAGCCTTATTTGCAAACTCGGCTATAGCAGCTCCTTCTGTTATCTTTCCGCTTGCGTTTTTTACGTCAGCGATAAGTATGTATTTTTCATCATCCACATTTTTATCTAACTTGAAATTTCCGAATGTAGATGTACTGGCAACTTCGTGGCTGTGTGCCTGCCTTGCTTCTTCTTCCTTACGCTGTTCTTCTTCGATACGGGCTTTTTCCTTTGCCTCTGCTTCCCTCTCAGCTTGCTCCTTTGCCTGCACTTCAGCCTTTTTACTTTCCATTGCTTGTTCCTTGGCTAATTTCTCTGCTTTATTTGCAAGGTGTGCCTCCGCTTTAGGCAAATACTCGTCAAGAGAACCCGACTTATCCCTTGTGATAGGATTGATATCTACCTCATGACCATCTATCCCTATCCATTCCGATTTCAGTTCATTATATAGAGCATCCTCTGCAATATTGCCATAGAATTCAACTACAACATCCACATCGGAATTTTCTCTTTCAAGTCCTCTGCACCTGCTTCCTACAAGAACAGCATCGAGAACGACAGCATCTATACCCCATTCATCAAGAGAAGCCTGCACTTGGTCTTTTACCATCATCTCAATACTCTCTGCGTTTGTTCCGTCAAGCTCGTGGAACTGCTCATTCGTCTTATCTCTGAATGCTCTGACGATAGGGCTTTCTTTATACGAATCAAGCATAGTTTTAAGACCTCTTTTTTTATCGTCCCTTTCACATATTTTTGTATCAAATATGACCTCTACCCCTGATGTCTTACTGAAATCTTCCAACTCATTCCTGAAGTTTTTTATGAAATGCTGAGCATCCCTTTCATCGGAAAAAGCATAGTATTTTGTGCCGGCAGGTTCTCCATCCAGACTTATATCAACATTTAGTTGCACCGGAAGACTCTCAACATCCATTGCTCTTTTAAGCTCTGCCTCGGTTCTTTCAGGATCAATTACCTCAGTAATGGTAAATCCATCTAAATCATTTGACTTTACACCATATTCATTTAGAAATTCTTTTGCATTATAGGCTGAAAACTCAAAAGTATCCGACATTGTACCATCGCCAAGCATAAGCGGATTCTCATTGCCATCCTCGATATAGAAGACTGGCTTGCCCTCTTTATTAAACATAGTAACATCATATACCTCTTTCTCATTTTCGGTATAAGCTCTGAATGTTTTTACTGCTTCTTCTGCTCCTCGGCTTCCACCTCGTGAAATATCTTCATGTTGTGTCTGAACCTCTCTATCTCGCTCATTCCTTCTGTCTCCGATTCCCTCTCGGCTATTCTCTTGTTTGTTTCCTCCACCAGCCTCTCGGTTCTCTCCACCGTCTTCTCGTCTATGTAGCTCATCTGACTTAACTTGTCCATCTTGGCTATGTTCTCCATTAAGTTCTCCATCTTCTCTACCTCCGTTATCTATAATAGTTTCACTCGTTACTCTTGCTTCTTTTATGAACTTGTCACTTAAACCTATACTTTCCATAAGGATAGGTTTTTCTCCTATACCGACATCGTTATTCCACTTTGAAAACCCATCCGCAGCACCCATTGCTTTCAGAGCTTCGTATGCCTCTAAAATCTTATTGCCTTCACGCTCATTAACATACTTATCTATCAGCCTTGGAGAGAGGTATCTGCCTTTATGGATAAATCTCCGAAGCATCCTGCCCATTGTCTTATTTTTATCAAGGTCAACATAATGGACATTTACCTTATAGCCTTCCTTTTTAGCAAGACTGATATAATCCTTTATGAGCTTATCAGCATCACTTCCAACCTTCGGCATTACTATATTATCATGCCTTCTTATAGCTGCTTTAAAGACTTCTCGTTCAACCATCTGGGACTCCAGATGAACCGTATTAGCTCCCCAGCCTTTGTTGAACTCCGGAAAGAGCCTTTTCGCTTCATCGTTATCTATCAGTTTGGCTTTATGTTCATATGAAATTTTATCAACGATTGCGGAAGATTTTCCCGATGCGGGTAGACCTATAACTATGTCAAGGCGACTGCCTTGCTCGACATCTTCATTATAGACCGTATTCCCATGACTGTCAACAATACTGTCCCCTTTATCGTCCACCTTGACAGAGCCGTAATTATTGAGAATATTAAAAACCTTTTCCTCAATAGCTTCTCTTCCCTTAAGCTGAATTGTAGGTGTCTGATGGGATACGCATGAAGAAGCTGCTATCATTTCAGGTGTATTTAAAACCTCTTCTATGGGAACCTCTATTCCTTTTTCACATCTGTCAAGAACAGCCTGCAGTTCGTCACTTACAGGCTGTCCGGTTAATACTACTATATCTCTGTCGATCTTCTCTGGATTATCTGTTTCTAACGCCATATTATCACGCTCCTTTATAAAATCTCTTCATTATTCTTATGGTCAGGTATGCCCTTTTCCTGCTTCTTTTCAGACTTTTCTTTTGCCTTACTTTCAGCTAATTCCTGCTTGGCAGCTATCTTTTCAGCAAGGGTTTTAGGCTTATCAGTAACTTTCTCACTCTTATCAGCTTCGTCCCTTCCAGTTGGTTCACTATCCTTAGTTCCCTTTTCATCCATATCAAGCTGAGAGTTAAGGAATGTCAGTCTTTCAAGCATGGTATTTAGCTTTTCTTCATCAGGAAATGGCTTTGTTACCTCTACCTTTGCTGTTTCAAGCTGATTTTTTACATTGGTAAGCTTCTCTTCGCAGGTATACATCTTCTTTTCCATCCCCGATAGAGTATTATTCATACGGGTGATGTTACCAACCGGATCCGTACTAACTTCCATGTGATGACTGATTGCTCCCTTTAGATTTAAGTCAAATGCTTTCTGGAACGGGTCAAATGTAACCTGCAACTGAAATCCCATATATTCTCCGACATTTACCGCATTATTAAACTGGTGCATATTCTTACACATATCTATAAGGGCAGCTCCTGCCTCTTTCTTGTCGGTATATGTCTTATTGCCTACCGTCATCTCAAACGGTTCTGAATCCTTTTCTTCAGAAGGATACTTTGCAGCAAGCTCAGTTTTTTTCTCACTTAGCATCTCCATATCAGCTTTATAGCCCTTTATAGACTCTGTAAGGCTTGCTATCTGCTTAGGATATGTACTCATGATATTGTCCTGCATTCGGTACTGATTGCTTGTATGATTCGCCTTCATCAGCTTTAGCTTTGATACCTGAATATCAAGGTCCATCTTCTCCTTGATATATGGATTACCGGTACACAGAGCCTTAACCTCTGCATAGGTAAGAGCTGCTTCGTCAACATCATCACAGCTTCTAACCGGACTTTTAGATGTCATAATCTGACCGATGAACTTCTGCTTATTCTCTATTACCTGCCATGAATAGCTGTCAAATGTTCCTTCCGTAACATAACGGAATATCTTTACCGGCTTTCCGAGGTCTTTATACATATTTCCCTGACGGATAATACGCCCCTCCTGCTGTTCAATATCCGATGGTCTCCAAGGACAGTCCATATGATGAAGTGCTATAAGTCTATCCTGCACATTGGTTCCTGCACCCATCTTCTGAGTCGAGCCTAATAAAAAACGAGCCTGTCCGCTTCTTACCTTTGCAAACAAGTCTGCTTTCTTGGTTTCCGTTGTAGCATCATGTATAAATGCTATCTCTGATTCAGGAACCCCTTTCGCTATTAGCTTTTGTTTTATATCATCATATACATTGAATGTACCGTCATTCTTAGGTGTAGATAGGTCACAGAATATAAGCTGTGCTCCCTTGTTCTCGGTTTCTTCCTTATATATCTCGAATGCTTTATCAACACATACGCTTGCCTTTGAATTTTCATCATCCGGAAGCATTGGATTTATAAGTCTTTGGTCAAGTGCCAGCTTCCTGCCGTCATTTGTTATCTTAAGCATATTATCGACAGATGGGTCAACTGAGCCGCTTCTTACTTTCTCAGCCCTTTCAGCAAGGGAAGATACGATATCCTTCTGATACTCTGATGGCTTCAATACCACATTATCAAATACAGCCTCCGGTACATCGAGCTTCAACATATCAGGTGTCTTTATATCTGCCGCTTCTTTAAACAGCGATATAAGCTCAGGAAGATTGAAGAACTTGGCAAATCTTGTCTTGGCTCTGTATCCGGTACCTTCAGGCGCAAGCTCTATCGCAGTCTGTGTCTCTCCAAAGGATGAAGCCCATGCGTCAAACTGCGTCAGCTTCATTTTCTTTAAGGTATTAAACTGCAAATATCTCATATTGGTATAAAGCTCGGTCATACTGTTGCTGATCGGTGTTCCGGTAGCAAATGTCACTCCCTTTCCACCGGTTATCTCATCCATATACTGACACTTTGCAAACATATCAGAGGACTTCTGAGCATCCGTCTGGGCTATACCTGCTACATTTCGCATCTTGGTATAAAGGAAAAGGTTCTTATAATTGTGCGATTCATCTACAAACAGTCTATCTACTCCTAACTGCTCAAATGTAACTACATCATCCTTACGGCTGTCATCCATAAGTTTATCGAACTTTACCTTTAAAGCCTTACGGGACTTCTCCATTTCCTTAATGGTATATCTGTCTCCTCTGGCTTCCTTTGCGGCAGCTATGGCTTCTTCTATCTCATCTATCTGTGATTCTATCGTCGCAGCCTGCCTCTCCTTGGAAAGTGGTATCTTTTCAAATTGCGAGTGGCCAATGATAACAGCATCATAATCACCTGTCGCAATTCTGCTACAGAACTTCTTACGGTTGGCAGGTTCAAAATCTTTCTTCGTAGCAACCAAGATATTTGCACCCGGATATAACTGAAGAAAATCAGAACCCCACTGCTCTGTTAAGTGATTCGGAACTACAAAGAGACTCTTTCGACAAAGCCCAAGTCTTTTAGATTCCATAGCCGCAGCCGCCATCTCCCATGTCTTTCCTGCACCGACACAATGTGCAAGAAGCGTATTATCTCCGTATAACTGATGTGCCACCGCATTTTTCTGATGGGGTCTTAGAGTAATCTCAGGACTCATGCCTGGAAATGTAAGATGTGCTCCGTCATATTCTCTTGGTCTTATGGAATTAAAAAGTTCATTGTATGTCTTTACAAGGTCAGCTCTTCTCTCAGGGTCTCTGAATATCCAGTCCTTAAAGGCTTCCCTAAGAGCTTCCTGCTTCTGACTTGCAAGAGTTGTCTCTTTCTTATTAAGCACACGCTTTTCTTTGCCATCCTCGATTATAGTGTCGAAGATACGACAGTCCTTCAGATTAAGGCTATCTTCAAGTATTTTATAAGCATTTGCTCTTTCTGTTCCATAAGTGGAGTTGACAAGTACATTATTTCTATCAGCATTTTTGCCCTTTACATTCCATGTACCCGTAATATCCGAATACTGCACACATACAAGAGGGCTGCTTCCATAGTAATCTCTTGTAAGATATTCCGGCGTCTGAAAGGTTTCCTTCATAAACTGGTCAACATATTTAGGATCTATCCATGTTGCACCGATACGCACTTCTATCTCGCTTGCATCAAGCTCCTTTGGCATAACTCGCTTTAAAGCTTCGACATTTAGGGCATATTCCGAGCCTGCTCCTTCAGCTTCGACAATATTCGACACTACAGCGAGCTTTTCCCTTATATTGCCACTTAGGTACTCATCGCTTGTCTGCCATTCCTTGGTAATAGGGTCTTTGAATATGACTCCTACAAGGTCATTTACTATATCCTGCTCAGATTTATTTGATAGTCCTGTCATATAAGGGATATCGACTTTTGCCTTCTCAGAAAGAGAAACCGCAAGAGCTTCGATGGCAGTATCAACAGATGTTACGACTTCCGCACGCTTTATGGTTCTTTTCGTGAACATATCTGCTTTTTGCTTGAAGTTACCGTCAGCATCGAAGATTTCCAAAGAGCAAAGCAGACTATAGCTTGAATCCTGATCGAATGCAGATTTATTGGTTCTGCTGTTTATTCTTCCAAACTTCTTTTCAAATGCATCATAAAGTTCATTTAATTCCTGCTGCTTAGCTGATATTTCCTCAGCAGAAGCTTCATTCATCTGCATATCAATAAGTTCTCTGGTTGCATCCCTTATACCTACCATGCCTTTAATTCTCTGTACCTTGGACTCAGGCAGGTCAACTGGAAGCATCACAGAGTTTTTTCTGTAATATACATTGTCATCTATAATAGCATAGGAAAAGTTCTTGATACTTGGGTCAGCTGGAAGGCTTCTGTCCATTACCTCAGCTCCAATCTCATCGACCTCAAGTTCAAAGTTATCTATATGTCCATCTATGTTTGAAAGTGCTTTGGAAAGTTGTTCTTCAAATGGTATATCAGTATTAGGCACGCAGGTTTCGGTCATTCCGAATGGTCCTGATACCATCTCCATCTTACCTGCTATCTGCTCAGGATGGTCTGCAAAATAGGAATTAACTGTTATACCTTCTTCATTCGGCTTTACATGTACCCAGTCAGGAATATCCTTAACAAGTCTGTCACGCTTTTTAAATATAAGGATATCAGATGTTACCTCTGTTCCTGCATTTGCCTTAAATGCAGTATTAGGAAGTCTCACAGCACCGAGCAGCTCTGCTCTTTCAGCAAGGTATTTACGGACAGATTCGTTCTGTTTATCCATAGTACCTTTGGAAGTAACAAAGGCAACCACACCGCCTGGTCTTACCTTATCCAAGGTTTTCGCAAAGAAATAGTCATGGATAAGGAAATTATGCTTGTCGAACTCTTTGTCAGAAACCTTGTACTGTCCAAATGGAACATTACCTATTGCAACATCAAAGAAGTCATTAGGATACTGTGTTTCCTCAAAACCCTTTACCTCGATTTTAGCCTTTGGGTATAACTTTTTTGCTATACGACCTGTCAGACTATCAAGCTCCACACCGTATAACTTCGACTCTCTAAGCGCATCTGGCAGCATACCAAAGAAATTACCGGTTCCCATTGAAGGCTCCAGTATATTACCTTTTTCAAAGCCAAACCGTTCAAGTGTATCATATATACCCTTTATGATAATGGGACTTGTATAATGTGCATTAAGGGTGCTTTCTCTTGCCGAGTTATATTCTTCTTCAGATAAGAGTCCTTTAAGCTCCTTATATTCACTTGCCCAGTTATCCTTAGTTTCATCAAAGGCATCCGCAAGACCACCCCAGCCTACATACTGTGCAAGTATCTCCTGCTCCTCTACGCTCGCATTTCTGTTTTCTGCTTCAATGCTCTGCAGTGTCTTAATGGCGTCGATATTCCTGCGAAACTTTTCTTTCGGTGTACCCTCTCCAAGAGATATATCTGTTATATGGTAATTTACAGCCGGGATATCCGGTATTTCGTTTTCCTTTTCATCATTTAGATGAGGAAATACTCTTCTTCCGTCAGCTCCAAACTCTGCTTCATATTCGTTGATTGCAGCTTCAGCCTCTTCATTTATCTCCTGTTCGTGAATCTTTTCTATTACCTCATCGGGAAGAGCCACCAAAGAATCAAAGTCCAGATATTTTAGTTCCGATTCAATGAGTGCTTCTAGGCTCTCATACTTTTCCTCACTTACACTATCTCCATCTACATAAGTTGTAATTGAATAATCAGTAAGGTCAACAGCTACCTGAACCGGATGTTCTTTGCCTGTCTCTTCATCAAACCAGTCTGTATAAGCTATCTCAACATTCGTAAGGTCTGACAGATCTGCTTCATGGTCATACTCATCTATGCAAAAATCATTGATAAGTTCCTTTGCTTCATCAAGAAGTATATCTTCACTATCTGCAAGCTCTGCCTGAGCTGCTTCGAGCTGTCTTTGATTAAACTCTTCAAGCTCCTGCTCTGTAAGATAATGTCCTTCAAATATAAGCTCAGTTATACGCTTTTCAACTACAGTCCAATTAAGAGTTACAGATGTATATGGAGCTAATATATCTCCTTTATCAAGTTGTATGCCCTTTGCATCATGGTCTTCCCATGAATGGTCAGAACCTGCAATAGCATTGCTTCGTCCACCTATACCATATTCGTGTTTAAGGAAGTCAATTCTGTCCTTTTTTTCATGTTCCGGATTTGAAAAGTATTCATATATCCTGAATTTACCGCCGGATACTCCACTTCCTCTTCCAAGTACGCTGTCTATTTCATCCTGAGTAATGAAGCTTTCAAGCCTTGCTTCTATATCATCTTTCTGCGGAAGATCTACCCTCGGTCTGGCATATCCATGAATCTTATCTGCAAGCTCTGCAGGTGTATGTCTTAGATTAAAGTGCTTACTCTTTACACCGGATTCAAGGTCAGCAATGGCTCTGTCTACTTCATTCTTTATAGATTCAATTCCATCCTGGGTCTTAAGCAGCTCTTTGATGTTTTCTTTAACATCAGGATAGCCCTTACTGTATGATTTTCCTTCTTCATCCGTCCATCTCTCAAAGCCAATATGTTCAGGAGCTTCATCCATTGTATCCCGAAAGAAAAAATATATATTATCAGCAAGCTCTTCACGATAGAATTCATCTGACAGAAATGCCTCGTTAGAGCTAATATAGTTACCATCTTTAACTATCTGATTGACTACGGATTCCACAGCACTCCATGACATTTCCATAAAAGGATTATCCTGCGCCTGCCTTCCATAACCAAACTTCATACCGTTTTCGTCATACCAGACAGATATATCATCCTCTCCAAAGGTGAAACCCTTACCACCTCTGCCATACTCATTCTTAAGGAATTCTGTCATATAATCAGCGTCATGTCTCTCTGTGTACTTTTCATATATACGCATACGGGAATGGTCTTTACCTCCACCGGTGCGAAGTATCTCTTCGATCTGGTCTGAAGACAAAGAAAAAGCAGCCGGAGTAGGTATCTTCTTACTTGCTTCGGCTGCTGCTATGGTTCCTATCTGCTCATCCATCATGGGAAAGAGCGTCATCTGTTCATATTTTACTTTAACTACAGGCTGTAAACTATCTCCGAGAGAACTATCTCGTCGGCTCTGTTCCTGATTGAGTTCATTCTGCGAACCCACTCCATCTGATTCGATGCTTTCAGTTCTTCCGTCACTTCTTCTGACTTCATCATCTGCTCTACCAGTCTGTCCATCATCTCCTCTGCCTGCTTCTGAATCAGAAGACAATGCTCTTTCAGTTTCCCTTTCAGAAGATATGCTGTGTGTACTCCGCTGTGATGTTCCTTCAGAAATGTCTGTCTCAGCATCCCGTACTTCGTCAAAGTCTCCTCCGGTTCTTCCGGCATCGTAAGATCCGGTATCAGATAATCCCCTTCCTGCTTGTATGCTATCTCCATCGCTTCTACTGCCATAATCGTTACCTCCTTCGCTTATATCTTCATCATCTTTTAAGGCTGCATTTGCCTTATTTTCAGCTATTATATCCTCTGCGGGATATTCCTTGTCTTCACTTTCACTTTCGCGCGTTAAAGCATTGTAGCGCTGTTCAGGAATATTTTCAAGTCCTTTCTCAGAAATATTTTTATCAATCATTTCTGCCTGGTATTTTAGCTGATTTTCACGCATCTGCTGTCTGTCCATAGCTTCAACGATTCTACATATATCCATAAGCACGGGTTCAGTTACTGTGCTTGAAGCTTCCCCCAATATGCTCAGTGTTTCTACGGTATTGAACTCTGTTATAAATCCAAAATTCATGTCTTCAATAAATTCATCAGGGTTTTTACCGCATCTTTCAAGAACCGTATAAGCTATACTTGAAGCAAGTGTTTCCCTAAATCGAAGCTCCAGATTAAAGTCATCAAGTCCTGCAAGAAGACTGTCCTCCTGGAAGTTTTTAAGCTCAGGAAGTACATCGTGTGCATATTCTTCCGCAATATGCTTCGATATTTCTATGATTCTATATTCAAACGGCATATCCTCATTGGTTTCGCCATACGTATCCTCCAAATGCTTAAGGATTGCCGCTTCATTTTCATCTTTCATCTGCCATAGATTAGGCAGTCTGCCGTCTCTACCCTTATGAACATCTGACACATCAAATACATAACTCAGTCTGTTCGTATTCTCGTCAATAAGCGCTATTCCCTTTGCACCCTTATTTACCCAGCACTGCATACGCTTATTCCATACCTCAAAGGAAGCGACCGCTGTTGCATCAGGTCTCTGTGCGTGTATAAGCATCTGCTGTTTAAAGGGATATCTGTATAGCTTCGCCGCAGTTTTAAGGAAGTCGGTATAATCGTCTTTTGTACTTGTCAGCTTCTCAGCAGTATCACTCATTAAGGCAATGATATCCTTGTATTTACTAGCCATTATCTGTCCTCCTTGTATAGTTTTTATATAACAAGCGCCACAAATCAAAAAAGAATCTCGATTTGTGGCACTTATTTAGTCTCTACTTTATTTATGATAATGCAAAAGCATCTCTGTTATTGTTCTTTTCAGGTTTCGGGCGTGATGCGTCTCTCTTTGCTGCCTGCTCTTTCTTGTCAGATATTCTGTTCATAAGAGACTTCTTAGGCTTTTCCGCCACTACTTCCTCCTTTAAAGCATTCTTTTCGCCCTTTTCCTGCTGTCTTTCCTGCATCTTATCCATACGGACAAGCTCATGTTCCTCGGAGTCATACTGAAATGCATGGTCAGAAAGTTTATCCTTTGGGTCCAAAACACTTGAATTTATCTCCTGAATCATGCTATTAAGCTCAAGACTATTCATATTTTCATCAAGAGGTAATATGATAGTTTCATGTACGCTGCTTGGGAGAACTACAAAGTCCCCACCTAACTTATCAGCTATCTCATCCATTGCCTTTGTGTTAAGAACCTCACACGCACCATTGATGTTACAGTTATTCGTAAGTACATACATCTGCACACCATCTGCAGGTGGAAGCATAAAGTCAATCATAGGATCATTCTCAGGTACACCCTCAAGAAACATACTGTCTATAAGAACATCCCTCATACTCTTAAATGAGTAGTCCTGCTCGATCATATTGCTCTTTGCCGTCTCCATAAGAATATTAACATCAACACCCATATCCTTCATCATGTCATTTGATATAGGAATCGAAGCCCTTTCGCCCTCACTTTCACCTATAACAATAGCAAATGAAGCTGATATATCTTCCATAGTGATATGGGGTCTGTCTTTTAAGATATCCTGATTATTCTCTGTGTTTGACAGCTTACAAATAATTGAATCCTTTATCTCATCAAAACTCTTCATTATCTCTTACCTCCAGTTCTGTCAGCCTTATCTCTGCTCTCAGCTTCTGCCTCGGACTTAAGCCTATATTTATTGATTCCTTTTACATAGGCTGTCATCCTTGCCTTATATGCATCGTTGTTAAATGTATTCTTTTCACCTTTTTGAAAACCTTTTATCTCTGTCATTTTGTAGTTCCTCCTGTCTTTTTCTTTCTCTCTGGAAATTCCATCTTAAACTTAAGCTGCTTTCCAAAATGCTCTACACCTTCCTTGTCGGTATAGTTATTATCTTCAACTGTCTCAGCAGTAAAATACGCTTCATATTCAGTGCCTTTCTTGCTTCTTAGACCTTTTATGAGAACTCTTTTTCCTACAAGAAGGCTCTTCCACTGATTTACTGTAAGCTCCTTACCCATTACTCTTCCAAAATGCATACCGCACTTCTTTTCACAGTAAATACCGTATTTACCAACACATACATCTCCACCACAGAATGGGCAGTCACCCACATATTCTTTTGTGCTGAACTTATCTTTTTCCTCTTCTGATACAGATGAATACATGGATATAACCCTGGATACAAAGTCTGTTATTTGGCTTAGATACTCTGAATCTTTTACTGTTCCGTCTGAAACACCTGCAAGAGTATTCTCCATATCTACTGTCATTTGCACCGACTTTATCTCATCAGGAAGTATATTAATAAGATTCATGCCTGCATCTGTTGGAACGAGGGTCTTCTTTTCACGCCTTACATAGCCCTGATTGATAATCTTCTCTATGATATCCGCCCTTGTAGCGGTAGTTCCAAGCCCCTTTCTCTCAGCATCTTTATCCATATCCTTCTCGCCTGCATGTTCCATCTGGGAAAGCAGCGTAGCTTCTGTATATCTCTTTGGCGGTTTTGTAAAGTGCTCTGTGACCTTGATATCAGTGCTTTCTAACACATCTCCCTCTGATATAGCAGGAATCTTCTGATCTACCGTATCTTCGTCATCTTTATCCTCCATATCGGAAGAAGCCTTAAAGTATGTTCTTAACGAATCTTCATACTTCTTATAGCCCTGCTTTGTTACGGTCTTTCCCGATGCCTTGAAAGTATTACCGGCACACTCAATTTCAACCTTTACAGAGTCATACTCAAGCGAAACGGATGTGGCTGCTATAATTCTTGTAATAACAAGCAAAAGTATCTTTTTCTCCTTGTCAGAGAGCTTATCTATATCCGCCTTTTCTATCTCAACTGTTGGTATAATTGCATGGTGGTCTGTAACCTTTTTGTCGTTAATGACATTTGAAGTATCTGGTGTAAAAGCACCTTCACATATAAAGCTATACTTCTTACAGATAATTGCAGAAATCTCATCTACCTTTCCTGCTTCATTATGAGTAAGGAACTTGCTATCAGTCCTTGGATATGTAACGAGCTTCTTCTCATAAAGTGCCTGTGTAGTATCAAGTGTCTGTTTTGCAGTAAAGCCAAATATCTTACTTGCATCCATCTGTAAAGATGTAAGGTCATAGAGCTTAGGTGGAGCCGATTTCTTATGATCCGATTTATAGGAAACAACCTTGGCAGGCTTTCCCTTGCAAAGTGAAGCAATATTCTCAGCATCTCCCTCGGTATCAATCTTATCTGTTACTGCATCCATACCATTAGCAAGCAGATGAACCATAAAATACTTCTGCTTTTTGAAGTTCTGTATCTCTACTTCCCTTTCAACGATCATATTAAGTGTAGGTGTCTGAACCCTGCCTATCTTAAGCACCTTACCGCCATATAAAACAGTAAAGTTCCTTGTAAGATTAAGCCCTACAAGCCAGTCAGCCTTTTCTCTTGCGAGTGCTGCCATGTAGAGATTATCGTAATCACTCCCCGGTCTAAGACTGTTCATGCCATCAAGAACCGCAGACTCTTCCATGGATGATATCCAGAGCCTTTCCATCGGTTTCTTGCAATTCGCCATATCATACACATGTCGGAAGATGTTCTCCCCCTCTCTTCCTGCATCACAGGCATTTACGACCGAATCTATATCATTATCATGCATAAGGTCTCGAAGCACCTTATACTGTGCCTTTGTATCTTCTTTTATCTTATATAGCCAAGGCTCAGGTATAATAGGAAGGTCTGCAAGGCTCCATTTTTCGTACTTCTCATCGTAATCCTCCGGAGTTGCAAGTTCTATCAGATGACCATAACACCACGAAACCCGATATCCATTTCCTTCATAATATCCGTCACAAGCTGTTCCTGCACCGACTGCATCGGCTATGGATTTAGCCACACTTGGCTTCTCACTTATAATAAGCTTCATTTTCTTCTCCTTTCCATAAACTAATGAGAGAGGGATACCCCTCTCTCATAAACACAAAACTATTCTCTGTTCTCGCTGTCATCGACTTCTACTTCCGATTCGTTAAGCTCATCAAGTGGTACTTCATCTTCATCCGGATTAGCACTGCCACCATACATTTCATCATCACTTGCAGTAAGCTTTCCTTTCTTGCCTCCAAGAATCTTAACAGCTACAACAACTAACGCTACAAGTCCGACAACGATATATAAAATGAAATCAGAACCACCCTTCTTCTTATCTTCCTTTACTTCTTCCTCTTTAGCATCTGTCTCAGTGGTTTCCTCTACCACTTCCTCTGTAGTAACGGTTTCATCCTTGTTAGGTGTAACCCTTGTGTCATTGATGTTATTACCCTTTGCAACAGAGTTCTGAGGAAGTGTCTGTTCTCCATCATTGGAGAAGTTAAGTAGATTCTGATTAGATACAGATGTCAGCAGATATACTGTGCCATTCTGATTTGTATAAGCCTGAGAGCCTTCACCAACTACTGAAGCATTTTCTTCAGAGCTTCCTGACTTGGCTGCTGTCATATCTATTACAAGAAAATACTGCTGTCCGTCAGATGTAACAATAGAATAAAACTGCTTTGCATCTATATTTTCAACTATATCCTCTCCCTTTTCATTTGTAACAGAAGTGACCTCCGCTGTTGATGTACCGGTTGTCTTGGCATCCGCATTGTCGGGAAGAGACTCCGCCGGATCTTCCTTTTCTTCATCGTCATCCTCTGTCTGGGCACTTGGGTCTGTCCAGTACGGATTCTGAATCGTATATGTAGTGCTGACATTTCCGGCATTATCAATGGCATAGATATAGAAGAACTGATAACTTGCATCGAACTTCTGTAATCGTACTGCTATCACGCCATTTTCATCAGGTTCATATCTGTATTCGTTGATATAGACATGCTTAACACCACTTTCAGTATCATATGTCATGATATTAAGCAGCCCCTCTGAAACAGCAGCATTAAGTGTTGGAGCAACAGTATCAAAGCACTTTATAAATCTGGATTTTTCATATTCATTTCCATCCTGGTCTGTAACCTTGATATATACATTACAATTTTCAGTTATCTCAAACTTCATCTCGTCTGTAATATCTTGCCACGAACCATTTGCACCTGCCTTTGCCTCTACTGTATCAATCTTAAAGTTTTTAGGAACTTTGACCTCTTCGACAGTAACAACCACATTTACACTATCGTTGAACCATCCGCTTTTCTCAGGACCAAATGTTATCTTAATCTTTCCTTTGGTCGTATCCACTTCTGCGGCCGGTTCCTCGCTTGGTGTCTCTGTAGTTGCTTCAGTCTTTTCCTCTGTAGTGTTTTCAGAAGTTGTGCCTTCACTGTCTGTTTCCTTATGCACATTGGAAGCATCTTCTCTGTTTTCCTCGGTAGTTGATTCTGTGGTAGCCGTAGTGGTAACATCGGCACTTTTCGCCATGTAATAACTGCCTGATGTACTACCAAGAAGCGACACTCCAAGAATTGTGCTTAGAATAATCTTTTTAAACATCTTATTTCATCTCCTTAGTTATTAGTTGATTTTAAGGAATCAAGCATCTTCATAAGCTGTTCCTCATTGTCAATATTTCTGTCTTTCAGGTCACTCATCATACGTCTGTACTCTTTGACCTCAACATCTTTTTCAAGCTGACTGAGCCTTTCACGCTCTTTGTCATAGCGTTCTTTGGAATAGTCATAGCCTTCTTTAAGTCTGGCTACTTTCTCCCGTTGCTTCTCTATCTGATCTTTAAGTCTTTTAATATCCTCATCCATAAACTTCTCCTAATCACTATAAGGTGGTCTGATAAATGAAGTAATAGGGAATGAGCCTGAAGCATATCTTGTCTTTAATGCAACACAACCGCCATTTGACTGTGAGCCTGCAACATCCGAAGATGTATTACCTCCTATGGTTGTATACGAACCATCATCGTTCCTTGATACGACAAGCTCTATATGCTCATTTGAGCCAAATAACACGATATCTCCATACTGAGCCTCACTTCCACTTATAAAGTATCCGTTGTTTTGCGCCCATGTATATACAGTCGAACACGAAGCTGTCTTGCCACCGTTATAAAAAGCATCTGCATTTCCGCTTTTATTGAATACCCACCATACAAAAGCACAGCACCAAGGGTAATCATCTCCATTAACGGGTGCTCCATAATAATCAGTGTTAAATATGACATCATTTACCGGTTCTTCTGCTATTCCTATCTGGTTCTGAGCTGTCTGCATAACTCCTTCCGGACCCTTTTCTTCTACAACAGCACCACCACCTACGCCACCTGCCTGATACTTGGTAAGCCATTCCTCTCCATACGGTTTATGTCCATAGGAAGACCATCCAAGTGCAGATGCTCTCTGGTTTGAATACTCTGTTGATAATTCAAGTGTCCACTGTGTAGCACCTTTTCCCTTCATAAAATCAAGGAATCCATAACCGTAGTTATATCCTTGAGCAACTATCTGAAGACCGTCATAATCATCCGGTGACTCTATACCCCAGCTTTCCATACCAGTTATAAAGTATCTGCACCCGGCATCTATGGACTTTTCTTCTGTAGTATATGAATCCCAGTCTGACGGTGTACCAGACTCCCAGTAACCACTTGCTTTATCCTGCATAAGGTCTCCGTCGCAGCTTTCAGATACTCCTCCTGATTCCTGCTGTATCGTAGCAAGTATTGCATTAACGTAATCCGGATAACCATATTCGGTCATTCGCTCCGTAACAAAAGAACGCCACTGTTCAACAGCCGCCGGAAAACCGGCATCGGTTTGTGGTTTTGTATAGTTTTCATCACCACCAAAGGAAAGTAGAAGCATCGGTCCGGCTGCACCTACTAAAGCAAAAACAAGTCCGATTACCAAGATAATAACGAGTGCTATTCTTGCTACCGGACTTGCCAAAAGCCTTCTTAAGTTTTCTGCTATAGTTGCTATGCCTTCCTTTGCTTTATCTAATACATTAAAGCCTGTATTATATACTACTTTACCTCCTGCACCTGCCTTCTTAGCATTCTGATACTGCTTTATGGCATTCTTCATGTACTTTCGCTTTATAGCCTTCTTCTGTAAGTGTTTCTCATACAGATTACTGCTTCTCCACAGTTCACTTTCCTTCGCAGTTTTAAGCGCTGATCTATATTGCAACTGGAAGTTATTACACATTATCTTATCCTGCTGTCTTGCAAGTCTCGCAATCTCAGCTTCGTTCTTTTGCAGCTTATAATACTTCGCTGTTCTTGAAAGCGTAAATACCCTCGATGATGTATCAAGTGCCTTATCTGCTGTATCTACCCATGCATTTTGAATGCCGAGACCACTTTCATCATCCGCCATATCAGAAGCTGTATGAAGAACTTTTCTGCCAAAGCTTCCTGCTGTTTCAGCTCCACTATACTTAGCAGAGCCATATAGCTTACTTTCTGCCCTTTCTTCCACACGAAGGTCTGTGACCAAACCACCTTTTAATTCTTTCTTTGTTTCATATTGTTGCCTTAGTTTTGCCTGAAGCTTCTTTTTGTTATCCCTAAGCTTTTTATCATTTGCAGTATAGTGTTTTAATTCATTACTCTTTCCATCTCTAAGCGCCTGAGAATACTCCCTACGCTTCGATGCAGTTATAAGACCTTTTCCCTTTTCACTGTCAGATACGAGCTTTACACTTGCACTGTCATGAATAGAGAGACCTTCATTATCTGCTTTCGCATGAAGTCTCTGTGATTCTTTCTTAGAACTAAGATGAAGTCTTGTATCACCGGTATCAAGTCTTTCGACTGTGTTTCCCGCTGATAAATGCTCACTTTCAGAACCTGAATTCAGTCTGAAGTTTCCATCTCCGGTGCTTTTTGCAGATATACTGCTATAATCTGAACCACTGAAACCGCCACCTGAACCAAATCTCCTGCCACCTCTTCCAGATTCAAACTGCTGAGTACCGCTAATGTCATAATTTGGTTTTCGGCTGTGCGAGTTTGAACCTTTTGTAGTGTTATCATTTTCATGTATTAAAACATTATCAGCTACTGTCTGATTTAAGCTTTGAGATTTATTAGAACCTCCGCTTATTATGGCACCTTCGGCAATATCCATAGCCACATAACCACCTGACGATAACATCTGACTTGCCTTATCATCATTACTTTCAAGCTTATCACTTGTTCCGCCAGCTTTAAGTGTTTCACTCGCTACATCTACTGCCTTTTCTTTAAAATCTAAACCCATTTAGAAGCCCTCCCTTCTTAGGAAGAACGTCCATTATCTCTAGTTACAGTTTTTTCAGCCTCTGTCTCGCTTTCAGTTTTCGTTTCCGCAGGCTTTGTCGTAAGAAGTGTGTACATGACTGTATCCTTTGGAAATCTGTCAACGAACGGCTGAACTATATCTCCGAAGAAGATAAGTCCTTCACCCTGACCTACATTTGTTACATACTTTATCTGATGCTGACTGATATTAAGCTTCTGAGCAAGTATATCTCTATCATCTGCACCCTGATTCAACATATAAACAAAGTCAGAGTTATCGAAGATATTCTCAATCTCCTTTGAAGCAAGGAAATCCTTGACGTTCTGCGTGATTCCTGTCGGTATTCCTCCCCATTTCCTGAAACGCTTCCATATCTCCATAGAGTAGGCTGCTGTCAGTTCGTCCTTGAGGAGAA
>Ga0129306_1000970_pt1 | contig 37821 bp, 26 predicted proteins | sample P827metagenome_FD_94438 | JGI IMG/M metagenome (GOLD analysis project Ga0129306, IMG submission 94438) | Capybara group fecal microbial communities from Wisconsin, USA - P827 metagenome | ecosystem: Host-associated > Mammals > Digestive system > Large intestine > Fecal | place: USA: Wisconsin...
CTATACTATTCATGGAACAACTCTCTTTTCATGATATTTTTGTTTTTGTTAGCACTTAACATTATATCATATTGAGAGTTGTTTTTCTATTTTTAGTGTCTATGATCTATTGTAACATAACAAGCTGACGTCAGCTTGACCACGGTCACGAGTCGGCCGCTGAGCGAGCGGCGGCGCAATCCACGATTCGCTCGCAAGCTCGCTTACTCTTTACGTTGTGCATACTCTGCTTTCGCTCGCTGGCACTTTTTGTTTTGATGTTGTTGTAACATTTGTAGGGGCGCACAGTGTGCGCCCTCAGCTTGTCGAAAAATCTGTTTCGGGAGCCCGAGGGCGGGCTCCCCTACAAAAATTGTTAACGCAGAATAGCCGTATTGTAGGGGCGCTTTCCGAGCGCCCGCCAATAACCGTCCCTCCGATCTGTCGAAAATATTTCGGGACGTCGAGGACGCCGTCCCCTACAAAATTCGTTCACGCAGAATAGCCGTATTGTAGGGGCGCTTTCCGAGCGCCCGCCATTAACCGTCCTCCGATCTGTCGAAAAAATTTCGGGACGTCGAGGACGCCGTCCCCTACAAAATCATTCACGCAGAATAGCTGTATTGCAGGGACGCTTTCCGAGCGCCCGCATATTTAAAAGGACCGCCAAAGGCGGCCCCTACGAGTATCAGCGAATATAAAAGAAAAAGGACGGCCTAAGACCGTCCATTAATTCTTATGTAATAAAAATTACTCAGCGTTTGGAGCGCCTACAGGACATACGCCTGCACAAGCACCGCACTCTACGCAAGCATCTGCGTCGATCTGGTACTTTCCATCGCCTTCTGAAATTGCGCTAACAGGACACTCGCCTGCGCATGCACCACAGCTGATGCAATCATCTGAAATAATATATGCCATATCTATGCACCTCCGTTGTTATTAAGGGTCCATGTTAACCCTCGGTAACACTATTATAACATATATAACGTAAAAATCAAGGGATTTTTGTTAGCCTGCACTTACTATTTGCAGTAAAAGTCCCGTTCGGGCTATCTGAGATATGCCTTGAACGTACAGCTCAGCAGTGCTGTATAAACACATTCAGGCCAAAAACAAAGGGCGGAACTCAGCCCAATACCAATAAGTTTATAATCTATTATCATATGTTTTAGAAGTCTTATGTTTTTTCCCATGTTTATAATATATACGATGGTGCTGCCATTTTTCTTTTCTTACATCACATTTTGTGCATCTTTGTGTCACACAACGTTCTTCATAATAACCTACAACTAATTCCCAACAACAACTACAATAACTAAATCCCTCATATTCTTTGTTAATCCATTTTCCTGTTTTTATTGTTTCCCAATTGTGCTTTGAGCAATCAATTTTTCCTGTAATTTGTCCACAGCTTTTGCATTTTTTATAACCATTATCTGCGACATAATTTACTATTTTTTGGCCATTATTTTGGAGCCGTCATGGTATTGACATACAACATTTGCTGAATGTGCTGTATGTATGCTATCATAATTAGAAATGGTAGCCTTTGATGCGGCTGTACCTGTACCAAGCAGAATAAATGCCATTGCTAATGAAGCAATTTTTGTGATAATGTTTTTCATTTGTTTTTATCCTTTACATAATATTTTTAGTTAATAACAACCTTATATATAATAACTTATTTTTCTATTTTTGTCAAGTCAATTGTAACGAAATCTATTGATTGATAGGCAATTGTGCCAATATTGTATAAGTGATTAATTTTCAGATAACACGTTTTTATTGTATGGAGAGTATTATTAATAGTTTATTTGCCTATTCTACGTTGCTACTTGTAGCAACGTAGAATAGGCAAAAAGTGGCAAAAAATTCTTTTTCAATCAAGAATGGCTACGTTGACACAAGTAACAACGTATGTATATTCCGAAACTAAAAGAAGGAGGAAACAGTATGAATCTCTTAAAAACATTAGCTTAATGACATTAGGAACTCAGCCGCCCTTATAGTACTATCGGAAGTCAGCCCGAATGGTACTGAAATATTTATTACTTCTTCTTTTTCTCTTTGGCAGGTTCAGCCTTCTTCTGGCTGCTCAGAGCGGCACATCCCAGACCTGCAACAGACCAGTAAACAGGTGAGAACGGCAGACTTGTGCAGCCGATAAGGAAGAGGAGGGCGCCTCCAAGCGTCAGGAAGAATACAACAGCATTGCCGCAGCTTCTGTCCTTTTTCATTTTTTTGAAAGCCACGATAACAGCTGCAAGGATAACAACTGCAAGGGCGATAAGTGAAGGGATGCCACGGGTAGCTGCTGTGTAGAGGTATTCGTTGTAGCAGCGGTCGAATATGCCTGTATTCTGGATTATGATATCCTGTAAGTCGGCAGTTTCGTCCAGACCGCCGTAGGTGTATATCTGCGGAAATGCCAGCTGGTCGGGGCCTGTGCCTGTAAGAGGCGAATTTGAAATGATGTTCTGTGTCTTGTCGTTGAGGTAGAGATATACGTCAAGATTGTCGTCGATATTGAGCACATCTCTGTTGTAGTCGCCTGATGAACCTAATCTCATGTAGCTGTCAGCCCACCATACGATACGTCCGTCATGGAGCTTGTAGGATGTGGGGACTTCGCTGATAACGCCTGCACTGACGATAACAACTGCCAGAGCTGCGCCGGCTGCGGCTGCAAGGACAGATGCGAGATTCTTCTTCGGAGCCTTTACAGCTATGGATGTGATAACGGCTGCGATAACAGCGAATACGATGCCGCATACGCCTGCGAATGTGTAGGTGAACATCATCACGAAGCCGAAAAGCAGAGCCGAAACGGTGCAGATGATGCGGTGCTTCTTATTGTCTGTGACTGCGGCTGTGATGAGTGCGGCGGTCAGTGAAAGAGTCAGCAGCATTGCCAGAAATACAGGGGAATGAGCCAGACCTGATGCTGCGTTTACTGTGGTGTCAAGGTCTATTTTTTTGTATTGTGAGAGATTTCCCGTGAATATCTGTATCAGTGACCAGGCCGAGTTGAGGATGCCTGTGCCGATAACGCCTTTTATCAGAGCGTTTACGGCAGTCTCACGCTTTACAGCTGCGGCTGAGATGAAAATGGAGCAGTAGAAAAGTATTGCCAGAACTCCTTCGCCTCGCTGGGGGTAGCCGTAAAGTGAGACCATCGGGTCGTAGGAATTGATAAGCGATACCACGCTCCAGAGGAGGATAGCTCCGAAAGCGCATACGGGGAGTACGGTGCTTCCCTTGATGTATTTTTTGATAAGGGCAATGAGAGCCATTATCATGCAGTAAACGCCTGTTACTGCCAGTCCGCCCGATGCAAGGGTGTAGGTTGAGGTTATCATGCATTCGGGGATGACGGTGAAAAGCGGTACAAGGAAGCAGGCGCCTATAATGCCGTATGAAGCCAGTTTAGCGTACTGTTCCTCAGTCATGTTGAGGATGAAGTTGGATTTTTCAGTTGTATTGAATATCGTTCGTGCCATTTATTAAGCCTTTCTTGCTGATGGTCACTGTGTAGGTGTCATCAGTGAGGTCGCCTACGCTTATCTCCACGCCGGGGTCTATCTTTTCGAGACCGAAGTCATCGTAGAATCCGAAGCCGTAGGAGCTGTGGTCGATAGTGTTTCCGGTGCGGAAGAGGTTGTCGTAGTTGGAATCGTTTACTATGCGGATGAAGCGTTTTCCGAGATTGAAATTGGTAGCTGAGTCGTTGCCGCTTCTGTAGAGGAAGTTGCTGCCCGACGGTGTATATTCGTCGGTGGCTTCGACGTGTAATACTCTCACGCCTGAGCCTGTATTCCGCCACCAGTAATGTTCACGGAGTTTGCTGTTGTTGCCGCCGAGGGTAGTGTACTCGACGATGAGGAATTCCGAGCGGTAGTTGTCATCGAGCTCGCCGCAGGGGATGATAAGGCAGTTTCCTGTGTCTGACTGGCCGTTGGTGAGGGTGAAGGTCTGCTCGTCGGAGCCGTCATAGACCTGTATCTGTTCACCTGTGTACCAGCCCAGCATCAGCTTGGAGGCGCAGGAGAAATCGGAAAAGAGCTCGTCCATGGTGTCGAAGCCTGCGGAGCCGTGAAGTCCCTCGGAATCACGGTTGTCATAGAGGTAGTAGTCGGGGAGACCCATACAGTGCCCCAGCTCGTGGATATAGCTGGTGGTGAAGTCCTCATAGTCCGAGGCGCTTTTTATCTCATCGTTTCCGATGATGACGTAGCTGAGATAGGTACCGTCCAGCAGATGGTCGAAGTCATAGTAGTAGTTGCTTGCGCAGGGCCACCATTCAGCATCGCCTGCGGATGCAGGAACACTTATGAGTACGGTGTCTATGACATTATCCTTGTCACCGTCGAACTGGCTGTAGTCGATGATGTCGTCCATGGCGTCGAGCACCTCGTTTACGAAGAGGCGCTTATGCGTGTCGTTTTCGTAGTATTCCTTGTCGTGCTCTGTGGTGTAGCGGTAGACCTGCCCCGAGATATCGAGGCTGTGCTTGGAAGAGCGCTGATAGAAAGCCCTTATGCTCTCGTTGGGGTAATTGGGATTTGTCGGGTCTTCCTCTCCGAAAGTGATATTGTACATGGTATCACTGAGGGGAGCCCACTGATAGTGACAGTTCGGGAAATCCACGTAAATCATGACTATTTTTGCTTCGCCCTGTGTGGGTAATGAGCCTTCCATATCCTTAACGGGAGGTGTTATGAAATCCTCGTCGGTAAGGAAAGGCCCGTATGTCTGCGCCGACGGTCTGTACGGCTTTGCAGATGCAGTTGCACGGTGAGTCTGTTTGTATGCTTCGATGTCAAAGGTTACGGGTGAAACGTAAGTCGCAGCACAACAGGTAGTTGTGGTAGTGGTTGCGTAATACGCAGAAGATGTTACATCAGGCGGTGGGGAAGAGTATTGCAGTCTGGGGTGGATGATCGTTTTTCTCAGCAATATCAGATCGAGGGAATCAACGTGTCCGTCTTCGTCCATATCGGCGTTGAGAAATCCCTGACGGGAGATCCCTGCTTTGCCGGCGAGATAAAGGCTGGTAACGGAAAGATCAACGGTATTGACCTCGCCGTCGGTGTTGATATCGCCTTTGAGATTGATCTGGGTGCTGTCAGCCGAGCCCGTGAAAGGTGCAGCGATCATGAGCAGGGCAGTGGAAAGAGTGCAGGGGATGAGCTTAGACATTAGGCGTCTGATGTTCATGGAATATACCTCCTAAAAATAAAAAGAAAAAAAACAAAAAACTGCGGACAGTATAACCGTCCGCAGTGAACCGCATTATTTAGCGTAGTCAGTAACTCTGCTTTCCCTGATGAGGTTGACCTTGATCTGACCCGGGTAATCCATTTCAGATTCGATCTGCTGAGCGATCTGTCTTGCGACAAGAACCATTTTCTCATCATTGATAACTTCGGGAACGACCATGATCCTGACTTCACGTCCTGCCTGTACAGCAAAGCACTTTTCAACGCCGTCGTAGGAGTTGCAGATCTCCTCAAGCTTCTGAAGGCGCTTGATGTAGCTTTCGTAGTTTTCGCTTCTTGCGGCAGGTCTTGCAGCGGAGATAGCGTCGGCAGCCTGAACGATGCAGGCTATGACCGTTCTTGGCTCAACGTCATTGTGGTGAGCCTCAACAGCGTGGATGACAACATCACTTTCGTGATATTTTTTACATACGTCAACACCGATCTGAACGTGGGATCCTTCGATCTCGGAGGTGAGAGCCTTACCGATATCGTGGAGAAGTCCGGCACGTCTTGCGATATTAGCGTCAACGCCCAGTTCGGAAGCGAGAACTCCGCAGAGCTTAGCCACTTCGATGGAGTGATCGAGGACATTCTGTCTGTAGCTTGTACGGAATTTAAGGCGGCCGATGAGCTTGATGAGCTCGTGGTTGAGACCGTGAACATTGGTCTCGATAACGGCACGTTCGCCTTCCTGTTTGATGCGGTACTCGACCTCACGTTTAGCCTTTTCCACCATTTCTTCTATGCGTGTCGGATGGATACGGCCGTCAGCGATGAGTTTTTCCAGGGCGATCCTTGCGATCTCACGCCTGATCTGATCGAAGCATGAGAGAGTGATAGCCTCGGGGGTGTCGTCGATGATGAGATCGACACCGGTAAGGGTTTCGAGGGTACGGATGTTACGGCCCTCACGGCCGATGATCCTGCCCTTCATTTCGTCGTTAGGGAGAGGAACAACGGAAACGGCAGCTTCTGAGACCTGATCTGCGGCTACCTTGGCGATAGCCAGTGAGATATAGCTTCTTGCCTTTTCCTGACATTCGTCCTTGATCATCTGCTCATAGTACTGGACTTTGACAGCCTTTTCGTGGACGAGGTCTTCCTCAAGCTTAGAGATTATGTATTCTTTTGCCTGATCCTTAGTGAATTCAGAAATCCTTTCGAGAATATCCATCTGGCTTTTCTTGATGGATTCAGCTTCCTTGAGTTTTTCGTCAGCAGCTTTTATCTTCTGGTTGAGGGTATCCTCTTTTTTCTCAAGGTTATCAGTTTTCTTGTCAAGATTTTCTTCTTTCTGCTGCATACGTCTTTCCTGACGTGACAGTTCTGCTCTGCGATCTTTGATTTCCTTATCAGCCTCACTTCTCAGCTTATGGATCTCATCCTTAGCTTCGACGAGGGCACTTTTCTTTTTATTATCGGCGTCTTTTTCAGCATCGGCAAGGATACGCTTAGCCTGCTGTTCAGCGGAACCTGTAAGGTTTTCAGCTTCACGCTTACGCTGGGCGATACCTTCGGATATACCCTGCTGAAAGCGTTCCTCTGTCTTATTCTTCATGATGATGTAGATGACGAGAGCGCCGATAGCGAGACCGACTATTATGCCGATAATTAATCCAAGAGTCATACAGTGCATTACCTCCTTTTCATATAATTGATAAATAGCTTGTACTATAAACCTATTACTTACAGGGATGGCACAAAGGGGCGCACATCCTCAAAGGCGGTAAATGCCGCATTATTTTATTCATTTAAATATATTGATAAAGAGTCCTGCCAAAACAGGACACGCAAAACATTGAAGGGCGGAAAGCCCGACAGTTCCAGCGAAACGGACAGCAGTTCCTAAAGAACGGCATTTACAGTACACCCCTATACTGTTCCGAAGCTGAAGATTTGTTTCATTCATATTTTATATCTGCGAGCGGATGAATATGTCTCTTACCGCCCGAAAAATGATGTAAAACAAAGCTGCATATACTGCCATAGTAATATTATGCAAATAAATACAACACCTTTATTATACCTTTTTTTTAAGCAGATGTCAAGAGTTTTGACGTTGTACATTAAGCACAAATACCGTTCTTTTATTAGTGCATAGTGCTGTATTGACAGTTGGTCACTTTTTATTTCCGGCAGCAAAAAAGGACACTTGTAAAGTGCCGATCAGAGTTTCAAAAAAGCTTATGTATTTCTGGATATGCGGGCGAGCGGAACTCGCCCCTACATAAACCAACGATAAAAAGCCGGATTGTAGGGGCGGACGCCCTCGTCCGCCCGATAATGCCGTATAAAATCTGACTTTATCTACAGACTGAGGCACTTGTAAAGTGCCCTTTTGATATATTATTTGATAAGTGCAAGCAGTTCCTTGGGAGTGAAAACGTACTCCTTGCCGCAGAAATGGCAGCATACCGTAGTATCCTTGCCCTCGGCAGCCATTTCTCTCAGGTCCTTTTCGCCTATGCTGATAAGCACTCTTTCGGTCCTCTCACGGCTGCAATCGCAACCGTAAACGGGCTCGGCTGTATCAAGAACATTAGGCTCAAGGCCTGCCAGAAGCATATTTGCTATCTCCTCGGGAGTTTTTCCCTCGTCCAGCATAGCGGAAACGGGAGGCATAGCAGCTACGTTTTTTTCGAGGATATCGATGACCTTTTCATCAGCGAAGGGGAGAAGCTGTACAAGGAAACCGCCTGCCGCCTTTACTGTAAGGTCGGGATTTACCAGTACGCCCAGACTGCACACTGTAGGTATCTGTTCGCTTGTAGCGTAATAGTTTGCTATATCTTCGGCGATCTCGCCTGAAACAAGGGGGATGACTCCCACGTAAGGCTCTTTCAGTCCCATATCCTTTACGACTGAGAGAGTGCCGTCAGTACCCACAGCTCCGCCTACGTCAAGCTTGCCCTGAGCGTTGAGAGGTATCTCCACTACGGGATTTCCCACGCAGCTCTTGACATTTCCCCAGTTGTCGGCAACAGCTGTAAGCTGACCGGCAGGGCCGCCTCCGTCCACACGGAGAGTGATGGTGTCGTTCTCGCCTTTGAGCATATAGCCCATAAGTGAAGCGGCGATAGTAAGTCTGCCCAGACCTGCTGTGATAACAGCCGAGGTCTTGTGGATGCGTTCTATTTCGGATACGATATCCTTAGCGTCCAGAACTTCCGCAAAAGCAGAACCGTCCGCTGAAATTGCTCTGTATAATTTTCCCAATTTATCTCATCCTTTCTTTTAATTCGGAATTCGGAATTAGGAATTCGGAATTAGGAATTCGGAATTGTGGTGTCCCCTGACGGGGACGAATTGAAATAATAATTATATAATTTAAATTCCGTCAGCGAAGCTGACACAGATAATTCCGAATTCCGCTTTCCGAATTCCGAATTATCTGAGCGTTTGTCCGTTGTCGATGCACCTTGCCACGTAGACAATGCGCTGTGTAGTTTCTGTCGGAGGCCCGAAAGTATCGTCGCCGTACTTGGCGAGCAGTTCAAATCCTGCATTTTTCAGCAGCTTTTCGATGTCCTCCTCACTGTAGGCCTTTTCCGAGAAGCTGTCATTGGTACGGGAGTAAAGCCCGTTTTCCTCACGCTCGAAGAATTCCAGATTCATCTTTACCTCGTCGGTGTCGGGGACAAGTGTGTTCTCCCACACGCAGTAGACATTGTCGGTCTCGTAGGTAAATGTGTTGTTTGCGAGGATATTGCGGTGCTTGTAGAGAGTGTTCACATCGAAGATGAAAAGTCCCTCCTGTTCGGAGAAAAATGCCACATTCTCAAAGACCTTCCTCACATCGTCAATGGACGCAAGGTGATTGATGCTGTCAAGGGCGCATATGGTAATGTCGATAGTGCCGTACATATCAAGTTTACGCATATCCTGACAGAGGTACTGAATATTCAGTCCGCTGTCGAATTTCTTCTCGATAGCCATACCAAGCATTTCGTCGGAGAGGTCAACTCCGATAACATCGTAGCCAAGCCCTGCCATGACCTCGGAGATACTTCCCGTACCGCAGGCGAGGTCAAGGAGGATATTCTCCTTTGTCTGCTTGAATTTCTGTATTATTTCGTGGAAATATTCCCCACGCTTCTTATAGTCGATATTTGCCGTCAGCTCGTCATAATATCGGGCAAAAACGCTGTATCCGTTCATATATCTTCCTCTATCGCTCACTTTTTTCAGATTTTTTAATCATAGGTACACAGGCATAACCTGCATTTGCATCCGCTCATTTGCTTTTTTCGGTTTCCTCATACTGCTCCGTATGCAGTTCTAAAAGCAGCAGGACGATAAACAGGTTTTCCCATATAAAGAAAGTCTGAAACAGCGGAGGAAAGCCTGTGACGAACAGCACAACGAATACCGCAGCATACAGAAGTGAAGCAAATGCCGCAAAGCGCTGTTTTTTGCTTTTCGGAAATATTGCGGAAAGTATGAATGAAACCGTTACGGGGAGTATGCCGCCCATTGAGAAAAATGTGTGTATCTTCGTTGTAAGCTCGCTGGGAGAACTGCTGTACCTGTTGCACGGGAAAAGTGCCGTTCCGAGAACGAACACAGATATAACTGCATATATCGCCTTTTTTGCAGGCAGAAGCTCTCGTTTTGTAAGGTAAAATGCGATCGTTGGTATCATTACAAGTGCAAAGGCAAAATACAACATTGAGGTTGAGTGGTGCAGTCCCACATATGATGAAAAAGAAAGTCTCAGGTCATACAGATAAATTCCCGATAGCCACGCATAGGCTACGGCTGTAACGGCAACTGAAAAAAAGAGTATCCCCATAATAAGGGGAAGTTTATTCTTGTATTTGTTCATTTTCACTCCTGATATTAAATCATCCTTAAAAAGGGCGGAAAACTCCGCCCTCCTGAAATTGAGAATGTAGAATTGAGAATTGAGAATTATCTGCCGTATCCGACAAAAACATTCTCAATTCTCCATTTTCAATTCTCAATTAGTATACTTACTGATTGTCCTTGCCCTTGCAGCACTTCTTGTACTTCTTGCCGCTTCCGCATGGGCATGGATCGTTGTCGCCGATCTTCTTCACACGTACAGGCTCGCCGTCAAAGCTTCCGTCGCCTGCGCCTGCGTTAGGAGCATCAGGCTTTGCGACCTGTTCACGCTCAGGAGCTTCGTTCTTCTGGAGCTTAACAGTGAGGAGCATACGAACGGTGTCTTCCTTGATGGAATCTACCATAGCGTCGAACATCTCGAAGCCTTCGTAACGGTACTCGACAACAGGGTTCTTCTGGCCGTATGAACGGAGACCGATACCCTTCTTGAGCTCTTCCATATCGTCGATGTGAGCCATCCACTTTGTATCAACGACCTTGAGGAGGATAACTCTTTCAAGCTCACGCATAACGTCTGAGCCGTATTCTTCTTCCTTGGACTGATAGATCTCGCCGGCCTTCTTGCTGAGAGCGGATGTGATATCTTCCTTGGATACGGATGAGATATCGTCCTCGTCAAAGTCAAGATCCTCAGGACCTGTGAGCCAGCCGAGAAAGTATTCCTTCAGGCCGACAAGGTTCCAGTCGTCCTTTACCTCGTCGTCGATGAGGTAAGCGTTTACCTTGTCTGTGATGAGATCGTCCATCATGCCGAGGATCTTCTCGTGGATGTCCTCGCCGTCGAGAACCTGTGCACGTTCGCCGTAGATGATCTCACGCTGTGTATTCATAACGTCGTCGTAGTTGAGGACGTTCTTTCTTATGCTGAAGTTCTGACCCTCGACCTTCTTCTGTGAAGATTCGATGATCTTTGTGAGCATTTTGCTCTCGATAGGCATACCCTCGTCGACCTTGAGAGTCTTCATCATGTTCTCAAGACGGTCGCCTGCGAAGATACGCATGAGGTCGTCCTCTACTGAGAGGAAGAAGCAGCTTTCGCCCTCGTCGCCCTGACGTCCTGAACGTCCACGGAGCTGGTTGTCGATACGTCTTGATTCGTGACGCTCTGTACCGAGGATGTAGAGACCGCCTGCCTCCTTGACAGCAACAGCCTTTTCCTTTACCTCAGCGTTGTATTTATCGTAAAGCTCACGGTAGAGCTTTCTTGCAGCAAGTATCTCCTCGTTGTCTGTATCAGCGAAGCCGATAGCCTCGGAGATGATATCCTCGGGTATCTCACGCTTTCTCAGTTCAGCTCTTGCGAGGAATTCAGCGTTACCGCCCAGCATGATATCGGTACCACGTCCGGCCATGTTGGTAGCGATGGTAACAGCGCCGTACTTACCTGCCTGAGCAACGATCTCAGCTTCCTTTGCGTGCTGTTTAGCGTTGAGGACTTCGTGCTTGATGCCCTTTCTCTTCAGCATAGCGGAGAGGAGCTCTGACTTCTCGATGGAAACTGTACCAACGAGGATAGGCTGTCCTTTATCGTGACACTCGATGATCTTGTCGATGATAGCTGCATATTTGCCCTTTTCCGAGCTGTATACCTGATCGTTGTGGTCGATACGGATAACAGGCTTGTTTGTAGGGATGGAGATAACGTCCAGCTTGTAGATCTCCTTGAATTCGTCTTCCTCGGTCATAGCAGTACCTGTCATACCTGACAGCTTTGTGTAGAGACGGAAGAAGTTCTGGAAAGTGATGGTAGCGAGAGTCTTGGATTCGCTCTTTACCTTAACGCCTTCCTTAGCCTCGATAGCCTGATGGAGACCGTCATTGAAACGGCGGCCCATCATGAGACGGCCTGTGAATTCGTCAACGATGATGATCTCGCCGTCCTTGACAACGTAGTCGATATCGTTCTTCATAACGCCGTTAGCCTTGATAGCCTGGTTGATGTGGTGGAGGAGAGTAAGGTTCTCTGAATCCATAAGGTTTTCGATGTGGAAAGCCTGTTCAGCCTTCTTTACACCACGCTGGGTGATAGTAGCTGTCTTTGCCTTCTCATCGATGATGTAGTCTGCGTTTTCTGCGATCTCGTCCTGATCCACCTTGTCATCTGTTTCAACGACAGTAGTGGATGTAAGAGTCTTGGCGAAACGGTCAACGATAGTATAGAGGTCAGTGGACTTGTCGCCACGGCCTGAAATGATAAGAGGAGTACGAGCCTCATCAATAAGGATAGAGTCCACCTCATCGACGATAGCGAAGTTAGGTTCACGCTGAACACGATCTTCCTTGTGAGTTACCATGTTGTCACGGAGGTAGTCGAAGCCCAGCTCGTTATTTGTAGCATAGGTTACGTCGCAGTTGTATGCGGCACGTCTCTGGTCGTTGTTGAGACCGTGGAGGATACATCCTACGGTAAGTCCCAGCCAGCGGAGGACCTTGCCCATTTCCTCAGCCTGAGTCTTTGCGAGGTAATCGTTAACGGTAACGACGTGAACGCCCTTGCCTGAGAGAGCATTGAGATATGAAGCAACGCAGGCAACGAGAGTTTTACCTTCACCGGTCTTCATTTCAGCGATACGTCCCTGATGGAGAACGATAGCACCGATGATCTGTACGGGGTAAGGCTTCTTTTCGAGAACACGCCATGCAGCTTCTCTTACGGTAGCGAGAGCCTCAGGGAGAATGGTATCGAGAGTTTCGCCCTCTTCCAGTCTGTCCTTGAATTCCTGTGTCTTTGCCTTCAGTTCTGCATCTGAAAGCGCTGTATATTCCTCGTCGAGAGCGAGTACTTTCTTCTTGATCGGTTCGATACGCTTGAGCTCACGGTTTGAGTAAGCGTTAGCACCGAATATACCACTGAATAAACCCATGATAAGTTTACCGCCTTTACATTTATTTTCACGGCTTTTCATCTTCAGCCTGTGCCAAAACGCACTGCCACAGGACGAATTCTGCACTGTGATGAAGGGAGCCTGTATATTCACAATAAATTACAAATACACATAATATATTTTACCGCAAATAATAATATTTGTCAATAGCGCATTTGAATATAGCAGGTAGAAAAAACTATGTTGAAAACTGTCAATGTGACATCAGCCCCGAATATCGCATAAATTTCGGCGGATTAACAAGAGGAGGAATATACAGTGGAAAAAATACTTATTGCAGGCGGAGATATGCGTCAGGTGTACTGCGGCCGCCGTTTAGCTGAGCAGTATGAAGTGTCGGTCATCGGCTTTGACGGGGATATGCTCCCCGATGACACAGCGGAGGAAAGACCGGAAAAGTGCGGATATGCCGTACTTCCCGTGCCGCCCCTTGATGAAAACGGCTGTGTCAGCACTCCCTGCTTCAGCGGAAAACTGACAGTCAGCGACGTGAAACAGCGGCTTGCGTCTCATGCTGTGATATTCGCAGGCAGGGTCAGTGACGAACTCCGCCGGCTTTTCGCCGGATATGAGGTGCTTGACTATATGGAGCGTGAGGAGCTGAGCCTGCGCAATGCCGTGCCTACCGCAGAGGGAGCGGTGCAGATAGCCCTTGAGGAAATGCCCGTGACTCTCAGCGGTGAAAAAGTACTGATCGTCGGAATGGGACGAATCGGAACTGCCCTTGCGGAGATACTCAAAGGCTTCGGTGCGGACATTACCGCCGCTGTGAGAAATGCAAAGGGTGCGGCAAAGGCGGCGCTTCTCGGCGTGAAAGCGGTATGCACGAAGGATATGCCCCACGGATACGGACTTGTATTCAACACTGTCCCGTCAATGATATTCGGCAGGGAAGAACTGAGCCGCTTCGGTAAGGATACCCTTTTCATCGACCTTGCCTCAAAGCCGGGAGGAATAGATCTCGCATCTGCTCAGGAACTGGGGATGAAAGTGGTGTGGGCGCTGGGACTTCCCGGCAAGACTGCTCCCGTCACCGCAGGAGAGATAATCGCCGAAACCGTAAAGAACATGATATCGGAAAGGGGAGATGACCATGTACGATAAACTGAAAGGACTGCGTATCGGCTATGCGCTGACAGGCTCATTCTGCACCTTTGAGAAAAGCCTGCGTCAGGCGGAAAGACTGCGTGAACTGGGAGCAGAGCTGATACCTGTAATGTCGGAGAACGCCGCATCCACCGATACCCGGTTCGGCACGGCTGCCGAGCATATAAAGCGGCTTTCGGATATATGCGGACGGGACGTTATAACTACATCGGCGGAGGCTGAACCCATCGGACCGCAGTCGCTGACGGACATAATGGCAGTAGCTCCCTGTACATCCAACACCGCCGCAAAGCTGGCAGGCAGCATAACAGATACTGCCGTGACAATGGCTGTGAAGTCCCATCTGCGAAGCGGAAAGCCTGTGGTGCTTGCCATAGCCTCCAACGATTCACTGCTTGGTTCGGCAAGAAATATCGGTGAACTTTTCAACCGCAAGAATTATTATTTCGTGCCCATGAAGCAGGACGACATAATAAAAAAGCCTGCCTCGCTTGTGGCGGAGTTTGATATGCTCCCCGACGCAATAGAAGCGGCTCTCGACGGTATTCAGCTCCGCCCGATCATTCAGTAGATGAGACCGTCCTCGGCTTTCATCGTGAAAATATGTAGGGGCGCTTTCCGAGCGCCCTTAACTTAATATACTCTTTTCACAAAATGACAAGGACGCACAAAATGTGCGTCCCTCATTGCATTTTTACTTTATTTCAAGTCTCTTTGAGACAGGCTGTTCGGGTTTTCTTTTCGGCAGGTCTATGATGAGGATGCCGTTTTTGTATTCAGCGCTTATAGCGTTTTCGTCCACATCGGTAATATCGAAGCTTCTCTTGAATGAGCCGTATGAACGCTCTCTGCGGATATAATTTCCCTTGTTGTCCTTATCTTCATTAGTGGTGTTATGCTCGGCGGAAATAGTCAGATACGAGCCGTTGATATCCAGCTTTATATCCTCTTTCTCGAAGCCGGGCATTTCGGACTCCATGACGTACTTGTCGCCCTCATCCCTGATATCGGTCTTGCAGGAATTCATCTGCATGGTCTTGCCAAAGAAGTTCTTATCTGTATCGTCCCAGAAATCAAATGGGTCATAGCTGTTTCTTGCGAATGGTGAAATACCGTATAACATAATTCATACCTCCAGAATAATTTTATGTGTTTATTGTATGCTTGTTTTTACCGCATATTCCATTGGTATCATCTCTTTTCCTTTCGTTGATTATATATTAGACCTCTTATTTGAAAGAATGATTACACTTATGTGACAGAAAAATGAAAATTAGCACTCTCAACCTGAGAGTGCTAATGATTCTTCTTGTATTATCATAAAGGTGATTTCCGGGATATCACGGGCGCTCGGAAAGCGCCCCTACAATTCAGATCTGTCCGCAAAGCGGACACCACAATTACGCATTAAAAAGGACCGCCCAAAGGCGGCCCTCTGCATTTTTATGTCAGAGAATGATATCCTCAAACTTTCCACGTATAGCCTTTACAAGCTCAGATGGGGAAAGTCTTATCTGAGTGCCGATGCGTCCTCCGCTTATGTAGAAAAGAGGGAGAGCCTCAGCGGTGTTGTGTATGACAGTCATGAACTGCTTTTTCATTCCGATGGGAGTACATCCTCCACGGACATAGCCTGTCACCTTTGTGATATCCTTTACATGGAGCAGTTCCACGGACTTTTCGCCTACGCTTTTAGCGGCTTTTTTCAGGTCAAGCTCCAGCGCCACGGGGAGCAGGAAGCAGTAGTAATTACCGCTTTTGCCGTGAGCGACGAGAGTTTTGAAGGTCTCATCAAGGGGCTGACCCAGCTTTTCGGCGGTGTGTATGCCGTCGATGAATTCCTCACATTCGTAGGTCTGAACGGTATACTCTATCTTATTTTTATCAAGAAAACGCATTGCATTGGTTTTCAGTTCCTTACCCAAAATACCACTCCTTTTTTTAATTCGGAATTCGGAAAGCGGAATTCGGAATTAATTGTGTCAGCTTTGCTGACGTATTAAAAATATGATAATTCATAAATAATGTAAAATTGTCCCTGCAAGGGACACCTCAATTCCTAATTCCGAATTACGAATTCCGAATTGAGTAGATGCATCCGCAGTAATTCTGTCTGTACAGGTTATATTCCTTTGAAAGCTGTATTGAATGCTTGTAGCCGTCGTGCTTCTTGAAGTCGGAATACAGGTACGGGATGCCGCATTCTTCGGCTATCCTGCCGCCGCATTCGTTGATGAATGTGCAGTCCTTGTGAGGGCTTATGGTCAGGGTAGTCGTGAAGTAATCGCTTCCCAGCTCCTTGGCCTTGGCCGCCGCCATACGCAGACGGTACTCAATGCACTTCCGGCATCTTTCCCCACGCTCGGGCTGGTCTTCCAGTCCCTTTGCCAGTGCAAAAAAAGGAGCGGAGTCATAGGGTTCTTCGATGACAGTGATATCAAGTCCCAGTTCCTTCACAAGCCTTTTCAGTTCGCTGAGGCGGAACTCAAATTCGCTTTCGGGGGAAATGTTCGGATTGCAGAAATACAGTGTTATATCGAAATGCTCATGCAGAAAAAGCAGGGTATGACTGGAACAGGGAGCACAGCAGGCGTGAAGGAGGAGCGACGGTTTTTCGCCGCTTTTCTCCAGTTCTGCCATTTTCTCGTCCAGCATCCTGCCGTAATTGACCTTGTTCATTACTTGTCCTCAAGCTTTTTCAGAGCCTTGAGTTCATCCTTGTTGACCCTTATCTCAACGTCCTTCAGCAGCTTTACTTCGCTTCTGTCCAGAGTAACGGGAACTTCGGATTTCTCGGTCTTGACTCTCAGCTTTCCTGTGATGAGGTTAACATCTTCCACCTTGCCCTTGTCGCCGTCGGGAGTTACAACTACTGCGCCCATTTTCGGGGTTATCTTCAGCAGTTCCTCGTAAACGTTCTGCTCATTTTTGAGACAGCACATAAGTCTGCCGCAGGTGCCTGATATTTTTGTAGGATTGAGGGAAAGTCCCTGTTCCTTTGCCATTTTTATGGATACAGGCTGGAAATCGCCCATGTAGCCCTTACAGCAGAATTCTCTGCCGCAGATTCCAAGACCACCCAGTATCTTTGCCTCGTCACGCACGCCTATCTGACGCAGTTCGATACGTGTTCTGAAAACGGATGCCAGATCCTTTACCAGTTCACGGAAGTCAACACGGTTCTCGGCAGTGAAGTAGAAGAGAAGCTTGTTGTTATCGAAGGTACACTCAACGTCCACAAGGTTCATGCTGAGTTTTCTTGCAGCGATCTTCTCCTCGCATATTTTGAAAGCTTCCTTTTCACGCTGCTTGTTCTTCTCGACAGTTTTGAGGTCGTTCTCGTCGGCAAGTCGGATTATCGGCTTGAGGGGAGAATTTATCATCTCGTCGGGTATCTCCCTGTTAGCGATAACGACTTCGCCGCACTCGATGCCTCTTACGGTCTCGACGATGGCACGGTCTCCCACATTAGCCTTGATATTGCCGGGGGAGAAGTAATATATTTTTCCTACGCTCTTGAAGCGTACACCAACTATTTCTTTCATGTATAACTCCAGTTCAGATGATTTCGGTTATCTCGGCAGCCAGCGCCGCCATTGCAAGAGGTATGGTAACATTGCAGTCAACGGCTTTGTTTGCCAGTTCTATCTTATTGTGAATGCGTACAGCCTGATAGGGAGTTATCCTTCCTGAGAGGGATTCAGCAGTTTCACGGCTGCATCCTATCAGTTCTGCGGATTTATCTCTGCCCAGCACAGCGGCATCACGGACCAGCTTATCCAGCATGGTCATAACGTTTTTTACGTCATTTCTGCTGCTTCCGAGAGCGAAAAGCTGTGCATTGAGCGAATATTCATCTTTTCTTATTATACTATCAGCGAGGCCTTTTGTCAAATCCACCTGCTTGCGGAGTTCCTCATTGCGGATATAATCGCCGCACATACCTATATTTCCGTGAAAGCATCTGACAGCGCTTTCGGCTTCTTCGGGAGTGCAGTCGTCCTCTATGAGTGCCTTTTTCGCCTCCTCATCGGTAACAGTGGATACTCCGAAGCATACGCATCTTGAAATGATGGTAGGCAGGAAGTCGGTCCGTGAGTTGCAGGTGAAGATGAAGTAAGCGTATTCCGGCGGTTCTTCTATCAGCTTCAGCAGGACATTCTGAGTACGTGGGTCGGTGTTCTTGCAGTCGGTGAAGATGCACACCTTTCTGCCGCTGGAGTTGTTGGGCTTGATGTATGCCTGATTGATGACGGCACGGGCAGTCTCCACGGAATATCCGCCTAATTTGCCGCTGGTGGGAGCGTATATCACATCGGGATGGTAGCCCATGTCAACATTATGGCAGGCGTTGCACTTTCCGCAGGGCCTGCCGTCAACGGGAGATTCACACATCAGCGACATGGTGTAGTATTTGGCCATAAGCCGTTTGCCGCTGCCTTTTTCTCCGCAGAAAATAACGGACTGGGCAGCCTTGTCGTTTTTTATCATATTTGCTATCGTAGACAGCAGGTATTCATTTCCGTATATATTCTTCATGTTGATTTCCTTTTTGCTGCGTGCAGGGGCGGATATCATCCGCCCGACGGACTGTCCGGCCGCCGTGCGTCCATACAGTCGGTTTCATATTATTTTTGTGTAAGGCACAGGACGTCGAGGGCGCCGTCCCCTACATATCATTCACGAACCACTAAAACCTTATCTATATTGTAGCGCCTGAAAAGTTCAATGCAACGGCGGTCGATGACTTCGCCGCTTGCCGCAATCGGTATTGCAGGAGGGCACGGCACTTTCACGGAAGCGCAGATGCGTCCCTCAGCTTCTTCGACCGTTATTTCTTCACAGGGAGAGAATGCCGCTTCCCGTATGGACATGGCCTTTTCCGGCAGAGCGATGCTGAAGCTTTCCTTTATCGGTTCATGCTTTCGTGCGGAGCGCAGAGCGGTGTCGAGAGCTTCTGTCAGCTTTGCGTAATCTTCGGTTCTGCTCATAGGAGACATGAGAAGTATCAGCAGTGAGCTGTCGGAATATTCGCATTCAGCGCCGTTTGCACGAAGTCTCTCCGCCAGTTCATTGCCGTTGTATCCGCATTCAGCCGCCATTACCGTGATGTGGAAGGGCTCGCTTTCGGCAAAGATGAGCTTGTCTGAGAAGTGGCTTTTCAGCTTCTGCACCGACCTCATACCGTCAGCGATATCATCGGCTATGCAGTCGCAGATGTATCTGTTGCAGAGGTCGAGGCTTGCCATTACAAGATAGGAAGGACTTGTGGAGCCGAAAAAACTCATGGCCTGTTTAAGCCTTCCCACGTATTCTTTGCAGGATGTGTGGAGCATTGCACCGCCTGTCAGTGCAGGCAGCATTTTGTGTGCGGAGTCGCAGCACAGGTCAGCTCCCAGATTCATAGGGTGGATATTTTTCGGCAGAAAAGCCAGATGAGCGCCGTGAGCGTTATCCACCAGCAGTTTCGCTCCGTATCTTCGGCATACAGCCGCAAGGGAACGGATATCAGAGGTCCTGCCTGTGTAATCGGGTGATGTGATGTACAGACAGGAAGGCTTGCCGCATTCTTTCAGAGCGGCCTCCACAGCGGATGTATCAACAGTCCCTGAGAGTATCCCTCCGCTGTATTCCGGCATTATCCATAGTGGGGAGATATCCAGCAGAGCGCAGGCGTTGAGGAATGCACGGTGAACATTTCTCACAGCGATGACCTGGCGTCCGTCCTGTTTCATAAGGGCGAGCATGGCCTGAATGCACAGAGTAGAGCCGCCTGCGGAGTAGACGGTCTCAGCCGTATGGTACAGACGGGACATATATTTTTCGCTTTCGGCAATAATGCCTTCCGCTTCAAAAAGGCTGTCCGCACCTGATATCTCGGTGATATCGAGGGAGAAAGCGGAGGACAGCTCCCCGGCACAGGAGCGTCCCTTGTGGCCGGGCATATGGCAGCGGACAGTGCCGGAGGCGGCGTAATTTCTGAGATAATCGTAAATCGGTGTTTCCATAATTTTTCCTTTAGCTGACGTAATATTTCATGATACGGTACATTTTCAGACGGGCACGTTTCATAGCGGCTGAGACAGCCTGCGGAGTTACACCGAGCTGTCTGCCGATAGTGACGATATCTGTTTTCTTAAAATAGTATAACACAATTATTTCTTTTTGTCTCGGTGTAAGCTCATTATTTATTACATTTAACAGAATTTTTCTCAGCTTACGTGTTCCGTCTTCGTGATCGCCGCCCTCAAGAATTGCACGTATACCCTCGTCAGCCTTGCCTGTAAAGGTATCGGAATAGCTCTCACGTCTTGACACGGCTCTCCATCCTCCTGACATAGGAATCAAGTGAAGCAATGACCTCCAGCATTTGCAGATTCTCGTCGTACAGCAGTTTGATCCTCCTGTCCAGTGAGAGTTCGTTGATGCGTGATTCTTTCCCCTGCCGCCGCAGAGAGGTGCGCAGAGCGGTGAGTTCGGATATTCGTTTCTGAGCCTTGATACAGCTTTCTTTGTAGGATATAATCATATTTTTCATTTTCCATACCTCCTTTGCCTTAGGGAGAAAAAAGATAGCGAACAGATGTTCTATTCCTTGTGATCTTTATTATAGAACATTTGTTCTGATTTGTCAAGGGGATGGAGATAAGTTTTAAATTTAATTTTTGTACCGCAAAAAATAAAAGGACGCTCCGTGGAACGCCCCTCTGCTTGTAGAAAATTTATTTTAGCGGATGGATTTTATTAAGGACGCTCGGAAAGCGCCCCTACAAATCGGGTATTGTTAGTTAGCTTATGTAGGGGCTAGTTCCGCTCGCCCACATATTTTTTGAAAAAAATCGGCTTTTTGAATGACAAAAGGACGCTCCGAAGAACGTCCTTATCTTATTACGATTTATCCGAGGAGAAATGAGATGTGACCTTAGTGACTTTCGGTACGCAGAATTCCAGAACAGCGCAGTACTTGTCGATGAGGGTGATGATGTAGGTCTCCCTGTATTTGGGGAGAGGCCTTGTCATCGGCCACATATGCTTTTCAATCATATCTTTTTCGAGGAGGGAGATATGTGTCAGCTCCCTTGCATTTTCCACAGCTACCTGTGAATGCATACGGCTGTGGCGTGGTTCGCCTTTTGAGCGGAGAGAGTTGTACTCTTTTCTGTCGTAGTAGAACAGATCGTGGAGCAGTCCTGCCCTTGCGGCAGAACGTGCATTGAGGCGGAATTTCCTGCACACCACATAGCTGTAATATGACACGTTCAGACAGTGCTGAAAACGGGTAGTCGATATATGGTGTCGGATATCCTTGAGCTTTTCAAGTTCGTCCGAATCTATAAGATCGGCGATACAGCTGTAATAGCTGCAAAGTGAGAGGTCTTTTTTTGAGCAAATAGCTTTAAGCATTCTTTTCTCCTTACATATGTGAGAGGGCGGAGATGTTATTGTTTGCTTACATTATACCACAGTATCTCATGAAAATCAAGCAATTTCAGATATTCGTCGTTTTGGGTTTTACTTATGTAGGGGCGAGTTACGTTTGCACGAAATAACATTATGAGGGCGCACACTGTGCGCCCCTACAAATGTAACGTGAACTTCAATTAAAAGAAGTACCATTGAGAAAAAGCGGTGGAACGCCGAGGGCGGCGTTCCCTACAATACGGCTATTCTGCGTAAATGATTTTTGCAGGGGCAAGTTTCGCTCGACCGAAATAACATTATGAGGGCGCACAGTGTGCGCCCCTACAAATTGTACGTCTACATACATGAAAAGAAGTATCGGCGAGCGAAAGCGGATCATGTTAAACGTACAGAGTAAGCGAGTTTACGAGCGAATCGTGGCTCGCCTGCGGGGGCGTCCCCGTAGGAAAAGGCGGTTGCTGTGAAACAACCGCCTTAACCTAATGAACACACCATTTATACTAATTCTTCCATAATTTACTTTAGCCGCCGGAGAGCAGCATTTCCATAGTTACAGGGAGAGTCTTGTACTCTCCGAGGATATATTTTCTCAGCACCATAGCGTCCGCAGATGTTATGGCGTTGTCTTTGAGCATATCAGCGCTTTCTACCTGAAGATCGTTCAGAAAAGCGGTATCATCAGCGAGGTATTGATTTACAGTAATAAGATCAAAGGTGTCAATTTCAGCGTCGCCGTTTATATCGCCTGATGATTTGGGGACTGTCTTATATCTTTCGGGTATTGTCTGGTCATTGAGTTTGCCGCTTACAGCAACGAAGAACTGCTCCCAGTAATATTTGTATTCACTGTTCATATCATAAGAAACTGCGACGCCTATATGGGTATAATCGGGATTCATAATGGAGCGCCAGTGGTTGGGAGAATTTTTCCACTGATTGAACGTTGCCTCTGCTGTATCAGAACCTGCTGCCAGGTTTTCTGCTGCTTTTGAATATGGTACCAGCGAATCGTCGAGAACGGTAATAAAAGAAGAGCCGTCCGGACGATTATGACTGAAGCTGAAAATACTTTCTCTGCATCTTACATTTGCTACATCACAAAGATATGGCACCATATAAAGCGGTTTGAGCCCCTCTGCCTCTCTTGCTTCATTGACGAGAATCACCATTTCTTCTGCCATTGCTTTGAAGTCCTCCTGACTGGGTTCAGCTGAACTGAAGCCGAAGAATCCGGAGGTAAAGCTGAGCGCTACCACAATAGCGGCTGTCACCGAAAGGATTTTGTTCTTAAATTTAGCTAATTTACCCATAATTACACCTCCAGTAAAGTCACAATATTTTGTTGATTATATTGTAGCATACTTTCCTAAAATTTGAAATAGGGAAAGATTATTTTTAGCGTTTTAGACAATGAAATTCTACGATTTGTACAAAGTTTTCTTTACTGCAAGTATAATCAAACTTTTTTTATCCTTGCTGGAAGTGCCGAAACGACGAAATATTGCGAATTTTTGAATTGGTTGTTCGCTTGATTTATGAACTGATAATTACAGGAAGATATTGATTGAACAAAAGTCTGATAAAAATATAACATTTGGACATTAAAAAATGTCAGGAAGTGAAATTTACTTAAATTATCCCCGGAATGATAGACGACAGGCGGCTTTGTGCACATTGTATAAAACCGTCCCGTGGCAAAACTGGATTTACCGTAGTTTCAAGGCGGATGATCAACAGCTTACCGTTACTTTTCACAAAATTTGCTATTAGTCACGAACTGTTATTGATTTTTTGCATCTGAAATGGTATAATTGTATTGTTGAATTCATTGTTTCTTAAAAAATGTATCGTTTAAGACAATTGCGCTGGAGTGATATGTATGAATATTGTAAAGTGTCCCAGGAATCACGTCTATGACGCTGATAAAGCGGATTCTTGCCCGATATGCAGAAATGAGGCTGAAAGATCTGCGAAACAGGCAGTTCCGAAAAAGGTAAAGGTCGTGAAGAGGGTCAGGGCTGTAAAAGCACGTACAGCCGTGCCCGAAGCAGATATCGCATCAACAGGGAACGAGGAGGCTGTAGTTCCCGAATCAAAGGCATCCGAGGCAAAGGCCGAACCAGTGAAGCCCGTGGAGAACAAGGCTCCCGAGGCTAAGGCTGAACCCGTGAAGCCTGTGGAGAACAAGGTTCCCGAAGCTAAAACTGATCCTGTGAAGCCCGTGGAGAACAAGGCTCCCGAAGTTAAAACTGAACCCGTGAAGCCCGTGGAAAACAAGGCTCCCGAGGCTAAGGCTGAGCCCGTGAAGCCCGTGGTGAACAAGGCTCCCGAGGCTAAGGCTGAACCCGTGAAGCCCGTGGAAAACAAGGCTCCCGAGGCTAAGGCTGAACCTATGAAGCCCGTGGAAAACAAGACTCCCGAGGTCAAGGCTGAACCCGTGAAGCCCGTGGAGAACAAGGCTCCCGAGGCTAAGGCTGAACCCGTGAAGCCCGTGGAGAACAAGGTTCCAGAGGTCAAGGCTGAACCCGTGAAGCCCGTGGAAAACAAGGTTCCCGAAGCTAAGGCTGAACCCGTGAAGCCTGTGGAAAATAAGGTTCTCGAGGCTAAGGCTGAACCGGTGAAGCCCGTGGAAAATAAGGTTCTCGAGGCTAAGGCTGAACCGGTGAAGCCCGTGGAGAACAAGGCTCCCGAGGTCAAGGCTGAACCCGTGAAGCCTGTGGAGAACAAGGCTCCCGAGGCTAAGGCTGAACCCGTGAAGCCAGTGGAAAACAAGGCTCCCGAGGCTAAGACCGAGCCTGCAAAGGCAGAGCAGATGCCTGTGATGGAGGAGATCCATCCCGAGGAGCTCAGACCCGTCGAAAACAAGCACGGCAAAAAGTCGAAGAAGAACAAGAAAAACAAGAAGAATAAGAATCAGAAGAGCATAAATATCGATTCTCTGGCGTTTGAGCCTATTACTCCTGAAACTGTTATGCATAATGTTTCGGGTCAGGTCTCAGCACGTATGGAGGATATCATAATCGGAAGCGGAGCAGTATCTGCGTCCGAGGAAAAGAAGGACGAGAAAAAGCCCGAGCCCGTGAAGTCCGAGGAGAAGAAGGACGAGAAAAAGCCCGAGCCTGTGAAGTCCGAGGAGAAAAAGGACGATAAGAAGCCCGAGCCTGTGAAGTCCGAGGAAAAGAAGGACGAGAAGAAGCCCGAGCCCGTGAAGTCCGAGGAAAAGAAGGACGATAAGAAGCCCGAGCCTGTAAAGTCCATGGAAAAGAAGGATGAGAAGAAGCCCGAGTCTGTGAAGTCCGAGGAGAAAAAGGACGAGAAGAAGCCCGAGCCTGTGAAGTCCGAGGAGAAGAAGGACGAGAAAAAGCCCGAGCCTGTGAAGTCCGAGGAGAAAAAGGACGAAAAAAAGCCCGAGCCTGTGAAGTCCATGGAAAAGAAGGACGATAAGAAGCCCGAGCCTGTGAAGTCTGAGGAAAAGAAGGACGAGAAGAAGCCCGAGCCTGTGAAGTCCGAGGAGAAAAAGGACGAGAAGAAGATAGTTGCTTCACATGGCAATATGTCTATTCTTGAAGCACCGAAGGTGCTGCCGAAGCGTCAGGCTCCTAAGCTTACCGATGAGATGAAGGAGATCGTCATAGAGATCACCCAGGATAAGCTTACTCAGGAGGAAAAAGAGGCAAGATACGGCGAGCTTCTCCACGATGAAAACATCGAGATCGACGACAGCTACAATATGGCTATCGACAAGAACGGCACTCTCATGAAGTATATCGGCACTACCGAGTCTATCTCCATCCCCGAAAAGGTCAAGGTCATAGGCAAGTATGCCTTCCGTGGAAACGAGACCGTAAAGCGCATCATTATGCCTGACAGCGTAAAGAAAATCGAAAGTTTCGCTTTCTGCCACTGCTTCAACCTTGAGGAGATCGTTCTCTCCAAGAGCCTTGAATCCATAGGAGATAATGCCTTCCTTCAGTGCGAAAAACTCCGTGATGTCAGCTTCCCCGAGTCGCTGAAGAGAATAGGAAAGGGCGCATTCGGACGCTGTAACACTCTTGAGAATATCGTGCTTCCCGCATATCTCCAGAGGATCAGCGATCTCATGTTCTTCTCTTGCAAGGGCCTGAGAAGGATCGTTATTTCGGGCAGTGTTGAGGCTATAGGTGCGTCTGCATTCTCCGAATGCTACAACCTCAAAAAAGTTGTCATCTCCAACTCTGTTCAGGAGATAGGCGAAAGCGCATTTGCATGGTGCCGTGGCCTTACAGAGATAACTCTCCCGGCCACTGTGAAGTCCATCGGAAACTGGGCATTCTACGGCTGTCAGAGTCTGGCGGAGCTTCGTGTAAGTATGTACATCAAGGATATAAAGGAGGATGCTTTCAACGGCTGTGAGAGTCTGAATAAGGTGGGCATCATCGAATTTGAAAATGATGGTATCGACCTCGGTGAGATCAAGAAAGGCCATAAACAGGTCATTCGCATACTCAAGCAGGTAAACCGCAAGCAGGCTGAGAGCTATGCACGTCTGCACGGCTTCAGGACATTGTTCATATGATAGATTTTATAGAGAAGAAACCATCGGCTCAGGAGTACAGTTCGCTTACTGAGGCCGTGGGATGGGGGAGAGAACCCGACGGTATAGTTGAGGAGATGTTTGAGAATACGCTGTATTCCGTCTGCGCCTATGACGGCGAAAAGATCATAGGCTTCGCAAGGATAGTCGGCGACGGTATGCTGTTTGCGTACATACAGGACGTAATGGTGCTTCCCGAATATCAGGGCAGACATATAGGTTCGGTCCTTATGGAGTACATCATGGGCGAAATAAGCCGAAGAACGGCTATAAGCCCAAATATCCGCACATATCTCGGCGCTTCCGAGGGCAAGGAGGACTTCTACAGGAGATTCGGATTTGTCACCCGTGAGGAACTGGGACTTGGCGCAGGCATGATACTCAAAAAAAGACTGCACTGACAGTTGCCAAAAAAGCCGCCTTAACCGTGATACTCATACAGCAGTTTTATGCGTGTCTATTGAGGGAAACCCTTTTGAAAAAGGGTTCTCCCTCAAACTCCCTTCCTAAAACTTTCAGTATTAATTTTGCCCCCATATAGGGCGCACACCAGATAAGTAAGAATTTATTATTTCTCGCAGGTGCGCCCTATATGGGGGCAAAATTCTATTAAAAGTCTTTGGAAAAGGGGTTCGGGGAAAGAACCTTTCCTCAGAAAGGTTTTTCCCCGATAAATACATATAAAGTTGCTGTATGAGTACCACGGTTAAGGTGGCTTTTTGTATTAAAGTATGGGGGGATGAATTGGTTTCTTATCTCTGCCGTTATGGATTTATTTCTCAGGCAGAGTGGTTATGAGCTGAAGACAGTATTTCTGTATTGCGAGGGCATCCATGTTGGTAAGGCCGTTGCCGTTTTCGGAAACATCTCCGTTAAGCTGTCCCTGCCTTGTGATATGGCCGTCTGCACTGCCTGTTTCGCCGTAATTGTCGGGATTTGAGAACACCTGCATTATGAGAACAGCGTCACTCATATCGACTGTTCCGTTACAGTTTGCATCGCCCCAGACTATATTGTCCTGTGGCTGGGACACTGTTGATACAGGCGGCTGTTTCTGAGTAGTCGGCTGAGTGGTCACCTGAGCAGTGGCAGTTGTTTCGGCTGCCTGTGCGCCTACAGCTTCTATTATGAATTTCTGGTTTGCGCTGCCGCTGAATGTGTACTGCTGTATGTTGGCTCCTGAGTTCCCAGACTGTTCGTTTACGTCAAGTGCAGATTTTCCGTCGGTAATTTTAGTGAGAATGCTGTATGTTCCGTCATCATTCTTCTGGAATCTGAACTTCTGGTTTTCGCCCTTATTAAATGTATAAATCTCGATATTCGTACCGTCAGCGGTCTTCTTGGCGTTTACGTCAAGTGCGTATGATTCGCCGTCGCCAAGCTGTGAAACCAAGTAATAGTATCCGTCTCCTGCTGCTACAGCCTTGAACTGGTTCTGCTTGCCTGTAGCTTCTGCCTGCTGGACATTAGTGCCGTTTGCAGCTGTACCGCCTTCAACATCGAGGTAGAGTCCGCTGTTAAGGTTCTTGAATGTGTAAATCTGACCGTCGATGATATCAGAAGCGGTTATTGTTGTTGTGGTCGTAACAGGAACGGTCACCTCTGTCTGAGTTGTTACTGATACGGGAGGCTCGGTAACTACAGTTGACTGCGGTGTATTGTTCAGCTTGATATTTGGTCTCTCCGGGAGTGGAGCATCGCTTCCGAGGTAATAGCTGGCGTGGGGAGGCTGATTGTATGAGGACTGCTGACAGCAGTTCTGAGCACGGTACTGCATATCATGCATGAGAGTTGTCAGTCTCACTTCTGTCTGAGCAGTTGTACACCATACACGCAGCTTGGTATTATCAGTCGTTCTGAGGATAAGCTCTTCACGCCAGTCGCCGAACAGGTCGGCAGTCATACACGGAACTGATTTTGTGCTGTTATTTGAACCGCATCCATCGGCTGTGAAAATAGTGCCGATCTTGTTTGCGGCTGTCATCTTTGAGATCTTTGTACCGTCGAGGATCTCTCGTTCGAGGTCTCCGTCCCAGTAGATGAAGAAGTTCTGTGCGGGTCTTGTTCCGCCGATCGATTTGCCTGCGGAATCGTAAACGTTACCGTCTGCAGCGCCCCAGAATTCAGCGCCTTTATTGCCTGCCCATATGTTATCGGCAGCACATCTGCCAGTATCCTTGGTATTGTTGATGTGGAATATAACATTACCTGTTGCGGCGTCTATACAGGATTCGCCATAGGGCTTGTCCTCGTGGCATTCCCATACTTCAATGCCCTTGCGGTCGGGGATAAGGTCGCCGACGTGCATAGCGTCACCGTGAAGCTGACCTGTTGTCCAGAGAAGTTTGCCGTTATCATCGATAGCCGAAGCGCCCATGAATATTTCCTGTTTGCCGTCATTATCTGAGTCGGCGACCATCATGTTATGGTTTCCGCAGCCCCATCCGGGTGTGCTTTTGTTAAAGGAGGTGTCGTATACCCATTTCTTTACAAGCTTCTTATCCTTTACGTCAACAGCTGAAACTGTAAGTCTTGTGTAGTAGCCACGGCCGTACACAGCGGAAGGATGAACGCCGTCGAGATAAGCGATACCGCTGTTCATACGGTCAACACGGTTTCCGTAATTATCGCCCCAGTCAGCTACTTTTCCTCTCGGGACAGGGAAATCGATGGTGTCGAGTGCGGCGCCTGTCTGTCCGTCGAAGAGGGTCATATATTCGGGACCGCTAAGAATGTATCCCTTTTCGTTGCGGTAATCCTTGCTTCCGTCGCCGATGATCTTGCCTTTGCCGTCCTTGGTTCCGTCAGCGGTCTTAGTGATAAGTTCTGCCTTTCCGTCGCAGTCGAAGTCGGCAACGCACATCTGCGTATAATGCTGGCCTGCACGGATATTCTTTCCCATATCGACTCTCCACAGCTGCTTGCCTTCGAGGGTGTAGCAGTCGATGAATACGTTGTCAGTCACTCCCTCTTTTGAGTTATCCTGTGCATTGGCAGGATCCCATTTCAGGAATATCTCGTACTGTCCGTCGCCGTCAACATCGCCGACAACGCAGTCGTTAGGGGAATATTGACTTCCGGGGCTGTTCAGCTTGATGTCGAAATAGCTGTTTCCCGAAGTGAATCTGCAATTCTGCGAATTAGCGACTTTTCCGTTTTCTACGCAGTCAACACGGTATTTTGAGCCGGTACCGCCTTCATTGTCCTGATAGGAAGTAGGATCGCCTTTTTTGCTGGTGTAGATAAGCTTGTCGTCACGGTAAAGCCTGAATTCGGCATCGTCTGCATCATCGGCATTCCAGCGCCAGCTTACGAACATACCGCTGCCGCTTTTGACAGCGTAAATGCCTCTGTCGAGGTATTCCATTATCGCTGTGCCGTTGCCGCCGACACCGTAAGCTGCGTCAGCTGAAAGCTGGGTAACGAGCGATGTTTCCGTGGATACTGCCACAGCCAGGGAAGCTGTGAAAGCAGCAAGTTGTTTGAATCTCTTTTTCATGGTGCTATTCTTCCTTTCATCCGGCCTCCCGTGCATTGACGGACATGAGGCTGTTTATTCTCTTTGTGGACCGGTAGTTTGCCGTACAACGGCGTCATTAGAACTTCGCCGCACAAAGGGTTATAGTATTCTTACTCTCTGTGCGGCGCTGTTCTGTGGTATAGATGGTAGTGAGGTTTGCTGATGGAACCAAGGCTGAAAGTATACGCAATGTAAACTTTTGCACCTTGTATACATATAACTACAAACTTGATGTCTTAGTTAATGTTTATATCTATATTATACAATACATTGCAGGTTTCGGCAACCACACAAAATAAAAAAACTGTATCAATCGAGCAGAATAAATATGACTATCCAGAAAATCTACGTGAAATTATCCTGCTTGTATATACGTTTATTACAAAAACGCAGATTAAAAACAGGCGATTTTCGTTTTCTATAACTATTGAATTAGTAGGAAAATAGTGTTAGTATATAATTAGGGATATTATAATTTTTATAACTCAGAATTACGGAGGAATAAAAATGACAGACGAGAAAAAACAAAAGTACGCAGATGTTTTCCGACAGCTTTTGAAGACAAAAGCATACGATCAGGTAACAATAAACGAAATATGTGAGAAGTGCGGCACATACCGGCCGAACTTCTACTATCACTTTAAAAGCAAGGATGATCTTGCGGAATGGATATTTCTTCAGGATATGAAGGCTGTTGAAAAACAAAAGCCTGACCTCCTTGCAAGTCAGACGGAATTGCTTGAAAAAATGAAGGAGAACAATGTGTTCTATCTGAAAGCTCTCGCTAAGAAGTATGAGAGTACGCTGTTTATGTATATGAAGGATCTTCTGATGAGGAAGACCTGTGAGCATATTGATATCGATTATGATTCGATGGATGAGTTATCACGCTTCACTCTTGATTTCAAGATCTCAGGCTGGATCATATCTGTATGGGAATGGCTGTCAGGAATGGTCGATATTAGTTTGGAGAATCTTTCTCAGGCTTTATATGACGTCTTTTCTTCGCTCATTAAGGAACTAAAAAGGGGTGAAAAATAATGCGTTCCATATCCAAGATAAGAAAATACACTGCGGCAATATCGGAACTTCTGAAAAGCAAGCCGCTGGATAAGGTTCGTATCAGTGAGATATGCGAAATGTGCGGAACTGACAGACAGAACTTTTACTATTATTTCCGTGATAAATACGATCTGGCTTCATGGATATTCAGACTTGATTTTATAGATGCGATGAAAGAGAAAAAATCGTATGAAGAGGATCAGCGTATAGCCATTCTTGAGAAGATACGATCAAATAAGATGATCTATCTGAAGCTCCTGAAGGATAACTCACAGAATTCCCTGCGCTCATATCTATGGGAAAAAATCGAAAAAATAGCGGAACACATCAAAGAAGAACATCCTGAGATCGGCAGGTTTACTAATGAAGAAAAATGCAGGCTTTTGCTCAATTTTAACGAATGGATAGAGAGCATAGTTTTGTGGCTTGACGGCAAATATGACGTTTCCATGCAGGAACTGGCTCATATCCATACCATTGAATCTGTTATTGAACTTGAGTATATCTTAGAATATTACATTGGACGAGACGATATCGGATAAAATATCCCGTCAGATGATAATTACCATCTGACGGGATATTTTTGTGTTTCTGCGGTATTACTGATAGTAATATTCTTGCCGGATATCGTATATTGTATTTTTATATAAGTGTTACAAAAAATCATATATGTACTAAAATGGTACATATTTTTCAAAATGTATAATTGTTGATATTAGCTTAACAGTGTATAATATGTAATATAGTTTAAAACAAAAAGCAAGATAATACTGGCAATATTTACAAACAGCAGAAAAGAAAGCACTGTTTACAATGCGTATATTATCTGCTCTGTTTTACCAATCAGAGATAAGCCGCCCGATCTGTAAAGGAAATGACGGACAGACGTTTCCGTAAAAGGGGGGCTTAAATATAGTATGGAAGGATGGATTTTCTATGAAAAAAACATTGGGCAAGCGATTGCTGAGCGGTCTTATATCATCGTTCATGACGATCGCTTCATTCGCAACACCGTTATTGCACGAGGGCGTCCCCCTTACAGCAAATGCTGAACCGGAGAATATTCGTATTGAAGCCCGTGTTATTTTTGGTGATTATAAAGATGACGGTGAGCATACTTACACTGACAGTGTTCCGAAGATCTCGCTGAAATACAGAAACAGCGAGAGTCCGAACAATTTGGTGGAAACTGTCGTGGCAAATCCCGTTGTTGACAGCACTCCCGCCCGTAAGGATTGGTGTTATCAGTATAATTACGTATGGGAAGTCCCGAAGTTTGAAGACGCCGATTCAAGCTATTACGTGGCTGTTGAGCCAAGCGGAACTAATTTCATTCGTAATGATTATAATGTTTATTATCTGAAGGATGACGCTCTCGGTCATCCGGGTAAGGCGACAAGTGCAGCATATAAAACCGCAGCACAGCACGTTACGGCTAACGACGATCAGGTAATCTACATCTACCTTGATCCGAAAGAGGACTGGCCGCATATTGAAAAAAGAGAAGGTAATGTAAATTTCGGTAAATATGTTCAGCCTAGAACTCTTGACCTTTCAATGAAGAAGCGCTGGGACGGACATAACGAAAAGGATATAAACCTTCATCCTAAGGAAAAGATAAAAGTCCAGCTTCAGCGTAAGAAAACTGACGGAACATGGGCAGAGTATAAGCCCGGTGATTTCGGCGAGACATATACAAACTGGTATTTCTTCAAAGCAGATAATGGTAAGTTTGTAAATAAGAATACCGCCGGTCTTTTATCCAAGAATGTTGCAGCTGCAAACAGACTTCAGGTCGAAGTTAACGGGCAGATGCAGGATTACAAGGATAAAAACGGTAACTACATCGATAAAACGAAAATAGTCGGTGAGGATGGAGTTTCAAGAGCGGATCGTCTTCAGCTCGATCTTGTTTACGATCAGTGGAATAATATCGTTCTTAATCTCAGCGGTGAAAATCACCCGCAGCATTTTAAAAACGGTTATTACTACGCATGGAATAACCTGCCATACGGCGAATACAGAGTTGTAGAGCTCCAGAGCTTCTATGATGAGAATGACGACGATGTATTCAATGCCGCAGACGGCGACAGGGACACATCTTCCGAATACAATTATATGGAATTCCCTCCCTCAAGAGATTCCAATGGTGTTCTTCACATCCAGAACTTCACCAAGGTCATGAAGATCGAAGTGGATAAGGCATGGTTCGTTGATGACGAAGGAACACAGCAGATACCTACCGAACAGCTTGAAGGCGAAAATAAGCTTTTCGACAGCAAGGTGGATTTCGAGATATATCGTACAAAAACAACTTTGCCAGAGCCTTATGAAAAGCCAAGTGAAAATACCGAAAACCTTATAAAGATAGGCACATTCACAACAAATGACAGCGGTTTTGCAAGAGTATCAAATGATATTCAGGATAAGAATAAAGAATCCGAAGGAGTTTACTACTGCGAAGAACTCAAGCCTCAGGAAGTTGAGAATGGTCCTAAGTATTACTATTATGTAAAGGAAGCCCTCTCAAAGGACGGCAACTATGTACAGATCAATTCTGATCTTGATGAAGGCTTTGTAAAAAGCGAAAAAGGAACATATGACGTTGATTACGAAGCAGGCGATTCGAGAGTTTTCAAGCTTGCAAATAAGCCTGAGATGAAGATCAAAGTCAGAAAGACATGGACAGATGAAGCAGATAAGGACAAGGAAATGAAGTTCGTCCTTCTCAGAGCAGCCAAGGATTATTCGACTGAAACTGAGGGACAGCTTGAAATCGACACCACGGACGGAACTAATTTCTTTGTGAAAGGTGACACTTCAAAGACCTTCAAAACCATCGGAGAATTCACTACTGCCGATCAGGAAAAAGTGCTGACATCAGCTGATTCAGCGGACATAGTTCCATATAAGATCGAAACTAAAAATGGTAAGATCCAGGCAACACAGCTTTACTTCTATGTTGCAGAGCTTGATAATGACGGTTCATATAAGCTTTCTGATTATAATGTAACAGTTAATGGTCAGGCGCTTAAATGGTCGCCAAGCGGTGATAAGACTCCGGAGATAGAGGTAGAAAATACCCCTAAGGAAACGACGACTACCACAACAACAACGACGACAACCACAACGACGACAACCACAACAACAACCACAACTACAACGACGACAACGACAACCACTACTACAACCACCACAACAACTACAACAACAACCACAACTACTACAACAACCACAACCACAACAACAACCACAACCACCACAACTACAAAACCAACCACGACAACGACAACCACTACTACAACAACTACCACAACAACAACGACGAAACCAACCACGACCACAACCACGACAACAACTACTACAACAACAAAACCAACCACGACAACGACTACAACAACTACCACAAAGCCGACTACTACGACAACGACAACAACCCAGCCTGTAACAGCAGATGTCAAGATCTGCAAGCAGGACGTACACAGTGTTGAGATCGAAGGTGCAAGACTTACTCTCACAGGTAAGGACAAGGCTGGCAATGCCGTAACATTCACACCCGATATGATCGAAGCTGGTGAAGGCGCAAAGGTCGTAACCAACAGCGGCGAATCACTGTTATGGATATCAGGCACAAAGCCTACAAACGTTAAGATCGGTGACGGTACATATGTGCTTCACGAAATCGCAGCACCTACAGGATACGAAGTTGCTACGGATATCACATTCGTGATCGAAAACGGCAAGGTAGTTTCCATGAACGATCAGGCATACTCAGAAGCTGAGATCGTTATGGTAGATAAGGCTATAGTTACAACAACTACTACCACAACAACCACAACTACTACAACGACAACAACTACTACCACAACTACAACGACCACAACAACAACTACTACGACCACAACTACCACAAAGCCGACTACTACAACAACTACAACCACAACTCAGCCTGTAACAGCAGATGTCAAGATCTGTAAGCAGGATGTACACAGTGTTGAGATCGAAGGCGCAAGACTTACTCTCACAGGTAAGGATAAGGACGGCAATGCCGTAACATTCACACCCGATATGATCGAAGCAGGCGAAGGTGCAAAAGTCGTAACCAACAGTGGTGAGTCGCTGGTATGGATATCAGGCACAAAGCCAACCAATGTAAAGATCGGTGACGGTACATACGTACTTCACGAAATCGCAGCACCTACAGGATACGAAGTTGCTACAGATATCACATTCGTGATCGAAAATGGCAAGGTAGTTTCCATGAACGATCAGGCATACTCAAAAGCCGAGATCGTTATGGTTGATAAGGCTATAGTTACAACAACTACTACCAAAACAACCACAACTACAACAACCACAACAACGACTACCACTACTACTACAACCACCACCACAACAACGACGAAACCAACCACGACAACGACAACGACGACTACCACTACAACAACTACTACAACGACCACTACAACGACGACAACAACAACTCAGCCTGTAACAGCAGATGTCAAGATCTGCAAGCAGGATGTACACAGTGTTGAGATCGAAGGCGCAAGACTTACCCTCACAGGTAAGGATAAGGACGGCAATGCCGTAACATTCACACCTGACATGATCGAAGCAGGCGAAGGCGCAAAGGTCGTAACCAACAGCGGCGAATCACTGGTATGGATATCAGGCACAGAGCCAACCAATGTAAAGATCGGTGACGGTACATACGTACTTCACGAAATCGCAGCTCCTACAGGATACGAAGTTGCTACAGATATCACATTCGTGATCGAAAACGGCAAGGTAGTTTCCATGAACGATCAGGCATACTCAGAAGCTGAGATCGTAATGGTAGATATGGCTATCGTTACAACAACAACTACCACAACTACAACAACTCAGCCAGTAACAGCAGATGTCAAGATTTGCAAGCAGGATGTACACAGTGTTGAGATCGAAGGTGCAAGACTTACCCTCACAGGTAAGGACAAGGCTGGCAATCCGATCACATTTGAAAAGGGAATGATCGAAGCCGGCGAAGGCGCAAAGGTCGTAACCAACAGCGGCGAATCGCTGGTATGGATATCAGGCACAAAGCCCACAAACGTTAAGATCGGTGACGGTACATACGTGCTTCACGAAATCGCAGCCCCCACAGGATACGAAGTTGCTACAGATATCACATTCGTGATCGAAAACGGCAAGGTAGTTTCCATGAATGACAAGGCGTATTCAGAAGCCGAGATCGTAATGGTAGATATGGCTATTGTTACAACAACTACTACCACAACAACCACAACAACTACAACAACTACTACAACAACAAAACCGACAACGACTACAACAACAACGACTACAACAACAACGACTACAACAACTACAAAACCAACCACCACCACAACTACTACAACGACAACAACTACTACCACAACCACAACTCAGCCTGTAACAGCAGATGTCAAGATCTGTAAGCAGGATGTACACAGTGTTGAGATCGAAGGCGCAAGACTTACTCTTACAGGTAAGGATAAGGACGGCAATGCCGTAACATTCACACCCGATATGATCGAAGCCGGTGAAGGAGCAAAGGTCGTAACCAACAGCGGCGAATCTCTGGTATGGATATCAGGCACAGAGCCAACCAATGTAAAGATCGGTGACGGTACATACGTACTTCACGAAATCGCAGCTCCTACAGGATACGAAGTTGCTACAGATATCACATTCGTGATCGAGGATGGCAAGGTAGTTTCCATGAATGACAAGGCGTATTCAGAAGCTGAGATCGTAATGGTAGATATGGCTATTGTTACAACAACGACCACGACTACTACCACTACAACAACATCCACCACTACAACGACGACTACAACTACAACTACTACAACCACAACAACTACTACGACAACAACAACCACAACCACAACTCAGCCAGTAACAGCAGATGTCAAGATCTGCAAGCAGGATGTACACAGTGTTGAGATCGAAGGCGCAAGACTTACTCTTACAGGTAAGGATAAGGACGGCAATACCGTAACATTCACACCTGACATGATCGAAGCCGGAGAAGGCGCAAAGGTCGTAACCAACAGCGGCGAATCTCTGGTATGGATATCAGGCACAGAGCCAACCAATGTAAAGATCGGCGACGGTACATACGTACTGCACGAGATCGCAGCTCCTACAGGATACGAAGTTGCTACGGATATCACATTCGTGATCGAGGATGGAAAGATCGTTTCAGTGAACGATGAGACATACTCAAAAGCCGAGATCGTTATGGTTGATAAGGCTATTGTTACAACAACTACTACCACTACAACCACCACAACCACTACTACAACCACAACAACCACTACAACAACGACCACTACTACTACAACAAAACCGACAACGACAACAACCACCACAACAACTCAGCCTGTAACAGCAGATGTCAAGATCTGCAAGCAGGACGTACACAGTGTTGAGATCGAAGGCGCAAGACTTACTCTCACAGGTAAGGATAAGGCCGGCCAGCCGATCACATTTGAAAAGGGAATGATCGAAGCCGGTGAAGGCGCAAAGGTCGTAACCAACAGCGGCGAATCGCTTGTATGGATATCAGGCACAGAGCCAACCAATGTAAAGATCGGCGACGGTACATACGTACTGCACGAGATAGCAGCTCCTACAGGATACGAAGTTGCTACAGATATCACATTCGTGATCGAGAACGGCAAGGTAGTTTCCATGAATGACAAGGCGTACTCAGAAGCCGAGATCGTTATGGTAGATATGGCTATTGTTACAACAACAACTACAACCACGACAACAACTACTACAACAACCACGACAACGACGACTACCACTACAACAACTACTACAACAACCACTACTACTACCACAACCACAACTCAGCCAGTAACAGCAGATGTCAAGATCTGCAAGCAGGATGTACACAGCGTTGAGATCGAAGACGCAAGACTTACTCTTACAGGTAAGGATAAGGACGGCAATGCCGTAACATTCACACCCGATATGATCGAAGCCGGTGAAGGTGCAAAGGTCGTAACCAACAGCGGCGAATCACTGGTATGGATATCAGGCACAGAGCCAACCAATGTTAAGATCGGCGACGGTACATACGTACTGCACGAGATCGCAGCACCTACA
>Ga0129306_1000971_pt1 | contig 37682 bp, 32 predicted proteins | sample P827metagenome_FD_94438 | JGI IMG/M metagenome (GOLD analysis project Ga0129306, IMG submission 94438) | Capybara group fecal microbial communities from Wisconsin, USA - P827 metagenome | ecosystem: Host-associated > Mammals > Digestive system > Large intestine > Fecal | place: USA: Wisconsin...
GCCTTGTGGAAAGAAAAGAAAGCGCCAGAAGATGGCGACACATAAGCGAAAGAAGATGCTTAGACGTAATCGACATAAGAGCAAGTAGTTTTTAGGTCGAGACTATGTGTTGAAAGACCGCGTATTACTATTTACGCGGTCTTTTTTTTAGGAGCGTCAAAATTTTACTATCTAAGATTCATTCGCCAGATGATGTAAAAAAACTTTCTCAAAAAGAACTGAAGCAGCTTGCTCAGGAAATCCGTAATACAATTATTAACGTTGTTGGAAAAAATGGTGGACATCTTGCCAGCAATCTTGGTGTTGTTGAGTTAACCATTGCAATGCACCGTGTTTTCAATAGTCCTGATGATGCCTTTGTTTTTGATGTAAGCCATCAGTGCTATACTCATAAGCTTCTTACTGGCCGCTACGAAGAATTCCCAACTCTCAGAAAAAAAGATGGTCTTTCTGGTTTTACAAATAAAAATGAAAGTCCGCACGATTATTTTATTAACGGTCATTCATCAACATCAATTTCCTCAGCTTTAGGACTCCTTACTGCCCGCGAACTCAATGGCAATAAAGGAAAAGTTATTGCCGTAATTGGTGACGGTGCTCTTACAGGTGGAATGGCTTTTGAAGGCCTTTCTCATGCAGGTCAGCTTTGTAAAAATCTTATAGTTATCCTAAATGATAACCAGATGTCAATTGATCATAACACTGGTTCTGTTTCGCGCTATCTCAGCCGACTTACAATGACAGCCGGATATCAGACTTTCAGATATAGGGTAGATAAGGCAATAGATAAGATTCCATATATTGGCCGGCCACTCGAAAAATTTATTTTCCGTTTCAAGCGTTCTCTCAAAGGTCTTTTCCTTACGAATAATCTTTTTGTTGATTTAGGATTTGAATATGTAGGCCCTCTTGATGGTCATAATGAAGCAGCTCTTGAACGCGAACTTCGTCGTGTAAGCAAACTTCACAGACCAGTTGTAGTTCATGTTGTTACCAAAAAAGGAAAGGGCTATAGTCCTGCAGAAAATAATCCGGAATTATTCCATGGAATTGGTCCTTTCCAGATTAGTGATGGTACAGTAGAAAAATTTGATACAGAAAGTTTTACAGAAGCCTTCAGTAATTTAATAGTAGAAGAGGGCGAAAAAAATAAAGATATTGTTGCAATTACAGCCGCAATGGCAAAGGGAACTGGACTCTCAGCTTTTTCTCATAAATATCCGGAAAGATTTTTTGATGTTGGAATTGCAGAAGAGCATGCCGTAACCTTTGCGGGTGGACTTTCTAAAGGTGGAAAGATTCCTGTTGTCTGCATTTACTCAACTTTTATGCAGAGAGCTGTAGATCAGATGATTCATGATGTTGCCTTGCAGAAGTCCCATGCCGTATTTATGCTTGACCGTGCAGGTGCTGTTCCAAGCGATGGTGTTACACATCAGGGAATTTATGATATTGCACTTTTCCGCCCGATTCCAGAGCTTGAACTTTTGACAGTTTGCAGTGCTGTTGACCTCAAACTTTGTTTTGAATGGGCTGTTGAACGTGGTACCAGCGTAGTTATCAGATATCCAAAACTCACATGTCCTACAGAGGTTCCTCAAATGAGTACACCTGTAGAACTAGGACGCGGTATCCTTATTCCATGTACAGAATTTCCAATTGAAAACATAACAGAGGCAGAGCTTGAAGCAAAGAAAAATAAGATTCTGATTGTTGCAACAGGCGGAATGTACAGCGAAGTTCAAAAAGCTGTACGTGCTGTGCTTCTCGACGGCGGATATGCAGACATTTATCTGCTTCGTTTTATAAAACCTTTTGACGTAACTTATTTTGTTGAACTTGCTTCGAAATATCAAGGTATTGTTTTTGTAGAAGATGGAGTGATTACAGGTGGTGTTGGAGAATGGCTTTCCGGCATACTTGCACAAAATGGAATGAAGAATACCAGAGTTCTTGGCTTTGGAGATAAATTCTATAATCACGGTTCAAGAGAAGAAGTACTTGAGATGGCAGGCTTATCTCCATCTCACATCAAAAAGGCGGTAAAAGAATGCAGCAGCTACAGTTTGGCTTAAAACGCGCCGCAACCGAACGTGCGGCCTTTGTAATGGGCATTGTAAATGCTACACCAGATTCTTTCTATGCAGAAAGTCGCGGTGGTACAGAACGTGCTCTTCAGTTAATTGACGAAGGTGCAGATATCCTCGATATTGGTGGTGAATCAACCCGTCCAGGCTACACACCGGTAAGCATTGAAGACGAAATTGCCAGAGTAATTCCGATAATTCAGGCTGTCAGAAAAGTTTCATCTATTCCTATTTCCGTAGATACAACTAAACTCGAAGTATTTAAAGCAGCCTTCGCCTGTGGTGCAGATATCTGGAATGATGTTACAGCTCTTAGCGGAGCTGGTAAAACAAATGAAGATGGAACTGCAGCATGTAAAGCAGAACCTTCTGCAGAATCCGCTCTGTTTATTGCAAAATCAGGTGCATCTGTAATTCTTATGCATTCTGGTGCAGGCACTCAGCAGGAGGTTTCAGACTTCCTTGGACAGCGTACAGTGTTTTGTCTTTCACATGGTGTTTCATCTGATAAAATCATTCTTGATCCTGGTATTGGTTTTGGAAAAAGCCTTGAAGAAAACCTCGCCCTTATCCGTGAACCCCTTTCAGTTTGCGCAGGCCGTTACCCGGTACTCATGGCACTTTCCCGTAAACGCTGTATTGGTGATATGACCGGCCGTCCTGCAGAAGAACGCCTTGCAGGAACTCTCGCTGCAGATATGATTTCAGTTCAAAATGGTGCAAAAATAATCCGCGTTCACGACGTTTCTGCTGCAATTGACACGTTAAATGTGATGAAAAATCTCCGATAATATAGTATAATATTTTCAATAAGGAAGTACTATGCTCGGTTTTGACAGAATTCTTTACCTTTATGATTTCATCCGGCCATTTCTCGACATCGCCGTAATGACCTTCATTCTGTTTAAAGCATACGACTTTATCTCAAAAACAAACGGCGTGCAGATGCTTAAGTCGCTTCTTATCGTCGTAATTGTTTATGGTGTTGCTGTTCTCTTAAAGTTGCAGACCCTGTTATGGATCATGAATATTGTAGCACCAGCCCTTGTAATTGGATTTGCACTTATCTTCCAGCCTGAAATTCGAAAATTATTTATACGTATCGGTCAGAACGGCTGGTTTGCTTTTGGTACTCGTTCTAAACATACTTATGTAGACGCAGTTTTAATTGCGGCAGAAATGCTTTCTCAGCAGAAACGTGGTATGCTTGCAGTTTTTATGCGCCACACTCAGCTTGAAAATATCATTCAGACTGGAACCCGCTTAAATGCAGATCTTTCTTCAAGTCTTTTAATGACAATTTTTGGAAAGGATACATCACTTCATGATGGTGCCTGCTTTATTCAGGGAGGAAAACTGATTGCTGCAGGATGCTTCCTTCCAACTTCTGAAAACTACACAATCAAAAAGACTTTTGGTACACGTCACCGTGCAGCTCTGGGACTTTCAGAAGTTTCAGATGCTGTTGTTCTTGTTGTTTCCGAAGAAACAGGTGCGCTTTCTCTTGCATACGATTCAAAATTAAATTATGACCTTTCACTGGAAGAGGTTCGAAAGATTCTTGAAAATCTTCTTGAAATCACTTCTGAAGCTCAGGTACTGGAGGATACTGTAGATGAACACAAAACATTTGCTAGATAAAATTCTCGATAAATGGCCTGCAAAGGTTGTATGTCTTATAATTGCAATCTTCCTATACTTCTTTCATCAGGCTTCTCTGATTGATTCTAAAACTATTGTTGTTCCTCTTGATATTATTGAAAACGGAATAGTAATGCATGTTGGAAATGCTCCAAAAGCAGTTTCTGTAATTGTAAGGGCAGAAGAGGAAACTATAAAATCTGTTTTAACTTCAGATTTAAAAGCTTCGATTTGTCTTGATACTATTACTCAAAAGGGAATCTACAAACTGCCTGTAAAAATCACTCTTGCAGATAGTCTGATGGAATATGATCCTTTTGAAGTAAAAATGAAAGATGATACTGTTACTATTGAAGTAGACCGTAAAGCAATAAAGTATGTTCCTATTGTTCCTTCAATTATTGGTGAAGTGGCAAACGGATATGAAATTGATACAATTTCTATGAGTCCTTCGACAATTGAAATTACTGGTCCTGAATCAATAGTAAATACTACAGAGCAGATTTATACAACTCGTCTTAATGTTTCAAATGCTGAAACTAATTTTTCTACTGAAACTTCATACCAGCAGTTGAACAAGCTTCTCACTGTTGTAGATGAAGGACCATTTAAGGCAGAAGTTACTGTTAAGCCTAAGATTATAGAAAAAGAATTTGATTCTATAAAAATAGAAGTTTTATATCTGGATACTTCATTTGAGTTAGCAGAGCCATTACCACTTGTTTCAATAAAACTTTCTGGTGCTATGCCTGTTCTTGAAAATTATATTCCATCAAAACATGCTGTCCAGCTAAATCTTTATGATATAAAAGAAGAGGGAACTTACGAGCTTCCTCTGCGTTATGTAATTCCTGCTAATTTCCAGCTTATTGAAAAATCTGATGAAGAAATAACATTTACAGTTGTTCGTAAGCCAGGAGAAGAAGGGGAAGAAGAAGCTGTTGAGGCAGAAAACTGATGATTGCAGGAATTGGAACTGACATTACAGAAGTTGACCGTTTTGAAAAATGGGTAAAAAATCCAGAAATGCTGGAGCGTTTTTTTAATGAAAAAGAATGCGGCTTTTCAGGAAGTATTGCTTCTCAGTGTCAGCATTATGCGGCCAGATTTGCAGCCAAGGAAGCCTTTTCAAAAGCTTTAGGAACAGGCATAACTGGTTTTAATTTGAAAGAAGTTTATATAACAAAAGACAGTGAAGGGAAACCTTTGTTGAATATAGAAGGTGCGGCACTCTCATTGATGAAAGAGCGGCTTGGCGAATGTAATAGCTATGTGAGCTTGAGCCATGAAAAGGAATATGCCGTAGCTTTTGTTGTATTGGAAAGAAAGTAAAGGGGGATTATATGGCTACATCAAAAAAAGGTCCTGAAAAAAAAGTCGGTATTTCTTACTGGTCTAAAGATAAAGTAAAATGCCCGGTTTGCAAAAAAGACTTTGAACGTGAAGTTATGCGTAGCGGTAACGGACGTATGATTGCCGGTGGACTTACAGAAGAACTTCATCGTATTTATGAGCCATCTGCAAAATTCGGCCGAATCTATCCTCTTATTTATGAAATTGGTGTATGCCCTAACTGTTATACAGCTCTTTTCTGGAATGACTTTACAGAAAAAATGGATCCGGAAGATGCAGACAAACTGTATGAGCACTCAGAAAAACGTCATCAAAACTGTGAAGAAATTTTCCCTTATTATAATCTAAAGCATGAACGTTCTTTGTATGATGGAACTGCAATGTATTATCTTGCACTTCAGACTTATGATGATATGGGAGCTTATACTTTGCCAACAATGAAAAAGGCAATTATCACTCTTAGACTTGCATGGCTTTCTGCAGAAATAAATCAGCATTGTGCAGGACATAATTTTGATTTGATTTCAAAGATGTTTTATAGCAAGGCTTTGTTTTTCTATCAGCAGGCAGTTATAAATGAAACAGAAAGAATTGAAAAAAGCTCTACCTTAAATAATATGGGCCCTGATATTGATAAGAACTACGGTTGGGATGGTGTTATTTATTTGTGTGGACTTCTTGAATATAAATATGGCCAGCAGGAAGATATTCAGTTACGTTTGAAAAAATTGAATGAATCAAAAACTGCAATTGCGCGTATTTTCGGACTTGGTAAATCTTCAAAAAGTAAACCTGGACCTCTGCTTGAACATGCAAGAAATCTTTATGATAATCTTTCTAAGATAGTTAATGACGATGAGTTCTAGAAATATTCTCCTCACAATTTCTTATGACGGAACTGATTTTTGTGGCTGGCAGCGACAGGATGATGCTGACGGCGGTGAAGCAAACAGAACTGTTCAGGGAGAAGTTGAAAAAGCCCTCGAAAAGGTTCATAAACAAAAGACAACTCTTTATGGTTCTGGCCGAACAGATAGTGGTGTTCATGCAGTAGGGCAGGCAGCAAATTTTTATTCTCCTTTTGATTCAATTCCTGCAGAAAATTATGTTCGTGCTCTTAATGCTTTTTTGCCGGATGATGTAAGAATTGTAGATGCTCATGAAGTGCCAGAAGATTTTAGTGCACGTAAATCTGCAACAAGTCGTGTTTATCGTTATTTTATTTCTACAGATTTGAATGGAAATGTTACTGCCGATAATTTACGTTTTTGCTGGCGTGTAAAAAATTATACACCAAATCTGGAACATCTCAACAAATATTGTGAGTGTCTTCACGGAGAATTAGATTGTTCTTCATTCGCAGCAAGTGGAGATGACAGTGTTTCCAACAATCGATATATAGACGGTGCAAGATTCTTTTTACAGAAAGATCGCTGGGATAAAGACCTCTTAGTCTTTGAAATTGAAGCAAATGCCTTCTTATGGAAGATGGTGAGAACTTTGACCGGCACGCTTGTGAATCTGGATAAAGAAGGTGCACCCGAAGATGCAATGCAGAAAATCCTTGAAGCACACGACCGGACAAAAGCAGGCGTTACAGCACCTCCAAACGGACTGTTTTTATACGAAATAAAGTTTGATGGAATCAGACGACATTTATAGCAAACTCACCGGATCTACATCATATTCAATATAGACATTCTGATTATGTGTATAATCAAAGAGCAGTTTTCTTGCTGCCGTCTGTAAAGGAATAATTGAACTTCCCTTTAATAAAATCTGATATCTCCACGAAGAATTGATTTTTTCAATAGGACATTCTGCAGGTCCAATTATTTCCATTCCGCGTGGTGCGCCCTCACTTAAAATCCTTAAAGCATCGCGTGCAGTTTCTGCTGCCAGTGCTTTATTAAAACTACGGAACACTAAACGCAATAAACGACTAAATGGCGGAAAATCCAGCATTTCACGTTCTGCAAGTTCACTACCATAAAAATCATCTATCCGATTCTGGCAGGCAAAAAGAACAGGTCCTTTTCCCGGGCTATAAGTTTGCACAATAACTTTTCCATCAGGGAAGTAACGGCCGGCACGACCTGCAACCTGAGTTATTAAAGAAAATGTTCTTTCACCGGCACGGAAATCAGGCATATGAAGTCCCGCGTCGGCAAGAATAACTCCTACAAGTTCAAGCTTTGGAAAATTGAGTCCCTTTGCAATCATCTGGGTTCCAAGCATTATGTCATATTTTCCGTTTCGGAAATCTTCAAGAGTTGTAATTAGTTCCTCTTTATTTTTCAAAACATCGGTATCAAGACGTACGATGCGGGCATTAGGAAATTTTGCGCGGGTTTCTGCTTCTATAAACTCTGTGCCGAAACCTGAACTTCCAATGTCAAAAGAACCGCACTGTGGACAGCTTTCCGGTGGATAAGTTGACCAGCCGCAATAGTGACAACGTAGACGATTTTCAACTTTGTGATAGGTAAGTGGCACAGAACAGTTTTTGCATTTGAGCTCGAAACCGCATTGATTGCAACGGAAAAAATGTGTAAAACCACGGCGGTTCATAAACAAAATCGCCTGATGTTTTTTTTCAAGGGTTTTATTAATCTGCTCTTCAAGTGGTTTAGAAATACAACCGTCACCTGGAAAATACGAAAGGTCAATGCAGGAAATATGAGGCATTTCTCCACCTGCAAGACGTTTTGTAAGCCTATGACGGATAATAGAACCAGTCTGCATTCCATACCAGGCTTCTACACTTGGAGTTGCGCTTCCCATAAGTAAAGGAATTTTTAGTGTTGTACAGCGGTGCATTGCAACCTGTCTTGCATGATATCGTGGATTATTTCCAGATTTATAAGAGCCGTCATGCTCTTCATCAATTATAATTAAGCCAAGGTCTGGAACTGGAGCAAATACTGCAGAACGAGCACCAATTACAACCCGGGCTTCTTTATGCATAATTCTATGCCATTCTGTAAGCCTTTGAGAGGGAGTAAGACCCGAGTGAAGGACTGCCGCAGTGTTTCCAAAACGTTCACGGACAGATTGTACAACCTGAGCTGTCAGTCCAATTTCGGGAACAAGGTAAATAACACCTTTTCCTGTTTCAAGAATCTTTTCAGCAAGTGAAAGAAAGACTTCTGTTTTACCTGAACCAGTAGGCCCATATAAATAGTGGAAAGCGGAGCGTTGCAAGCCCCCGGAAGAAAAAATATCATCTACAGCCTTTGCCTGCTCTTCAGACAACTCATTTCTTTTCTTTTCACCGACTTCTTCTTCAAAGCCAAAACCACCGGCACTGGTTTCACGTCTTCCGCTTGGGATCATAGAAAAAACTGCTTCACCAAGTGTACATAAATAATAACGCGAAACCCAGGTTGCCATTTCTATGAGGTCTTTGCCAAAGAGAGGTTCCTTATCGATAACGCGTTTTATAGGTTTGATTTTTCCAGGCTCTACTGGACAATTTGCTGGTATCGTATCCTGAATATTTATAATAAAGCCTTGTGTCTTTTTATTGCCGAACATAATTTCGGCACGTTTACCAATTTCTGGTACAAGCTCAGGCTTTTCTTTTTCTGGAGGAATATAGGAGTAGGTAAAGCCCTGGTTTACAGGCAGGTTTAGAATTACTTCCAGATATTGCATAACTACCTGCCGTTAGTTAGCTCTGATTTCGTCGAGACGTTTTTTGAATTTCTTAAGATCTTCCCAGGCTGGTCGTTTTAATTCTTCATTACGAAGTAAGGCACTAGGATGATAAGTTGGCATAACAGGAATTCCATTGTATTCGAAAAACTCACCGTGTTTTTGAGTAATAGCAATACTCTGACCGGTGATTTTTTCAATAGCAATTTTTCCCATGCATAAAATCATTTTTGGTTTTAAGATATGGATCTGAGCCTCGAGAAAACTGAAGCAGGCAGCCTGCTCATCAGGAAAAGGATTTCTATTTTCAGGCGGACGACATTTTACAATATTTGCAATATAACAGTTTGTCTTACGGTCAAGTCCGATTGCGGCAAGCATACGGTCCAGAAGAACTCCGGCCTTACCAACAAAAGGTAAGCCCTGCATATCCTCGTCATGTCCAGGTCCTTCGCCAACAACAAGAACTTCTGGATTCTGAACTCCCATTCCAGGAACAACATTATTACGGGTACGAGCAAGCCCACAACGTGTACAACGAAGAATCTTTACATTAAGTTCATCAAGCGACAAGGCACCAGTCCCCAAGTTTTCGTTATTTGTCATGTTCGGGCTTGACCCGGACATCTGTACATCATTTTCAACATCATCCTCAAACACTGGTTCAGTCTTAAACTTATCCCGTGTGTATCCGCATTCATAAGCATCAGCAGTTTTGAGAAGTGTATAAATCAGTTGTTTTTCATCAGCTTTCATAATTCATTTCTTTATTGTCATTGTCGGGCTTGACCCGACAATCTATACAGGTCAGGATTGTACAGATTCCCGCTTTTGCGGGAATGACAGTTAATTAGTTTTTTTAACAGGTTCCTCATTAACCGTCAACTTATAAATCTCACGTTCCTTATAAGACTTTTCAATAAGTTCATCAACTTCAAGAGACTTGTAAATCTCTTCTGCTTCTTCTGGCTGTCCTCTTAAAACAGGATGGCGTGGGCTAAACAAAACACAGCAGTCTTCATACGGTAAAATCGAAGTCTCATAAGTATCAATAAAATATGAATCCTTAATGATTTCTTCCTTATCCATTCCGCAAAGAGGACGGAGAAGTGGGAGTTCAGCAAAATGCTCAGTAACAGTCATGTTTTCAATAGTCTGACTTGCAACCTGGCCAACGCTTTCACCGGTAATAATACATTTTGCATTACAGCGGTGTGCAAGGCGGTTTGCAAGCTTCATCATACAGACACGGAGCATAAGTGTAGACCAGGCTTCCGGTGCCTTTTCTTTAATCTTCATCTGAACATCAGTAAAAGGAATGACATTCAGATAGGTTGTAATTCCGTAGTAAGCGAGTTTCTGAGCAAGTGTTACAACCTTCTGCTTTGCTTCTTCTGAAGTATATGGATATGAATGGAAATAACAGCATTCAATTTTCATACCGCGGCGCAGCATACGATAACCTGCAACCGGAGAATCCAATCCACCGCTCAAAAGTAAAAGTCCTTTTCCGCTACAGCCTACAGGAAGACCACGACAACCTGTATTAGAATCAGTATAAACAAAACACTTTTCACGAACTTCAACATAAATAGTTGTATCAGGCTTATGAACATCAACCTTCATAAGTGCTTCAACATCGCCTGCGGCTTCACAACAAATCTCATAGGAGTTCATAGGAAAGCCTTTGTCTGCACGGCGAGCATCAATCTTAAATGTTTTGCAGCCGCGTTCTGCTTCAAGCTTTGCAATTTCATAAACTGCTTTGTTAATAGCTTCAATTGTCTTTTCACATACAGTAGCCTTAGCCCAGCCTGTAATTCCAATAAGATGATTTAGAGTAAATTCAACCTTTTCCTGTACAGCTTCTTCGCATTCAATATAAAGGCGGCCAGCGCGGAGTGTAACTTTTGCTCCGGTTCCTTCAAGATATTTTGCCGCATTGTGTTTTAAAAGATTTTCAAATTCCTGAATATTTGAGCCCTTAAGAGTAAGCTCACCAATTTTTGCAAGATAAGTCATATTTTCTATTATAAAGATATTTGTTGAAGTTTTAAAGGGGATAACTAATGTGAAAAAATCATAAAAAAAGTTGGAAAATATAATAAAATATTATATAATTAAGTATTCCTATCAATTTAATAATATTTATTCAAAAATAATTACAAAATTAAAAGAAGAATAATTACTCAATAAATTTTTTTTAAAGAGGCAAAATTGATGGAAATAAAAAAATCTTTAAGCGCGAAAATTATCGCTACAGTATTACTAGTAACAGTTCTCTCTAATATTTTCATTAGTTATGTCGTAAAAAATCAAAGTTCAAAAGCCCTTCAGGAAATGATGTATTTGGATCTTCAGCATAATATTAGTGCTGTTGCAAGAGAAATGAATCTTAATAATCAGGTTCATTTAAAACTTTTACAGACTCTGGCATCTAATCCGCAGATTAAAGATCCTGATCTTTCTTTAATCGAAAAAACAAAAATTGTTCAGCAGGCAATTTTAAATGATAAATCATATATTGATATTTCTATTATTGATATGGAAGGTAATTCATATCAGTATAAAACTGGAAATCTGATTAACTTGAAAGCAAATGATTATTTTATTCAAGGAACAAAGGGGCTTTTTCAGATTACAGATCCATTTTTAACAGGTGAAAATGAATCTATCATGGTTTATTCATATCCTGTATTTGATAATAGCGGTAGAGTTATTAATGTTCTTTATTGTGTAATAGACGGATATTTCCTTAGCGATGTCTGTATGGAGTATTCTATCGCTCAGAATAGAAAACCATATGTAATTAGTGCTAAAACAAAACTCACGCTTGCTAACGAAGATCATTGGAAGGTTGCAGTTGAAGATCTTGCTGAAATTGAGCGTCAAAATGCCGGAACTACTTTAGGTGACCATCTGACTTATATGCTGTCTGGTGAAACTGGACATGATATTTATACGGATAATGGTAATCAGTGGATGAGTGCATGGGAAAGAGTTCCAAATACTAACTGGATTGCCGCTTGTTCAGTTCCATTTTCTGATTTTGAAGATAAGGTAAAGTCACTTACAATTCAAATTACAATTATTTTTATTATTCTTACTCTTCTTTCTCTGATTATCTGTGGAATTGTTATTTCTGCTTCAATAAAACCATTAAGATTACTTAAAAACGCTATTATTGAAGTTGCTTCTGGTAATGCAGATCTTACAAAACGACTTAAGGTTGCATCAAAAGATGAAGTTGGAGATGTTGTAGAAGGCTTTAATGTATTTACCGGAAAACTCCATTCAATTATTTCGCAGATAAAAGGTTCAAAGCAGAATCTGGCTGATTCAAAAGAACAGATGAACAGCATTACTCAGGATACTGCTTCTGCAATTACAGAAATTATTGCAAATATCGAAAGTGTAAATAATCAGATTATTTCTCAGTCTTCAAGTGTTGAAGAAACTGCAGGTGCAGTAAATGAAATTGCATCAAATATAGATTCTCTGGAAAAGATGATTGAAAATCAGTCTGCAGGAGTAATTCAGGCTTCAGCTGCTGTTGAACAGATGATTGGTAATATTTCTAGTGTTAATAGTTCTGTAGATAAAATGGCACAGTCTTTCGATAAGCTTGAAGAAAATGCTAAAGAAGGTACATCACTTCAGGAAGATGTAAATTCAAAAATTGAAGCAATTAAAGAACAGTCTGAAATGCTTCAGGATGCAAATAGTGTTATTGCAAATATCGCAGAACAAACAAACCTGCTTGCTATGAATGCTGCAATTGAAGCGGCTCATGCAGGAGACGCTGGTAAAGGATTTGCTGTAGTTGCAGATGAAATCAGAAAGCTGTCTGAAACTTCTACTGAACAGTCTAAGACAATAGGTGTTCAGCTTGACAAGATCCGGGAATCTATTGAAAGTGTAGTTTCTGCTTCTGCAGAATCAAGTGCTGCTTTCCAGGAAGTAGCATCAAATATTAAAGATACAGATGAGCTTGTACGTCTTATTAAGAGCGCAATGGAAGAACAGACTATCGGTAGTAAACAAATTAGCGAAGCTCTTCATTCAATGAACGATAGTACACAAGAAGTAAAGTCTGCTTCCAGCGAAATGTCTGCAGGAAATCAAGCTATTCTTCAGGAAATGCATCACTTGCAGGATGCAACTATGACTATGAAGGATAGCGTAACTGAAATGGGAATCGGAGCAAAGAGGATAAATGAAACTGGTGCTGCACTTTCAAGTGTTGCAATGGTTATGAATGACTCTATAGACAAAATAGGAAACGAAATTGATTTGTTTAAAGTTTAAAAGACTATTGTCTGAAACTTCGATGGTAAAAAAAGTATTTTTAGTTGTTAGTTGTTTTTTTGTAGCTTCTCAGCTTTTTTCAGAATCTATTCCAGATTCCCTGCTTGGAATTTGGGAAGCAAAAGATCGTTATGTGTTTTTTGAACAAAACAACGAAGATGACCCTGAATTAGTTATTGTTCTTAAAACTTATTACGGATGGTATCTTGATAGAGCTGCTGAACCAGCTTCTTATGAGGAAACTGAATCTCGTACAAGAAATACTGCAACCACGCGTAAGCCAGAAAGTATTAAACTACAGAAGATAAATACAAAAACTACTCAAAATTCTCTCTATGGTTCTATGAATCTTGTATATTCAAGAAGTCAGTTTAATACCATTCCATTTTTTGTATTGAATGATAATATGTATTTATCGTATTTTGAAAAGGATGAACCAGAAGATTCTGTATATTCACAGAATACTAACTGGACTTTCTATCGTGGTATTGCACCGTCAAAAGGTTTCCAGGTTAGTCCGCAGACAGTTCCTTCAAATATATCTGGTTATATAATTGATGGAACAAAACTTTATGATGTAAGATACTGGCAGAGTTATATGGATTATTCAAAGGAATATATAAACTTCACTTATAATGAAGATTCATATATGATTCCTAAACATATAAGCAGTTCAAATGCAAATTATTCCTGCGTAACTGGACAAAGCAAAAAAGTTCGAAATCCTGTAAAGCCATTTGAATATAAAGCAGAAAATTATCTGTTTAATGATGATGGTTCTGTTTTTACAAAGAATGAAGAACCATATATGAAACATCTTGTGGATAAGGAAAACTTTGCAGATTTGATTGCAATTGTAAAAGAAGCAAATGCTCGTCGTAAGCCCGATGCAGATCCTTTGTTTCCTGAAAGCAATTTAGACTGGCATTGGGATTTAATAGACCTGCTTGAAAAAGATAACAAATTAATACAAGAAGTGCGTGAAAGACAAAAGAAGTTTGGATTAAGAGGAAAAGATGTCGGCAAATAGATTTTCGGGTCAAGCCCGAAGATGACAATTATTTATCAGACATTGCGTTTCTTGCAGCTTTTTTTTCAAGTACAACAAGTAATCTGTTTAATCTAGGAACATTGTATCTCAAAATCATAAGTGGAAGAATGCTCAAAATTGAATTTGCAATTGCGGCTGGTAAAATAAAGCGTACTGCAATGTCATTTGGGAAAAACAGCATAGGAACAAAACCAAGAATAAAGTTCCACAAGTGAACCTGAACTCCGTAATTACATTCCATAATAAAGCGTTCAATATAAGCCGGGTCATTTGGATTTGATACTTTTTTCTTACTGAAGCTTGTAAACATACCAAGCTCAAGAACGTGATCCTTCCAGTATTTTATTCCAAGCAGTTCATAAATCTTACATTCTAATTTGCTAACGTGATGAAATTTTACATCTTTAGTAAACCATTTTTCAGGGAGTGCACGACGTACAAAAGTTGCAGAAATTCCATCCCAGGCAACCATTAAAAAAGGAAGCATTAAATCTAAAAGTAAAATCTTGACAAGAGAATAATCAATCGGAAACCAGAAAAAATTACCCAGAAAAATAAGCACCATTGCAATGCCGATTGTCAGAATATAAAGTAACATAAACGCTCCTTATTCTGTATTATTCTGCAGAATCGCAAGAGTAGGTGAGAGGAATGCCATAAGTTGTTTCGTAAACTTCCTTCCACATCTCATAGTTTTTATCTTTCATTATTTCCATGTTTTCTTTTACAGTTTTTGATTCATCCGGATAGATTGCAGGTAAAAAGTGAAGTGTGTATTCCTGAATAGGGAATCCATCTCCACCAATTTTATCTGAATCATTCATAGTGATAAAAATCGGAAGAACAGGAACTTTGCTTTCTGCTGCAAACTTAAATGCACCAGCTGTAAGAGGACGTGGTTTTCTATAATTCCACCACATTCCCTGTTCTGCGTAAACAAGAACCTTTTCTCCTCTTTCAAGAAGTACTTTCATTGCTGTCATAAAGTTCTTCATTGTAGAAAAGTTAGCGCTTAAAGGAAGTGTATTGCAGTGACGGAAGAAAAATCCATAAATGCCAGGGAAATTTGTATAGTTTCCTTCGCGGATTACTTTATACAAAACCTGTTTTCCAGGCTTATACATATACTTAAAAAGTACATAATGAATTGCAAAATTATCAAAAGGATTAAAGTGATTACAAGTAAGAATTGCACCAGACTTTTGAATTGCCTCAAAGTTTTCGATACCTTTTACATCTTTAATAATCATCTGACCGTTTTTTACCAGATTTTTAATAAAGCGTTTAGCACCGACGTTAACAAAGAAGGTTGCAATCTTGTTTTTCAATTTTTTATTAAGATAATCAACTTTATCTGGAGTAAGAGGTATGGTAGGAGGGTCTTCTTCTACATCTTTAGAAAACCAGCCTTTTTTTTCATATTCATCAATACGAGCTAATACCTCTAATCTTCCTTTATCTTTTTCAATCATTTTTTCCGCCTGAAAATACTAGCATTTATAATTTTTCTGAATTTGATAATCTTCTTAATTGTAGAGAAGATGTTATTCATAAGACCTTTCTTTCCACCTGTTCTAAAGTAGTTGTTAGGGTCATCTGCATCTTCCTGAGCCATCTTTGAAAGATTTTCCATAAGAAGTTCATCTTTCTTGAAGTCTTCTTCTGTGCGGGAATCGCGCATCTGAATAAGCTTGTCATAGAAGTCTGTCATTTTTGCATACTTCCAGAAATATTCTTCGTAAAGAACATCCTTATACTTCCATGGACGCCAGTTTATTTTCCAGTGAATGATTTTTAAGTCTTTGTCATCAAAGGCTTCGTTTTTGTATGATGTTTTATTCCAGCCAAGAGGAAGCCATTTAATATTGTCTTTACATAAAACATTAAGATAATCTTCATCCTGAACAACACGGAACTTATATCGGTTCAAAAGGTCAACAAAGCGTTCTGCAATGAGTTTATTTCTCCAGCGGCGACAATTGATAAGAAGAATGCCGGCATTAAAATAATTCTTTCTGTTGATACCATCAGCCTTTTCTACATAGTTTCCAAAAACTTCAAAGGTCTGCATTACTTCTTCCTGTACTGCACCAACATAATAGCCATGAATCTGTGTGTTATAAAGTTCAGATACATCTGCGAGAACTGTAATATCACAATCCAGATAAAGAACCTTTTCATACTGTGGGAAAAGATTTGGAATAAAAATTCGGTAATATGTCTCTTTTGAATAATAGTCACGAAGATGGAACATATCCTGAACTTTATCTAGTTCTTTAGAAAGCTGAACAAACTTAATGGAAGAATTTTCAGTAGCCATTTTCAGGATACTGTTCATGTTTTCTTCTGTAAGATGTGAAGTCAGAACATAAATTTTATAGAAATTCTCTTTAGAGGAATTATCAAGCAGTGATGCTATAGCAACCGTCAAAAATGGAACGTAGTTATCGTCCGTAGCAAAACAAATAGGAATCTTCTGTTTGTATTTCTTTTCCATAACTATATAATTTTATGAGATAAAAGGTGATTAGTCAATGTTATTGTAAAAACAGATGCAGAAACAAGTTCAGCATGACTTTCGAAATATATAGAATAAAATCAATTTTTATGTCATAATAAGAAGATTATAAATAATATAACTTATTAAAAGGACACATTCATGAGTTTCAAACCGGTTGATCCAAAAGTTGACTTTCCTAAACAGGAAGAAGAAGTTTTAAAATTCTGGCAGGATAATGATATTTTCAAAAAATCAATTAGCCAGAGAGAAGGAGCAGAGGACTTTGTTTTCTATGATGGCCCTCCGTTTGCTACAGGACTCCCACACTTCGGACATTTCATTCCGTCAACAATTAAAGATATTATTCCACGTTATCAGACAATGAAAGGTAAGCGTGTAGAACGCCGCTTTGGTTGGGACTGTCATGGTCTTCCAATCGAAAACCTGATCGAAAAAGAATTGAAAATCAATTCAAAGCATGAAATTGAAGCTATGGGTATTGATAAATTCAACGATGCCTGCCGTGCTTCAGTTTTGCGTTATACAGCAGAATGGCGCCAGACTATTACACGTATGGGACGCTGGGTAGATTTTGACAACGACTACAAGACAATGAATCCAGAATACATGGAATCAATCTGGTGGGTTGCAAAATCACTCTGGGACAAAGGTCTTTTCTACGAAGGAAAATACATTTTGCCATACTGTCCACGCTGTTCAACAGTTCTTTCTACTCACGAACTTGCACAGGGCTATAAGGATGTTCAGGATCAGACAGTAACTGTTCGCTTTAAGATTACTAAAGCTCCAGAAGGTGTAAATGACCCTGACATGGCAAACGGAAAAACATACTTCCTCGCATGGACAACAACTCCATGGACCTTGCCTTCAAACCTTGGTCTTTGTATGGGACCAGAAATCGACTATGTAAAGATTCTAGATAAAGAAAGCGGCGATTATTATATTTTTGCCGAAGCTCGTCTTTCTGCATACTACAAAGATGAAGCTGGATACGAAATCATCTATCGTCACAAAGGTAAGGAATTCATTGGCGCTGAATATGAACCATTGTTCCCATACTTTGCAAATCTTAAAGATCCAAAAGTTTGCGAAGAAATGAGCGGACAGAAGTGCGAAAAGGGTGCTTTCCGCATGTTCAATGCAGAATACGTTTCTACAGAAGACGGTACTGGTATTGTTCATATTGCTCCAGCATTTGGTGAAGAAGATAATAAGGTATTCCGTGGTTCTGGTGTTCCAAACGTTGAACCAATCGATGCTGAATGTAAATTTACAAAAGAAGTTCCAGATTATCAGGGTGTATTTGTAAAGGATGCTGATAAAGATATCATGAAGCGTCTTAAGGACGAAGGAAAGCTTGTAAAACGCGATTCTATCGTTCACTCATATCCACACTGCTGGCGTTGTGGTTCTCCTTTGATTTACCGTGGAATCGGTTCATGGTTCGTTAAGGTAGCTGATTATCACGATGTACTTCTCCGTGCAAACAGCAAGATTACCTGGCAGCCTAACCACATTAAGGAAGGTCGCTTTGGTAAGTGGCTTGCAGGTGCACGTGACTGGGCAGTAAGCCGTAACCGCTACTGGGGTAACCCAATTCCAATCTGGCGTTGTGATGACCCTGATTGTAAGCATACTCTTTGTGTAGGAAGCCGTCAGGAACTTAAAGATCTCAGCGGAACCTATCCAGATGATTTGCACAAGCAGTACGTTGATAAAATTACTTTCAATTGTCCTAAATGTGGAAAAGGTACAATGCGCCGTATTCCAGAAGTATTTGACTGCTGGTTTGAATCAGGTTCTATGCCTTATGCACAGGTACATTACCCATTTGAAAACAAAGAGAAGTTTGAAAAGAACTTCCCTGCAAACTTCATCTCAGAAGGTCTCGATCAGACACGCGGATGGTTCTATACACTGACAGTATTGGCAGCACAGCTCTTTGATAAGCCTGCTTTCGAAAACTGTATCGTAAACGGAATCGTACTTGCAGAAGACGGCCGTAAGATGTCTAAATCTCTGCACAACTATACAGACCCGGTTGATGCAATCAACAAGTTTGGTGCAGATGCAATCCGTCTCTTCCTTATGCACTCTGTAGTTGTAAAGGCTGATGAGATCCGCTACTCAGATGATGGTGTTCGTGATGTTTTGAAATCTATCATCATTCCATGGTGGAACTCTTACTCATTCTTTGTAACTTATGCAAATATTGATAAGGTTGCTCCAACAGGACATCTTTTTGATAATAAGACACCAACAAATCCACTTGATGCATGGCTCTTGTCAATTACACAGAACCTTATCAAAGAAGTTTCAGAAGCTCTTGATTCTTATGATTTGTCTGGTTCTATTGACCCAATCGTAAAATTCATTGATGAACTTAATAACTGGTATATCCGCCGCAGCCGCCGCCGCTTCTGGAAATCAGAAAACGACAGTGACAAGGCAGAAGCATACGAAGCTCTCTATATTGCACTTAAAACTCTTGCAACAGTTGCAGCTCCATTTGTTCCATTCATTACAGAAGAAATGTATCAGAACCTTAAGACAAGTGAAGATAAGGAATCTGTTCACCTTTGTGATTATCCTGTTCCTAATAAGGCTTGGATTAATGAAGAACTCGAATTCAAGATGGCAACTGTACAGAAGGCAGTTTCTATGGGACACAGCCTCCGCAATCAGTTCAACCTCAAGAACCGTCAGCCACTTGCAAGCGTAGCTCTTGTTACACGCAACCCAAGCGAAAAGACAGTTCTTTCAGAAATGCAGGATACAATTGCAGAAGAATTGAATGTTAAAAAGGTTGAATTCCACGACCGCGAAGATGAGCTTGTTGAATACAAGGCAAAGGCAAACTTCAAAGTACTTGGTAAGGAACTAGGACCTTTGATGAAGCAGGCTGCCGGAATTATCGCAACTCTTACAAGTGAGCAGATTCAGTCTATTCTTGAAGGCACAAAACTCAGCATTGATGTAAACGGTACTGCTGTTGAACTCAACGAAGAAAAGGTAATTGTAGAACGCTTCGAAAAAGATGACCTTAAGGTTCTTAATGACGGAACACTTACAGTTGGTCTTGATTCAAAGATCACAGACGAGCTTAAAAAAGAAGGTTATGTTCGTGACCTTATCCGCGGTATTCAGAACCAGCGTAAGGAAAACGGTTATAACGTAACTGACCGCATCGTTCTAGAGCTTGGCGGTGACGCTGATCTCGAAGCTGCTTACAAGATGTTTGCAGATTTTATTTCTGGCGAAACACTTGCAGAAAAAGCAAGCTGGAATGCTGGACTTACAGGTGCATTCGAAGTTGAAGCAGATGACAAAAAATGGAGTTTCAAGATTGAAAAGGCATAATAAACGCCGTCATGCTGAACTTGTTTCAGCATCTATTTTATTCTTTCTTCTCCTTCTTGCAGGTTGTAAATCAGCGCCTGCAGGAAGACCTGTTGACCCTCTGGAACTGATTGATTCTGAAAGTTCCTTTTATATCGCAGTTCCAAGAGCAGCAGATAATGTTCTTATAGAACGTATAATTACGGGATTCTATGAACAAGCTTCTGACGCTGATGCAAAAATGATTGCAGACCACGTAAATAAAGTTTATTGTGGTCTCAATCGTTCAAAACATGGTACAGAAGTTCAGGCTTCAATTGATGGTAGTATTCCACAAAAATATATACCAAAAGTTCTTAGTGCTAAAAACGGCTGGGTAACTTCTGATTATTCTCCAGCAGAAAGTCTAAACAAATATAAGATTTATAGTGGGCCTGTTGAAATGACTTTTCCATCAGGAAAAATTGCCTGCGTTGGAAGAAATCTCGAAGGAATGCTAGATAAATATGATTCACTTTCGGCACTTCCTGCAGAAGACACAACTGTTCTTTATTCTGATTTAGATGAAGCTTTAACTTCTTATCTTAAAGGCGCAGAAACTGAAATCCGTTTTTATGCGAATAAACCTCAATCATTTTTAACTATACTTACAGGTGCACAGCTCGATCTTAAACTTATTGATGTAAAGGGATGCTTTACTACAGATCCAAAACATCCTAACCAGTATTTTCTTGACCTTGACTTCAGATTCAAAAACGGAACCTTCTTAAAGGCTGGAAAAACACTTTTGACTCTTGCATTTGGTCTTACAAATTCGCAGGAAGAAATTATCGGAGACAGTGAACTTATAATACATGATATCAGAATAGACAAGCAGCAGTTATATAAACTGCTTTCATTATAATAAACAGGAGTATAAGAAATGGCAGACGAAAACAAAATAATTCTTAAAGCAGAAGATTTGGATGGCTATCTTACATCAGAAGATATGGATGATTTGAAGAAGCTTGAAGTCATGTTCAAGGACACAATGAAAGCCTTTGAACCAAAAGACGAGGCAAAAATCATTGATGGTTATGATAAGCTTGGTCATGAAATGCAGAAAATCTGTGCAAAGCATCCAAACATTAAAGTTTACTCTTTTGTTACAGAAGAGGGTGCTCATGCAGAATGTTCACGTGTTATTTCAAAGCTTCGTGATGAACGTACAGATCACCAGGAATTTATGTACTACAGCCAGCGCGCTTACGAAATGCTTTTCCGCATGGCTTATACAGACCAGCATTCAGACAAGAAAGGCCATATCGTTGTAAAGACTCCTGTTACATTCCCTGTACAGAACTATGCAGTTCATAAGATTCCAGACATCGATCATAAAATTGAAAACACTGTAATGTGTGTAATGCTTCGCGGTGCTCTTCTTCCATCTATGATTATGTCAAAGGAAATTCAGGAATATTCTAGCCACGGATATAAAACTCCATTTGCACTTTTCAAGATCAGCCGTAACGATACAAAGAATGAAGCTGATATGGAATACATCATGGACCTCAACAAATCATTCTTCAACCTTGACCAGCTCGATGGTAAAGATTTGATTTTTGCTGATCCTATGAATGCAACAGGTGGTTCTCTTGTAACTGTAGTTAAGTATCTTCAGAGTCAGGGTGTTAAACCAAAATCAATTGCTTTCTTTAATACAATTTCTACACTTAAAGGTTCAATCCGTGTAACTCGTGCTCTTGAAAACTGTACCTGCTATACACTCTGGATGGATCCAGTAATGAACGAAAAAGCATATATTATGCCAGGTCTTGGAGATGCCGGTGACCGTCTTAATGGTTGCGATACAAAGGATGCTCCACGTAATATGATTCAGTTGATTGCTGATTATGGACATAATATTTCGGGCTTGTATAAATCTCAGCTTTATGAAATTGAAAAGATTGTTCTCGGCTAAAAAAATATTTGCCGCAGGTTTTCTTGCGGCAAGTTTTTTATTTTCTTCATGTGCATCAAATGATCTCTCAGTTCCAGTCCCAGGGCAATGGGCTGTAAAAACTCGTAATATTTATGTTGAATATTTTTTGCTTGGGGACTCATATTTTAAGCTTGAAGATTATAAAAAAGCCGGTGAATATTATGAGCTTGCAATGAGAAAAAAAGACCAGTATTGGGCTGCTTATTACAAGCTCGCAAAATGCTATGTTTTCAGTTCAGATTGGGCAAATGCATTACCAATGTATAAAAAGATTCTGGAAAGAGATCCAGAGAATGCTTCGATAAAAGCAGGAATTGCCTATATCTATTCTATGCAAAGTGATTTCAAAAACTCAATTTCTATTTACGAAGAACTTTTGGAAGCACAGCCAAAAAATCAGGAATATCTGGAAAATTATCTTGCCGTTATGGCTGCAGATGAAAAAAAGTTTGAAAAGAATTATGCAGAAAAATTTACAAATGCATATGAAACATTAAAAACTGAATATCCTGAAAATAAAAATCTAAAAACCTTTGAAGATAAGTATAAGGCTCTTATGAATATAAAAGAGGATGCTCCAGCTTCTGATGAGTCAGCACCTGCTGATACTGATTCTCATCCAGAAGCATAAGTTTAATTCTGTTCAATCATCTGACGGTATTTTTCTGAATCTACGCGGAAAGCGATAATAGGCGAAGTAGGGTCAGAATGTTCAATTGACTGTTCTGCTTCAAGCATAAGTCTCTTTGCAGTAACCATTCTGATAGACCGTGATGTAATACCAATTCTACAGTTTTTGCCGTTTATAATATTACAGATATCATTATATAATTTTTCTGCAAGGGTAAGCGCTTCATCGACATTCATGCTGATTTTGATTGCAACAATACTGTCTTCTTTATATTCAAACAACAAATCCTTAAACTGGAATTGAATTGTAAGATAATTACATATATTTTTGAAGACTTCGCTAGTCATAGAAATGTCTGGTACTTTAATTATAAAAAGCGAAATATCAATTTCTGATGCAGTTGCTCTTTCAATTTCGTTATCAAGTCTTGTAAACAGGTATGATTCCCAACCAATTCCTGTTACAGGATCAAAAAGTCCAGATGGAATGTCATCGACTTTTGCAGGTTTTACTTCATCTACTGGTAATCTTGCTGGTTCAACAGGTGCTGGATTATCTACAGGAATAGCTTCTTCAATCTGTTCGTCTGCAAGAGGTTCTGATAAAATTGCACGAACTTCTTCTGGCGTAACATCTACATGTTTTTCTTCTTCAGGTTCTTCTATAGATGTTTCTGCTGTAGTTTCTGTTTCTTGTTTTGTGAGACTAACTTCCTGCGCAATTTCTGTGCTTGTGTTTTCCTCTTTTTTTGTTTCTTCTACAATTTCTTCATTTGATGATGAAGCTTCGTCTTCAATATCTAAAGAATCTTCTTCTTCTGGTTCTTTTTCCAACGAAATTACATCAGAAGCAGATTCTTCTGCTATATTAAGATAGATAATCATAATTACAGTAATAATTGTAATTATAAGAATCATTAAGAAAGAAACTCTAGCATAGTAAAAAATTGAATCCGGACGGATAAGATAAAGATTACAGTCTACAGTAACCGATTGCTTATTTACTGTGAGTGAAGTTGTAAAAGTCTTTGTGAGTTTAGAAACAGTTTCTTCCTTTAGTTTACCTGCAGGATAAAAAACTACAGTTTCACCTTCGCGTTTTACCTGAATAAAGGAATAAGCACTTGAATCTCCAACTGCTTTTTTTATTGATTGTGCATAAGATGCATTGTTTTCTGCCTGATTATAACTTAAGGTTCTTATGTCATTTACAAGGTTTGTATATCTTATATCTGATTTTTCAAGATTAGTTGAATATTCGTTATAAAGATTAAAGCCAAAAAAACTTAATGCAAAAATAAAAACAGCTGCTGCAAATACAGTATAAACTACAATAAATCGGTTTTTCATATCATATATTATAACTTACAATAGTATTGAAAGCAAGTTTTAGTAATTCACTATATGTATAGTTTTTATATATTTTGTTATTTTTTAGCCATGCAATATAAGGTAAAAAAAGAATTTCGGCTTCTTCTGGTGTTGAAGCTTGTAATTTATCAAAAAATGTTGCCATCGAAATATTTTTAGAACCATTAAATGAATCAAATTCTGCTTTATTATCTGAAACTGATATTTTATAAATATCCTGTTTTTTTACAAAACTTATATTTTTCTGTTGAAGATATTTTTCAAATGAAGTTTTATATGCTTCAAGTATTGGAGTTGTAAATGCTTGTTCGTTTTTTTGTAGTTCAGTTCGGAACATAAGCTTCGAAAATAATTTTTCTGCAGAATCAGTTAGGGATGATTTTTGATTATACAAAGTATCAAGGTATGTTCCCTTTGTATAAGCTTTACCATTTGAATATGAAAAATCTGCTCCAAGAACAAATATTTTCTTAAAGCCTGCTTTTATCGCCAGGTCGGTGGCTGTAATTGTAACAGTTCCTGCTCCTGAAAAAAGTGTTGGTAGAGTATTACCAAAGCAAGCGTTTATAGCATTTGCTAGAGGATGTCCAGAACAGAAAAAGAAAAGCTTATTTCCTGTCTCTGCAATATGTTTTGCAGCAGAAAAATTAGCACATAAATCAAATGCATATAAAGTGGATTTGCTTTCTGTAAAATGATTATATGAAACATTCTGCCCGTCAATTGAAACTATTATATCTGGCTGTATATTATGTTTTATAAGCGAACTTCCTGCTGTATCTGTTGCTATTATATAATATTTATTTCTATCATTTAAAATAGATATAGTTTTATCAAGAGTAGGACCGGCTGCAATTATAACAGCTGTCTTTTGAAGTATATCTTTTGAAAAGTATGTTGATAAAGGAGTGTTTTTATTAGGATCGTTATAGATATTTTCTGCGAGTCTGGAATTATTTAAAATGTTTGAAGTCCATATTTTTCCAAAGTGTGACTGAACTGAAAAATCTGCTGATATTATACCAATAGATTTTTGTAATATGGAATTAATCTGGCTTATATAATCTGAATTTTCATTTATCCAGACACGCTGTTCAATGATTTTTAAATCCCCGTACTTTGCGGGAATATAGTTCTGACTTAAAGTTTTTTCAAGGGAATCAAGAGCGCAGAAGGTTATCTTTGGATTTTTTAAGATTTCTTTTAGAATTTCTGATTGGCCTAAAAAATCAATGTCATCCTGGTAAAGTTCCAGCGCGATTATTTTTGCAAAAGGAAAACGTTCTGAGAGTTTTTTTATAAAAAGTCCACTTCCAATTCCAAGCACGAGGAAAAAACTAAAACCATCTTCAATTGAGTTACAAAGAGTTTCTGCATCGCGCTCAGGATTGTATCGGGATTCCATTGTTTTCCCGCTCGTAAATACTGGAATTGTAGTTCCATTTTTTGCCTTTTCAAAAGATTTATATATTTTCATCTACGATTCCAGATATCTTTTGTAATAGATTTTTCCATTCATCATCAATTTTATTCTGTATTCCTACATTTTCATTATTATGAGAAAGCGAAACATAATCTAGTGGAAAAAGCTGATGTTTCCAATTTTGATTATTTGTATTTTGATTAATAAAGTTTTTGATTTTAGAAGAATCAAAATTATATGTAGTTTCGGTAAATATATTATCTTTAGTATTCAAAAGATTCTGTGAAAGCTGCTTGAATTCTTCCAGATTGATATCCTGGATCCAGCCTAGAGAATTTTTTCTATCAACTTTTTCGATAAGTCTAAAAACTTTTCTTTGATTTATATTAAATTGATTTGAAATAAACCAGTTTTTGTAAATATCCAAACTACCGCTAGTTAGTTCCGAACGAGCTAGTCTTGTTTCTTTTGTTTTTATACGGCAGTCATAAATTGAAGAATTTGTTTCGAGTTCATTAGGCTGTGTATGCTGGAATCCTTTTTGATTTGCCATATCAAGTCCACACATATAGATATTCTTCTGAGAATGTTCTATTGCAAATAAAAGTGCAGTCCCGCTTACAGTACCATTTCTAACTGCTTTTTGATATACCACTCCCGATGCTTTAGTTAATTCTTTTGAAATTCCATCATCATAAATTAATGGTAAAACCTTGAGTTTATTTAATAAGTTTTTAGAACAATAGGCTTCTGCGGGCATTGCAACCGGAATTTTTGTTTTATAGAGTTTCTTTAAATGTTCTCCAGCCCAGAAGCCACCGTCAGTTGTCATGTATAAATCAGGTTGAATATTATAATTAAAACAAACTGATATTGCAGAAGAAAGACAAATGATAAAAAACTTATTTTGATTTTCCTGAATATAATTAATAAATGGTTTTAGACTAGGTCCAGAGGCAATAATAAGAAGGTCTTTATTAATTTTATTTTTAAGGTTTACAGTATGTTTTATATTTGCAATAAAATTAAAACTATTCAAAAGCCACTTTTTCTCAAAATACTGTCTTGTAATTAAAAGTGTTTTAGAACGTTCAAGAGCCGCTTTTATAGCTTTCCAAACTTTATTTTCAATATCTTTATATATTTGTGAACTTGCAGGCCAGCTGAAAAATAAAGTTGAAAGAAGTTGTTCTTCATTTAAGCTTCGTTCAAGTGTCGCTTCAAAATTTGGTGATTCAAAATAATTAAAAACAAAATCAAATTTTGAATTATATCCTTCAAATTCTTTTTGATATCTTATTACACCAAGCTTTATATCAGGAAAACGAGAACGTAAAAAATCTGCTGCATATGAAAGTGCTGGTTCAAGCAAGATAATGATTTTTGGAATAAAGGGTAGTGTAAGATTTTCAACAAAACGCTGTGCTTCTTTTACAGGGGCATAATTAGAATGGAGAAAATGTCCGTCTGCAATGGCAGTGTTTTCTCCGTTTTTCGCCTTTTGAATTGTAATTTCCAAAACTATTCCGCCTGTAAAAAGTTTTGTATCTGCTCACAGGAAGTTGCAGCTCCGCAATAATCAACTCTGATTAGTTCTGCATTATTTCCAAGTAATTCGCGTAAATTAAAAATGAAATGATTTGTGATTAATTCAACAGAATATGCTTTTCCAGTAATAAAAACAGTTTTTATAAGTGATTTTCCAGCTTTGACTGTTGCATCAGGAAAGTTATAAAAACAAACAAACCGATTATATATTTCATTGAATATTGAACTTTGTGCTTTTTCAAATAATGAATCATTGTTTTTAATTTCAGATTGCAAAAAGCTTTCAATTGCTTCAGAAAAATCAATCATCAGTTTTATTACTGCAGAATTTTCTTTGATCTGTGGATTGAGTGAGAAAATATTAATTTCGTGTGCATCAGAAGTTATATTTTCAAAATCTTTTGAGGCCGTTTCTGAAATCTCATTAAAACTTAATAATATTTTTGAATTAGAATTACGATAAATATATACCTCTTTAATTTCTTCTTTCATATTTGATGAAAATAATTGAAGAAGTGGAGATATATCATTTCCTGTGAATTTATAAATTTTCTGATTTTCTTTACAGATGCCGTTCCAAAAGTCACATGTAGAATTAGAACTTAGTATTGAATAAGCATCAAAACCAATACTCTGAGTAATGATATAATACATATCATTTTGCTCGAGTATTGCAGAGGATTTTAAGGAATACTTTAAAATAAAATCAGAAAAAGCCAGCCCTTGTTTGATTTCATTTTCATCCAAAGTGCTGGCTCGTGAAAGAAGTCCCATATCAAGAGAGTCCTAATTCAGAGAACAATTTCTTATATGTAACGAATTCGTCAGATTTAGCGAACTCAATAATCTTATCTTCCGGCAGATTCTCAAGGAGCTGATCCATATAAAGAAGAACAGATTTGATATCCTGCTTAAGGTCTGTATTTGCAACTGAATCAGAAGCTGAATTATCCTGTTTATCAAGATATGCAAGGTTACTTTCAGAAAGTGAATTATCAAGATTATCTACTTCTGCAAAAGAAACTTCATTTGACTGAACTGCTTCTTCTACAGCAGTTTCTTCAAATACTGGTTCATCTGAAGTAACTTCTTCCTCAACATCACTTGCAAGAAGCTTATCTACAGTTGGAATATCATCATCAATATCTTCTGTGATTTCTTCTTCTGTTTCAATAACAGGCTCTTCAACTGATTCAATAACTGTTTCATCAATAGTTTCTTCAGAAACAGGTTCTTCAATTGTATCTTCAATAACTGGTTCTTCGATAGTTTCTTCTACAACAGGCTCTTCTACAGTTTCCTCAACTGTATCTTCAACTGTTGAAGAAGTTTCGAACTCTTCTGGGAGTTCTGAAGGAAGATCTGAAGTATCTTCTTCAAGGTTGTCTTCTTCAACAAATTCTGGTGCAATTTCAGTTTCTTCTGTTGTATCTTTTACAGAATCCATGAAATCAGATGAAGTTGATTCAACAAGTAAATCTTCTTCTTTTGGAATTGATATTTCATCTGGAAGTTCTTCATTTTCATAAAGTTCATCGTTTCCATCTGGAATAAAATCGTCGATTTCTGGTTCTTCGAGTTTTTCATCAGAGAAGTCAAATGAAAGATCTTCTTTAGATTCTTCTTCATCAAACGTAATGTCATCAAGAGAAGTATCGCTTTCTGTTGAAACTGCATTTTCAATTTCATTATCAATTGATTCTGTTTCTTCTGCTTCAGGTTCTGAGTGAATGATAGACTCATCAAATACTGTATCATCAGCAGTTGCTGCAACTTCCTCAACTGCTTCTTCTGTTGCAATTTCTTCAAAAGCAGGAGCTTCTTCTTCTGCAATATCAAAGGTTTCATCAATAGAAACAGATGTTTCTTCAATAACAGGCTCTTCTGCTTCTTCAGAAGTAACAACTTCATCTTCAGGAGTTTCTACAATTGTTTCTTCGATTACAGGTTCTTCTACAGATGCTTCTTCAACTGGAGTTTCAACAGTCTCCTCAACAATTGGTTCTTCTGCTGGAGTTTCTTCCTCTGGTTCAGAAGTTTCTGTATTTTCCTGAGAAGCTTCAACTGGTTCAGCAAAATCTGCAGTATTCATTATGTTGTCAAGCTCATCGAAGGAGAGTGCAATTGTATCATCTCCATCATCGTCACTAAAGAAGCCGCCTTCATCTTTTGCTTCAGGTATTTCATCTGTGTCGCTTGCAGCAGCTGCAACTGCGGCTCCTACTGCAACTCCAGCGGCACCAGCAGCAATTGCGGCTGCAGGACTTACAGTAGTTTCTTTAGTTTTGATTTCTTCAATATTTGATTTGAGCTTGTTCATTTCGTCTTTAAGACTTGAAAGCTCAGAAACAATCTGCTGGAGTAATGAATTATCAACAGAAGTTGTATTTGCAGGTTCTGCTGCTTCTACTGGAGTAGGGGCAGCAGTTTCTTCTACTTCCTGTTCAGTAGCTTCAGATTTTATTTCATTTACAACAGGAGCTGTCGCTGTATTTTCATCACCAACTGAAAGATCGTAATCAACAACCTTTTCTTTATTTTTAGCTTCTTCTACGTCCTGAACAATTGGAGTTTCTTCAGCATCTGCATCAATACCAAAGTCAGAAAGATCAACTTCTTCTGTACTGATGTCTTCAGAAGATGAAGATGATGTGGATTCTTCTGCTGTAAAGCCTGTTCCAAAGTCATCCAATGAAACTTCTTCTGTTTCTATGCTTTCAGATTCTTCGGTGTCGTAATCATTGTCATCATCATCAGCTGTAATATCGAGAGAAACATTGTCTTCTGTTTCAACTGTGTCTGCAGAATCATCAAAACTGATGTCCATATCAAGAGGAGCTTCATCTTCAACGATTTCTTCCTCTTTCTGAACTTCAGCAGGAGCAGATTCAAAAGAACTGCTGTCCATAAAGTCATCAAGAGAAAGCTCTTCTGTGTCAGTAGAAGTTATTTCAGGTTCGGCACCAGGTTCATAACCATTATTTCCAGATGCAACTGATTCGTCAGAAAAGCCTCCGTCCATAAAATCATCAAGAGAAATCTCTTCATCTTCACCAAAGCTTACTTCTTCCGAATCAACAGCAACTTCTTCTTCAGCTGGAGTTTCATCTACAACTGGTTCATCAATATCAAAACTTACTTCTTCAACTGGAGTATCATCTGTTGTGATTTCATCAGTTGAAATATCATCAAAATTAATATCTTCTGTTGTTATATCCGAATCTTCTACAGGAGTTTCATCTGTTGCTGTTTCAGTCTCTAATACTGTGTCTTCAGAGCCGAAATCAAGGTCTCCAAGATCAAGGTCATCAGTAGTTTCTGCAGGAGCTTCAACTTCCTCTACCTCAAAGCCGTCTGTTATATTTGCAAGCTCATCTGTGCTGAGCGTTGTATCATCTTCGCTTCCAAAGTCGTCAAGTATGCTGCCTTCAGGTTCCTGAGGTTCTTCCTTAAACATATCAGAAAAATCGGAGTCGTCGAAATCAGGTAAATCTAACCCGCCTTCATCAAGATTCAGTTCATCCGATGTGTCTGTTGGGGTATCAGGAAGTTCTTCTTTTCCTGCAGAATTTTTAACCCAGACACCGTAACTCTCAAGTTCATTTGTATTGTCATCAGATTTACTCATATAGCTCCTCTCGTTCGGATATTAATATTCTTTTTTATTATCGGCATAGAGAACCTAAAATAATAGAGAAAAATTAATATAACTTTTTAATATTATAACACATCTTTTCGTTTCAGAAAACAGAAATTATTGCCGATAAACAAATTATCTATGAATCGTACAAAGTATTTGGCGGCAATATTTTTAGGAACCTTTGTTTATGTTCTTCTGTCTGTTTCATTCGGACAAAACAGCATTCATTGCTATAATCAGATGGAGGAGCAGAAGCGTATTATAAGCAAACAGACTTCCGAAATTCAAAATATTAACAGCGAGCTTTCTCTTGAACTTGCCGCATTAAAAAATGACCGTGCTGTAATTGCCTCTTATGCTCATAAGCTTGATTATGTAAGTGATGGGGAAAAACTTGTAAAAATTACAGGTTTAAAACCGGCGCAGACAACTTTGTATGATACGGGGACAGTGCTTCGGCATGAAGAACCAGAGTTTTTACCAGAAAAAGTTTGTAAAATTGTAGGCCTTGGTTTTGGGCTTTTATTTATACTGGTTTTCTTTTTATATGATGTAAGTGCAGGAAATATAGTATTAGGAAAAAATAAAAAGCCTATTGTTACTGGTATTCCTGTTTATGATATTCCACAGATTTAATTCAATCTTGTCCAGATTACATTAATGCTTCCTTCCTTATAGCTGTCGCCATCTGGGAGAAGTGTGTCTTTTATTCCTTTCAGGGTATTTGTATCAGTTAGATTTAATGTCCATTTAATTGGAGCGGCAGAGACAGCTGCAGTTAGAGCTGCGGTTCGTTTTAAATCCGGATAGAAAGATGCATTTGAATTACCTTTCTGTTTAATAAGAACCTTTTTGTTAGAATCAGAACCCGAAAGTTCAACGGTTATATTCATAGAAGCTCCGTTATTAAAGATAACAAAGCCTCTTCCGCCTCTCATGATTACAATTTTATTGATATTTTCTTCGCCGCTCCAGGTTCCTGACAGTTCTTCTGTAGAAGTAATTGCAGATTTGTTTGAATCTGCTTGATCATGAACTGAAGTTGTAATTGCAGTTGTTGAAGTATCGTTCTCGATTAATTGTTTTATAGTATCTTTAAGAACGTCTTTTGATTCCATGAGTATTTTATAGAAGGAATCATATGTTTTTTTCTTTGAATGTTCTTCATTGCGTGCTTTATCGACAACATAATAGGTTGTAATCCATTTATCAGAATTAGTATCCTTATTGATGAGCGTAAAAAAGGAGAGTGTGTTTTCTGAAAAAGCATCAGTATCTGGACGTTCTGCAAGGCTTGGTGTATTTCGTTTGTCAGAAACAGAAAAATTATTGATTTCTGAAAGCTGGGTGTAGTAAAGATCACTTGTCATTTTAGACATATTTGCATCAATTTCTGTAGAGACAATGCCATAATAGTCTATGTTATAAGTCTGGGAAAACACAGGAAGGGAAAAAAGAATGAGAAGGATGGATATTGCTGTTGATTTTTTGAAAAAATCTGTTTTATCCGTCAAATTAGCCTCTCAGTTTACCTGCAAATTCGCGTTGTATGTCACGCTGAACGTCTCGGTCTTTTATTGCTGCACGCTTATCGTACATTTTTTTACCTTTACAAACTCCAAGTGTTACTTTAACACGTCCGTCCTTAAGGTAAAAGTCCAAAGGAATCAGTGTACAGCCTTTTTCTTCAACACGGCGGGTAAGCCTTTTGATTTCTTCTGCATGCAAAAGAAGTTTTTTAGGCCTGTCCGGGTTGTGGTTAAAAATCGAAGAGAAAGAATATTCAGAAATATGAAAGTTTTTAACCCAAACCTCGCCATTTACAATTTCTGCAAAGGCGTCAGGAAATGAGATATTTCCATTCTTTACAGATTTGACTTCGGTACCCTGCAGAACAATTCCGCACTCATAAGTATCTTCAATAAAGTAGTCAAATCTAGCCTTTCTGTTTTCTGCAATAATCTTTCTGTCGGACATAATATTATATTATAAAGTATAGTTTTATGCCTTTCAACTATCAAAAAAATTTAACTCTGATAGGTTACATAAAAAAGAAAGCTGGTATTTTTCTATAATTTACAGGATTTTTTCAACTTGTATGAATCTATAATTTTTGATAATTTATAATAGAAATACAAAATGAGGGTGGAATTTTGAAACATAATGGTGAAATCTTTTCATATCAGATAAAAAAAGAGCGTCGTAGAAGAACCTGTTTTTTAATCTTGTTTTTTATCTGTTTATATATATTTATTAATGTATTAATCACATTCCTTATATATCCTGTAAAGCAGAACTCGGTTTCTATGATTCCAGATGTGCCGGAAAAGTCTGTTGTAATGGTTTCTCCTGTGGCTGGTAATTATCAGCGAGGTGATGTGGTTTTACTTGAACCAAGATATTCGCAAAAAAAGAACTTTTTCCTTTCTCAGGTTGATTTTTTTGTACGTTTTTTTACTGCACAACAGATTTCTTTGTTTGAAGAAAATGGTCTTCCTTCTTCTAAATCACATATAAGACGAATTGTCGGTATGCCTGGAGATACAATCTATATGCGCGATTATGTTTTGTATATCAAACCGGCATCAGAACGTCATTTTCTTACAGAATTTGAAATTGTTGAAGAACCATATAATGTAACTTTTTATGTTCCTCCAGCAGACTGGGATACAGAAATTGGTGTAAAAGGTTCATTTGATGAAATTACACTTGGCTATAATGAATACTTTGTTCTTGCAGATAATAGAAAATCTTCTGACGATTCAAGGCTTTGGGGCGCTGTAAAAAAAGATGAAATTTCGGCAAAGGTTTTGATGTGTTATTTCCCATTCCGAAATTTTAAGCTTTTTTAGAACATTATAGAAAATACAGTTGATGAACAAAAACAGTTCCCTTTATATTCATATTCCCTTTTGTATTTCAAAGTGTGCTTATTGTGATTTTTTCAGTAAGTCACAGGAAAATAATAAAACAGGGGATAGCTTTTTTATACCTGATAATTACGTTTCTTCTCTCTGTAATGAAATAATATTTCGTATTAAACAAAATCAAGTCTCAGAATTAAAAACAATATATATTGGTGGCGGTACCCCGAGCCTTCTTTCAAAAAAACAGTTTGAAAGAATCTTTGATACAATAAAATCTGCTGTTAAACTTGCTACTGAATGTGAAATAACTGTCGAAGTTAATCCGGATGATGTTACAAAAGATTTACTTGAATCTCTTGCCGAATGTGGCGTAAATCGCATTTCCTGCGGCATTCAGACTATGAATGAAGCTGCCTTAAAAAAGGCCTGTCGTCGTGCAGATGCTTCTACTAATAAAACAGCACTGGAACTGCTGAGTGAAAACTGGCATGGAGATGTTTCTGTTGATTTGATTTCTGGACTTCCTGGTGATGATGAAAAAACTTTGCTTGCTTCGCTGAATGAAGTTTGTGAAATTAATCCTTCTCATATATCTTTGTATTCTCTGACTATTGAAGATGAAACTGCATTTGGAAAACAACTTAATTCCGGTGCCTTAAAATATGATTTTGATAAGGCTGACAGTCTCTGGTTATGTGGCAGGGATTATCTGGAAGCTCACGGATATAAATGGTATGAAGTTTCAAATTTCTGTCGGGAAGGAAAAGAGTGTCTTCATAATCTTGCCTACTGGACTCATGCAGATTATCTTGGCTGTGGCAGTGGAGCAACTGGAACTGTTTATAACAAAAATGGTGAAGGGCTGCGCTGGACTAACACAACAAATATAAATGAATATATTGATTTTTGGGAAAGTCCATCTCTTATAGATGATAAAACATTACAGAAAGTTCAGAATCTGGAAAAAATAGATTTTGAAACCTCTGAGTTTGAATTTTTTATGATGGGACTGCGAAAAATCCGTGGATTTTATACTTCTGAATATGAAAAGGTATTTGGGAAATCATTGCCTGAAAAATTTACAACATTGTTTACTTCCTGGGAGCAAAAAGGGCTCTGTAAAAAATGCTTATCTGAAAATGGTAGTAGGGATGTACAGTATTGTATGAGCCGGGAAGGTATGCTTTTTCTAAACAGATTTCTTGAAGAATTATGCTGAAGCAGGAGTGTAAGGAATTTTTATCGTAAAGCAGGAACCGTGACCTTTCTGAGATTCTACTGAAATTTTCCAGCCATGGGTGTCCATAATATTTTTTACTACGGCAAGACCAATTCCCATTCCTTCTTCCTGACGAGAAGTTGTTCCTCTGTAAAAAAGATCAAAAATATAATCAAGATCTTTTTTATCAATTCCGCAACCAGTATCTTTGATTTTCAAGAATAGAGTATTCTTGTTGTTTGTTTTTTTTGTATAAGCAGTAATATCAATTGAATCATTTTCTTTTGTATATCTGATTGCATTACTGAAAATGTTTTCAAAAGAACGTTGTACAAGCTGTATGTTTAACGGAACCTGGATATCTTCATTGATGGAAATGTTAACTGTGACATTACGCTTAAAGAGAGTTCCGGTTACCTGTGCGTATTTTCCAAAGTCATTAATTATTTTTGTTATAGAATCTTTTACGAGGTTTTCCCTTATCTCTTTGATATTTAACTTCATAAAGTTAATAAGAGTATCAATCATGCTTTCCAGCTGTGTTGCTTTTTGTTCTATAAGTTCAATTGACTTTTTGATGTCTTCTTTTTCGGTAATTACATCATCCTGAATAGCTTCTGAGTAACCTTTTATAACTGCAACTGGAGTTCTAAGATCGTGGCTTATGCCCATAATAAAATGATTTTTGCGTTCCTGCATTTCTACAAGCTCGCAGCGCATGGATTCGAGGCTGTTTAAGATGCATATAAATTCATTTTGATTTTTAGTGCATGGATTAGTAATAATTGGTGTTTCTAGTTTGCCTTCTGCAAGGCGAGAGCTGGAAGATTGTATGTTGTTTAATCCATGGAAAATAGATTTTGCAATTATTGTAATAATAATAAGACTTATTACTGCAATTATAATAATCACAAGAAGAATTCTAAGATATATACTTGTTTGTGGTGTAGAATCGATTTTTTGTCTTGAAAGTCTGGTAACGAGAAAAATATTTGAATCTAAGTTTTGTAATCTGGAAAACTGGTAAAAATATTTATCAGAGGTTTCAGATGCATAATTCCAGATGTCATTTCTTTCCATGTAAGAACCGACTTCTATATCTGGTATAGTAGAATAGATGATTTTTCTGTCTGTTGTACGACACAAAACTGCTTCTACATCTTCCGGTAACATCTTTAATGAGCGTTCAAGAAGGTCCAGGTCTTTTTGTGAAAGTGCTGCAAAATCAGCTCTTTTAATTTTAGCTGAACCTTTTATAAGGTATCTGTTCGGAGAATGAATATAGGTATGAATAATAACAAAAATAGAGCAGAGTATAGGTATTGAGATAATGATAATAGAAAGTATTGTAAACTGCTGTTTTATTTTCATGTTTAGATTTTATGCGTTACCGCATCATCTGAAAATATATAGCCTTTTCCAAAATCTGTCTTTATGTATTTGCAATCAGAAGGATTTTCTTCGATTTTTTTTCGCAGACGCTGGATGTAAACTGCAACTGCTGTAATGTCGCCGTATTCTACCTTCCATACGTTCTGGTAAATTCTTTCTGGTGAAATAACTTGGCCGGCATTTTTTACAAGGAATTCAAGAACTTCATATTCTTTTGAAGAAAGTGAAATTTTCTGGCCATTCTTTTTAAGTACGCAGCTTCCCAGAAGAAGTGTGTAGTTACCAAATTGAATGTAATCTTCCATTTTTTCGAGTGCAAAACTCTGACGACGAAGATTTGCCTTTATGCGGGCCATGAGTACACCTGGTGAAAATGGTTTTGTTACAAATTCATCTGCTCCAAAACCAAGTCCTTTTATAATATCTTCATCAGAATCACGGGCCGAAAGAATCATAACTGAAGGGATATCTTTATTATAAATTTTTTTGAGTTCTTCAAGAAAGTCAAAACCACTCATACCTGGAAGATTCAAATCAAGGATAATAAGATTTGGCTGCTTACCGTCTTTGAGTTCCTTGAGTGCATCTTCTGCATTGAAAAAAGCTTTGGAATCCATTTTCTCTTTAGTAAGATAAAGAGTAATAAGTTTAGAGATAGATTCTTCGTCTTCGATTATATAAATGTAAGGTGTGCTGTTCATTTTTCTTTCCTATTTTATAATATAGCGTATGACTAGCTTTTTTGAAAAGAAAACTTTTTGTTATAATAAAAAATTATAAAAATCTACAAAAAAGAGGCAAAAAATGGCTGAATTTTGCCATATAATAAAAAATAATAATTGAAATATGGTAAAAAAAGATTATAATTATAATAAGTATTAAAACATATGATTGATGTAATGCGGTTAGATGGGAAAATATATTGGGTGAATCCGCACATGATTGAAAGTATGGAAACAAATCCTGACCTGACACTTACTATGCTGTCGGGGCGTAAAATCATTGTCAAAAATTCCCCAGAAGATATTATAGAAAAAATTATCAAATACCGGAGAGATATCGGTATTGAGAGGCAAGAGGTCTTGTAATGGATATAGCGAGTTTACTGGGTATTGTCGGTGGTGCAGCCATGATCGTCATGTCTGTATTGACATCAGGTGGTACGTTGGGCGGAATCATCGATATTCCGTCTGTCTTCATGACTATCGGCGGTTCTTACTTCGCCATGTTCATTGCCGCTCCTTTGAAAAAAGCCCTTGGTATGTTCAAAATCATGGGTAAGGCTTTCAAGGTTCCTGACTTTGGTGAAAAAAATATCGTAATTAATATGCAGGCTCTTTCTGAAAAGGCTCGACGTGAAGGTATTCTTGCCCTTGAAGATGGACTTGATGATCTTGAAGATCCATTTATGAAAATGGGACTTCGTCTTGTAGTCGATGGTACCGACGGTAACATCATTCGTGCAATCATGGAAAACGAAATGACTCAGGTTGAAAACCGCCATATGGAATGGATTGGTCTTATCAACGCATGGGCTGGATTCGCACCAGGTTTCGGTATGATGGGTACCGTACTTGGTCTTATTGGTATGTTGAACAACCTCGAAGATAAATCTTCCCTCGGTCCTAACATGGCCGTTGCGTTGATTACAACA
>Ga0129306_1000972_pt1 | contig 37643 bp, 40 predicted proteins | sample P827metagenome_FD_94438 | JGI IMG/M metagenome (GOLD analysis project Ga0129306, IMG submission 94438) | Capybara group fecal microbial communities from Wisconsin, USA - P827 metagenome | ecosystem: Host-associated > Mammals > Digestive system > Large intestine > Fecal | place: USA: Wisconsin...
AAATACGGAACCGATGAAGAATTCAAGAAGGACTGCATAGGTACGACAAGGTTTGATGGTTTCCTCGTAAAAAAAGGTGATGACGACTTATATTGTGCTCTCGAGAAGGAAGATTATTCCGAAGAATACAATGTTGTTTATATGCTGAATGAGGGTGCTATAAGAAAACTCGTCGAAGAAAATGTGACCTTCAAGATCAAGGAAAACTGTGAAATCATCCTTCAGAAATTTGTCAAAGATGGCGACGTCGAAAATCTCACAGAAGAATATCTTGTCGGAAGAGAATTCAAAGGAGACAACTATTCCGGATGGTCAGATAATGCTGATGAGTACTATATGACCACCAGCATGCTTGTAGAACTTGGGGTAATTGACGGTGAGCTTTATACTATTGTTCAGAAATATGTGCCTTAATTAAGTAAAAATGAGAGTTGCCATTTATTATTTTGCATCATAATATTCGTATAATCTGCGTATACGCACCCCAATGAGGTAGAGACTTCCTCCTTTTTCCTTTATTTTGGGGCATTTGCGGAGTTTGGATCAGTACAATATCCAATTCGAGTCCCGTCTATCGCTCTGGAAAATGCAAAAGAGACATCCCGAAAGGGGATGCCTCTTTTTTTTGCCTGCGTTTTGTCTATCTCTGTTTATTCGTATATCTCAGGACATCTGTGTGGTACTGGTAGCGGACCCAGCTCTCATCAAACTTCTGCCCTTCCTCGGCTTTAAGCTTATAGTTCGACATTGTCCCGCTCACAAGTGCCATGTCGGCATAAAAAGGTTCTCCGTTTTCCTCCTGCACATCATCAAAGACTATCTTACAGACCAGCTCTTCCACCCCGTAATATCCGCCGTCTTCATAGGAGTATGCGGGCTGAAGCTGAAGATCATACAGATCTCTGCCCACAGACAAGTTTAAGGACATGATCCTCACGGCACGTTTACATGCCCTTTCGGAACTTTTCCTTACAACAGGTGACGATGAGTACCGCACTCTGTTCCTTGCGGAATCCGCTTTTATTACTGAGCATATGTATGAAGCTGGATGGATAGTGGCACGTGTGATAGACAGACTGGATGATGACGGATTCAGAGCAGCTGTTACTTCCACACTGCCTGCCATTGCAGACAGGATCCGAAAAGAATGCGGCGAGAACCCTTACGGGATCCCCTATCACCCTTATATATGGGGTGCAGGATGGGGCATCCAGACCATGGCCCGATATTATTATTTCATGTATAAGGCATTTCCGGAATATTTCGGCAGTGACGTGCTGGAAAATGCACTGAATTTCGTGCTCGGATGTCATCCCGGAAGCAACAGAGCATCATTTGCTTCCGGTGTGGGAACCAGATCCGCAACAACAGCCTATGGCCTGAACCGTGCGGACTGGTCATACATCCCCGGAGGAGTGATCTCCGGAACGGCACTGATACGTCCTGACTTTCCGGAGCTCCTCGAGTTCCCGTTCCTGTGGCAGCAAACGGAATACGTGCTCGGAGGAGGTTCCTCAAACTATATGTTCATGGTATTAGCCGTGCAGATGATCTGCAATCCTGCGGTATAATGGCACATCCACACCGTACCTGTCGGCAAGGCGTACGACCTCGTATATCAGACCGTCTATCTCGGATGCATGCTCCGCAGCCACATCTCTCTGAAGTGAAGTCGTTGCGGTCGGAGCAAGCCCGTCCAAAATCGCCAGATTACGCTTGACTATATCCTCTTCAAAATGGATATCCATCGCTTCAGCGAGTAAATCTATCTCATGTATCAGACCTGCGAAGCAGTCCCTGATCTCACCCGGCTTCTGTATCTCTCCCGCCGGTACTCCGTAGTAGAGACCGCATGCTCCCTGAGGTGATACATATGAGAACTTGAGCAGCGCATCTCTGGCTATATTGTCAGAGAGTTTTCCCTCTATTCCGCTCTGTATGAGATCCGCTTCTATCTCCTTGAGTTCATCCCTCAGATCCGCTTTATCACGTACGCCGAATATAACTCTCAGGATATCACCGTTCATCTGAATGACTCCGGGTTCCTTAATCTGGGCTGCCACATATATGCATCCGTCGGTGACCAGCGTATCCTCAAAAGATTTCTGCATCTCTCCGCCGGTTCCGAAAATATTCAGTATCGGGATGATGATCGTATTACTGTCGGAGATACGCTTAAGTCCGGGCATGATCGATTCCAGAGAATATCCCTTAACGCATACAAATATAACGTCAGCCGTACCCTGATAGTCTTCCAGCGTAACTGCCTTTACCGGGTCTATCACGAATTCATCGGCCGGTCTTATGATCTTAAGTCCGTGCTCTTTCATCGCACGGAGATTATCACCTCTGACCACAAATGTAACATCATATCCGGCCCTGGCAAGATAGCCGCCTATCGCTCCTCCTGTCCCGCCGGCTCCTATGATCGTATACTTCCTCATCAAACATCCTCCGTTTCAGATATTACCTGTTACCGTCCTTCCCGGACCTCTCACGGGCGACGGCGGTACTTTAATTCCGTACTATCCACTCGCGGACAGCCTCAACCATCCGGTCCAGATGATTATCATAGCAGTGAGTATCGCCCTCGATCCGGACATACTCACTGTTAACGTATCTCTCTGCGGCATATGCGGTGGATGCAACCAGCTCGGGATCATCTCCGGTTCCGACCACTATCAGTACCGGTCTGTCATATGCGTCGATAAACCGTTCAACATAAAGTGTCTGGGAAACTCTGACATAATTACCTCCCAGCACCTTATCAGCCCACAGATGAAACTCTTCAGGAATATTGCGTGGATCGAATCTGTTGCCGAAGAGCAGGCCGTTCCTTGCCTGTTCAGGTCTCATCACAGACGGAGACAGAGCGATCAGCCCCTTGATGCATTCATGCTTAAGGGCAGCAGCCAGCATGACCGTCACTCCGCCCTGCGAGTGTCCGCACAGATAAATATCCGTAACGAAATCAAGCGACCTCGCATAGTCTATGACCGTCATCGCATTGGTCATCCATTTGAAATAGGTATGGTCTCTGAATGAACCGCCGCTCTTGCCGTGGCCATACATATCCATCCTCCCACCGTATACTCACATCTGCATCAGGCGGGCAGCTTCTTCGAGATTATCGCGGATCCTGATATGCTGCGGACAGGCGGCTTCGCATGCGCCGCATTTGATACATTCGTTGGCACGCTTCTTACCGGGATTGATAACACAGAATCTCTCTTCATGAAGAGCGCGTTGAACATTACCGTACATCTTGATGATGTTCAGGCACTTGAATGTGCCGGATATTCCGATGTCCATCGGACAGACTTTTGAACAGTAGTTACAACTGGTACACGGCACGATCGGAATAGCTTCCATGGCTTTTCTGGCACGGACGATGGTATCCTGCTCTGCCTCGGTCAGCGGTTTAAAATCCTTCATATATGACAGATTATCCTGCATCTGAGCCACATCACTCATGCCGGACAGAACCGCCAGAACTCCGTCGAGACTGGCCGCAAAGCGGATTGCCCATGACGCATATGAAGCACCCGGAGCAGCCTCATCAAACAGATCCTTCACACTCTGGGGAGGATCAGCCAGGAGTCCGCCCTTAATGGGTTCCATTATGACTACCGGCTTGCCGTGTGCTCTGGCAACCTCATATACCCTGCGTGACTGGACTTCATCGTTCTCCCAGTCGGCATAATTGATCTGCAGCTGTACGAACTCTGCCTCGGGATGAGCTGTCAGGATCGCTTCGAGTTCATCTGCCGTAGAGTGAAAAGAGAAACCGACATGACGGATCTTACCCTGTTCCTTCATGTCAAAAGCAAACTCCCACAGGTCAAATTCATCAAATACACTGGTCCTGTTCTGTCCGAGATTGTGAAGCAGATAATAGTCAAAGTAACCTGCTCCGGAACGCCTTAAGGATGTCTCAAACTGCTCTATGGCATCCTCTCTTGTCTTACAGCCGGCCCACGCGGCGTTCTTGGTCGCTACTGTATAGCTTTCGCGCGGATATCTCTCGACGAGAGCCTTTCTCATGGCCTCCTCGCTGCCGGGATATATCCATGCCGTATCGAAATATGTGCAGCCTGCTTCCATGAACAGATCGACCATCTTCTTGGTCTGTTCCACATCGATGACATCACCGTCACCCTCCAGTCTCGGTAATCTCATAAGTCCGAAGCCAAGTTTCTTGTTGTTCGCTTCCAGCTTATTCTCTGTCATGTATCCACCCTCCATCCGCTAGTCTTCCGCTGTGATCGCATAGTGACTGGCATACATCTCGCGCAGATGCTCCACGCTGTTATACTGCTCGCCTATGATGAACTCCCTCGACCATGTCATGAAATATGCCCAGGGTGTATGTGATGCCTCCAGCATCCCGGCATCCGGCAGATATCCGATCTCCGCAAGAGCCGCAACCTTATTTGATGTCGTATTCGCTATCAGTTCCTCGTATTCCTCCCTGTAATCGGTAGGCTTATACTCCGGCAGATAAATATCGCGGCTTATCACATCCACATAATCATCTCCCGGATATGCTTCCTTAAGCGGGCAGTTCCATACCCAGAGCAGATTATCCAGATGATGAACCCCGGTAAAATGATCATACATCAGCTTATAGAGATCACGGGCGATCTCAGGGCCCTTTGCTCCCCACCAGAACCATGTCCCCTCCGACTCGTGGAACGGTCTCCACAGCACGGGAATATCCTCATCAAAGAACGGCTTAAGATATCCCGCCATCACATCCATATCGTGATAGAATGCTTCCCTTTCGGCAGTGCCCTCAGTCAGAATGCGTGATGCGTCGAAGTCTGTATGCTCGGTATAGAAACTCTTGTCGCTGCCGCCTATCGGTGAGAACCAGTGAAAAGAGAATGTGACTATACCTTTCGATCGCTTCGCCCACTCCATTGCGGTATCCAGAGTTCCCCGGTTATCATATATTTCCTTCAGGCACTCAAATGAGGCGCCCTCGTAATTGATGTTCGGAGAGTAACCCAGCAGTTCGAATCCTCTGAGCTTCGGATACTTTCCGGTCTTCTCGTTGATATAGACCGTCTCCTCCATATAGTTGGTCTGGGTGTGCTGCCCTGTGATGATCGAATGGCCTGCCGTCTCACACAGGTAGTTAAGCAGGGCTTTCGCATTTGCAGTTGCATTTTTGTTAACAGGTATCTGTGCCAATCCGTAATCTCCTTTAGTGGTTTCCGAAGAACATATAGATGCAGAATACTATAAAAGCAAGAACAAGAAGCGTCCCCAGGATTCCTTCCACCATATGCAGCTTTGCCAGGAGTGCCTCTTCTTTATATGTCTCCAGACTGTTCTCTTCGTGTTCCGCGATCTGTTCCTCTATAGCTGCGATCGCTTCAGCGCTTAATGTGGCTCTGTTCTCCTCCAGATATCGGATCTGCTGCGCAATCATCAGATCATCCATATCCTTTTGTGCCTTTGCAATATTCAGTTCACTTTTTCCCTTGTCATAGATTTCATCGTAATGAGGTGCTTCCAATGCACTCTTAATGGCACGGGATATTTTAAAAGGATTCATACCGACCTCCTGCTGGTCATAAAACTATCAAAACCGTATCTTAAACTCTACCTTTATCGGGTCATTCACTTCAGAGGCGAATGTGTCTCCGTCCTCGGGATTGCCGACAAGCTTACCGTAATGAACCGGGATCGCCACGCTCGGGCTGATCTCGTTGATGAATTCAGCAGCCTTCTTGGCATCCATCGTGTATGTTCCGCCGATGGGTACCATGGCAACATCGCACTTAACTGCCTTAGCCTCTTTTGTGGCATCCGTATCACCGGCAATGTAGATGCGGGTCCCGTCTATGTTCAGGATATAACCGACCCATTCCGCAGACTTCACATGAAAGGGTTTGAGAAGATTATATGCTGCCACCGTCTCCACATCCAGCCCGTCGATCTCAGTCTTCATTCCGGGTTTCACGGTAACTGTCTTACTGACCAGATTTGATACAGATCCGGCTTTTCCTGCCATCTTCTCAGGCACGACCAGCACGGTTTCATCTCCGGCAACCTTTGCTATATCCTCTTCAGAGAAATGATCATAATGATCATGAGTTATCAGGATGAACGAAGCGTCATGCGGTGTTTCAGGAACCCTGAACGGATCTATATATATCACGCCCATCGTGTCGCGTATCCTTATACTGTTCTGTTCAAACACCTCGATATTCTCAGTCATATATCTAATCCTCCCCAACCAGGTGAACGGTCTGATATGTATGTCCCGTCGAAGGTAAAAACCGGTCTATCACATCCGCCGTCTTCATCTTCAGGCTTGATGTGCACACACAAGGATGACATCCGAGATACTCTCCCTCGAGCACATCCTCGTCAATGAGCAGATGTACGGCATGCTCTTTGTCATTCATGAGTCCCATGATGCTTACCGCTCCGGGTTCGATATCCAGATACTTAAGCATATCCCCGGGATCGGCGAATGAGAGTCTCGATGAGTTGATCTGCGAGGACAGTTCTTTGGTCTTGAACTTCTTGTCCCCGGGCATCATGAGCAGATAGAATACGGTCTTCTGTCTGTTGCACAGAAACAGGTTCTTACAGATGACCACTCCGAGGATCGCATCGATCTCATTACATGCTTCCATATTATCGGCAGCTTCATGATCGGTCCTCTGATACTCTATCCCCAGTTCATCAAGATAGTCATATGTACGCAGTTCTCTGGGGAGTCTTCCTTCCTCAGATTCAGGTCTTCCGTTATACAGCTCCATCTTCCCGTCTCACTCCATCGTGTATGTCATCATCTCGTATCTGAGCAAACTGCCCTCACGGATCTCCGGAGGAAGGAGCGCTCTGGCTACCAGCTTAAGGTCATCCGACTCAATATCCGTTCTTTTTAAGTTTGCGTAGTCACCGTCTATGCTGACCACAATATAATGCCATGTTTCCATTTATCCTCCCATGAAGATCACGCCTTATTCTTCAGTCTGTGATCATATATTTCAGAGTCACATGAGCACCGCAGTCCATCGTCTGTGTGTTCAACGTGATCTCATCTCCGAGCTTAAGGTCTATCTTCCTGACCGAGCTTCCTCCCAGGTCGATCGTGCCGTCTTCGTTAGGTTCGATAAGCCCCCCGTCGGATGTCATGACAATACGATCATCGGAAACCTTTTTGACCTTGATCGTTGATCCGAAGCGATCAAAAAGGATCTCGCCGGCCTGTAAGTCAGGATACTCCGAGTCTTCTTTTTCATCTTCATGCGCGCCGCAATCTATTCGCTGATATACTTCTTACTAAGTCAAAAGTATATCACATGGCATTATTCTTAATGAACTCCATCTGGGGGCTTTCTTCACTCAGCTGCATGAGCTCTATCTTGATACCGTCGGGGTCGTGTGTCCAGCACTGCCAGTTGTGATCGGCTCCCTGCTTCGGAGCATCATCCTGCGGAGCACCGGTCTCAGGTCTGTTGATCTCAAATGCTTTCTTAAAACCCAGAGTATCCTCATAGAAAGCGATCGTCCTGTCCATATCCTTTACATTGAATGCAACGTGTCCTATACCTGTTCCCATAGCGACCTCCTTAATAATACATATCAAATCCCGATTCCAGCGTTTCGGCATATGTCCTGCCTGCATCCTTCAGAGCCGGAAGTATATAGTCTTTGTTGTATCTGACTACAGGTATCCGGTCATATACGCGCATGCCCATATGAGTCAGACCTCTTTCGAATTGTGTCAGACACTCCAGAGTTCCGCGTCCGGTACCGCCGGCACAGGCAACCAGAACGCACCGCTTATCTGCCAGCTTATGATTCTTAGTGGCATCACATCTGCGGAGCCTGTCAAAGAATACCTTGAAGCATTCGGTCATATCCGACCAGTATACTGCACTGATCCACGCGATCCCGTCCGCTTCGGCAAGCATCTGATATATTTCCGCAAAATCATCACGGATGACGCACGAGCCGTTCTTATTGCAGGTCCCCCATCCGTTTCCGCATGCTCTGCAATGCTCCAGATGTCTGCTGTTTAAATGGATCTCTTCAACCTCGGCTCCTGCCGAAGTCAGCCCTTTCATAAACTGTTCTTTTGCTGATGCGGTCAGCCCGTCCTTATTAGGACTTGACCATATAACTGCTACTTTTTTCATGTTTGTCTCCTGTCTCTTAAAACGGATAATCAATTCCTTCGTTTGTTATGAATCTGTGTCCGGTGAAATCTTCACGCCTCTCGGCAAACAGATCCTTCAGTATCCCGGCTGCTTCGTATGAAGACAGCGGAGCAGGATTATCAGGCTTACCGTTCGTCCTTATCCAGCCCGGGTGAACGGCAAAGATATTAACCTTTTTCTCATCCTTTAAAGTGTTATAAAGGTACATCGTTGCCATATTCAGGGCAGCCTTACCCATGCCATAGTCCATTCCGGTAGTCCTGTAGCATTTCTCTATACTTCCGGCCTCGGAAGATATGTTCATGATGAGAGCTGTTTTCGGAGCTTTGATCAGCAGCGGATAGAAAGCCTTGATCACACGCATGGTGCCGACAGAGATAAGGTCCAGCGTCCGTGGTATGTTGTCCAGATCGGCTTCAAAGAATCCCTTGTCTACATCAGGTGCAACTCCTACCGCATTATTGATGAGCGTATCGATATGATCGACACTTGAGGCAACTTCTTCGGCCGCAGCATTAACGGATTCAGTATCAAGCAGATCCATCGTAGCTACGATAAGCCGGTCTCCGTACTCCTCCTTAAGCGCATCGATATCAGCAGACGGCTTCCTTATGGTAGCTATTACAGTATCTCCTGCCTCCAGATACCTGAGCGCGATATTGTATCCCAGAGCATATGATCTGCCGCATCCTGTTACCATTACTACATCAGACATTGATTACCTCCTTACGTTCCTCATGATACTGTCATATCCTCTACTGTATGTCAGCGTTCTTCCCACGTAATACCGGTCTTGCGATGTGCACGTTAAAGAATTCTATAAGCGGTCCCATAAAGAATGCGGTGATTATCGTACCGATACCGGCTATGGTGGGAATCTGCGATACGGATCCGCCGGACATCAGGAACAGGACCACGCCCAGGATAACGCATACCAGATCGGTTATGATCCTGACATACTGGAACTTTCCCCTTTTCCAGGTATTGCAGATGATGAGCGCAACCGCATCGTAAGTTGATACACCCAGATCAGCCGTCATATAAAAAGCAGATCCGAAACATATGATCACCACTCCCACAACCAGGCATCCCACACGGACTGCCATAGACGGATCGACGATCACCGTCTGCAGAAATTCATAAGTAAACTGTGTGATATATCCAAGCAGAAACAGGTTGATGAATGTCGCTATCCCGATGTAATGCCTGTCAAAGATAAGCGCGAAAAGAAGCATCACCGCATTGGTGATAACATAGAGCGTTCCGAAGCTGATCGGAACTATAGCATCCAGTCCCGCCATAAAGGACTGAAAAGGATCCACGCCCAGTGCTGCTATCTTGAATATCCCCACACTGACAGCGCAGATGATGACGCCAAAAAGCGACATGGCTATACGTTTAGCCAGATTATCTCTTTTCATATGACCATCCCCTCGTTCTCATAACGGATGACCGCCTTCATTGCCGCCGGCTGATCACCCCATACTTCCACCTATAGAGGTATGTTACAACTATGAGGAATGGATCTCTTCTTAAAAACCGATATCCTGTATATCAATTCCTGTCACAGGATCAGTTCCATCATCCAGAACTGTCTGTTGCCAACTACCTCATAGTACATCTGAGTGTAATCGATCTCTTTGAATCCGTTCCTGATATACAGTTTGTAAGCGGGAATATTGGTATCTATGACATCCAGATGGATCGCCGCGTCACCGTTAGATCTGCAGAATTCAACTATATCCGAGAGAAAAGAGTAACTCACCCTGCTGCCCTGCTTATCAGGCAATACCGCAAGGGCATGTATGGTAGCTATCCGATCCTCAGGACCGGTCACTTCCCACCGGACACTGTCATACTCCGGAATAACGGTATGATTGACCACGGCCGAAGCGACTATACGGTCATCCTCGCGCAGTATCACCATCTCACCCCCGGATATGGCATTATGTACAAAACTTCTGTCGGGGTATAATTCGATATTCCAGCCAAGCCTTACGGAAGTTGTGTTCACTTTATCTATAGCAGCTCTGTACAGATCAAGTATCTCAGACTCGTCATCAAAGTTCGCTATTTCCATTATTCTCCCCTCCCGATCTATCTATTCTATCATAAATCCAGAGCATCTCCTGTATATCACTATCTATAACCCGATCTGCGTTGTATAATACTGTAAGAGTATATTTCACTTCTTAACTAACTGGGAATAAACGGAGGTTACAGAATGAAACTTGTCGGAGATCTTAAGAAACAGGTAGAAAACAGTACCAGTCTGGAAGAATCAAGGGAGCTTATCGAGAAGGCCGGCGTATCTCTGACAGATGATGAGCTGGAGAAGGTTGCGGGGGGTATATATTGTCACCTCCCTGATTCGGACACAGAAAAAAAGAAGGGTGCCAGGTAATAGTATCTCAAGACAATACAATCCCCGCTGCCGGATCGGATCGGTAACGGGGATTCTTTTTTTGATTAATATGAGTTCCGTACGGAATACTTTATCCTATCTCGAATATCATTATCCGGTTACGGGGATCATTCTCTTTAAACAGATCCGTGCAGTCTATCTCATCCGCAAACATCACCTCGTCTATCCCTGACAGATAGGCGATGTAGGAATCTGCCGGATAGTAAAAGAACATCCTGATGTTTCGCGGACATCTGTCATATGATTCCAGGATCCTGTTCATAACAGGCCGCATGATGGATTCCGAAAACGGATTGAAAAAGAATACCACCGATACAGAGTCCGACACTTCATAATCCTGAGCTTTGGCGTAGATAAACCGGGCTTTCCCGCTTATGCCTCCATCGGCCTCATATGCTTTCAGATTTCGCAGAGAAGCCTCATAGAATTCCTCAACAGATTCTACACCGACAGATTCACATCCGATTCTATCACTCAGATAGATAGGTACACGGCCTTTTCCGCTCCCGTAATCAATCAGCCTGTCTTCTGCAGTTATAAGTCCGCTCTCCGCCAGCCTGTTAAGAACCGAATAAGACGTGGGTTCATACGGATGGGAATGAGCATTTGAATGCCTGTCATCCCGTCCCAGCGTGGCTATATGGAGTTCTGCGTCGATCAGATATTCTTCAAAATCCATGTATAAAAAAGAACAGTTATACTTCGTAATCCATGCATGTTCTGGTTGCGGTATAAGGACGCACCAGGGTGTCCGCAACCTCTACATGTGCAGGATGCACTGAGTATCCCTTAAGAGATGCCTCATCTTCAAAAAGTGAATCCAGCATCACATCACAGTTCGAACCGGGGAGCGGTTCGATATTGACCCTGATCTCCTTCAGTCCGGGAATCTGTCCTGCAAGTCCCTCGAGCCCCGACTTGATGCCTGCTTTGATCTTTATGATCTGTTCTCCTGAGTATTCACTCTTCAGTGTCCATAAAATCACGTGTTTAACCATAATATTCCTCTCATTCCGGCGGACATGATCATTTGCTGTCCTGACGCGCACACTTATGTCCGGATGCAGCTTCAAAGTTATATACCACGATACCGAGATCCAGACGGCTGAAGGGACCTCTCTTGGCCATGATAGTAGCGGTGTCATCTCTGAGATCTATCACAAACTTCTGCTGGTTGATGGCCGTCGGTGCCATCATGGCTGCCTCCATACCTTCTCTGAACCAGTCAGGCATATCCTTATCTGCAACCGTGCAGAGTTTCTCAATTGGTTTGGACTTATGTGCAACACCGGGTGTCTCTCCGTATCCTATCGCGATCACGGCGATCAGTTTCTCTCCCTGAGCTATCTTGGCTTTACACTTGCCCTTACTGAATGTACCTCCTACCCAGCAGGTATTGAGGCCGAGCATCTGGGCCTCCAGAACGATCTTCTGTCCGTAGAATCCGCATCTCTCCTCATAATCCGGTGTCATGGTATTAGCTACAACGGCAATGTAATTTCTTACATTCTTAAACTTCCCGTAATGCGCCATGAAACTGTTAAAGCACTCCGGATCATCGCAGATCAGTTGAAAATGCTGATCGCATTCGTTATTTACAGATTCAATAAGAATTCTAAGCCGGGCTGCGATCTCCTCATCGATCGCACGCTCCTCAAATCGACGCACACTGTGGCGCTCACGAATAGCTTCTTTGATATCCATATCCTTATACTCCTCTTCTGACGACCGGAGTCTCCTCCGGACGTGTTGTTACTTCTTGATCAGTTTGGAGAATTCCAATGCCTTGCCGGCATCCCCGTCAACCTTGAGTTTACCGGTAGTAAATGCAAGGATCGGATCCAGCTTGCCGTCGATCAGCTTATTGAAATTGGTCATATTCATAGTCACGGCACAATTGCGGTCATAGTACTCATAAGGCTCTACGCTTATCCTGCCGTCCTTGACCTCCACATAGAATACGCCCTCATCCTTACCAGTGATGTTCACCTGCACAGCCAGAAAATCGGTACCCGATATATCCGCATCCTGTGCCATCGTTCTGACCTTGGTTACCAATTCATCAAATGTCATCTTTCCCCTCCTCCATAAATATGAGCATCTATGCCCTTCAGGCTCTCTCTTACCGTCTCCGGGTCCAGATTACGAATCTCTTCAAAGGCCTCTTCCGGGGCTGCATCCTGCGAATTCTTCTTCCTGCTGAACACGTTACGGACAGGAGCCTTTACCTTCTCATCCACTCCCTGTTTCATGATATTCTTCAGGATGCTGAATGCTTCGGCATAGGATTTCCTGCGAAGTTCCTTTCTGGTTTGAGACAGATCGGCATTAAGCAGATAATTCTTGGTTATGGAAGCCATTCGAAGTGTTGTGAGAGCATTCACCGCGCCCTGCGTCGCAGAAGCCGCCACGATGCCGAGAGCTTTGCCCAGAGCCCCTTCCGTGACCATCGGAATCAGTTCCTCAAGGTTCATCTCTTCAAGATTCCCTGCGACCAATGTCATAGACAGAACCCTGATATACAATCTGAACACCTGTGCGTTATTCGGTCTGAACCCGCATATCTCAGTGATCCGTTTGATCAGACTGAAGTTGGCGGATGCCATGCCGAGCATATCGTATACCGAATTCTGTGAAACAGCGGTAACAATGAAGATCTTCTTGGCTGTATCATAGATCTCCCGATCCAGCGCAGGCGTCATCTTCCGCGTAAAGAACTCGATCAGTTTATCATCCGTTTCATCCTCAAGCTTCAGGAAACCTTTGACCTCTTCCTGCTCTTCAGGAGTCAGATCCACGTTCTCCAGCAGATTATTGACAAGTCTCTTACACCATTTCTGTCTGACGGTGCCATCCGCATTATGGAGATTCTCCAGTGAGAATATCGGTGCAAAGAATACGCCCACGATCGGATATACGATACCGCCGATGACAACAATGGCGATCAGCACATAGAACAGTATCTCCAGGGAGATGTGAACACGTCCCAGTTTCTCACCGATCTCCATGGCACTGCTGATCAGCGACATGATCAGGATTATGACCAGGGATACTATGAGTATGATCGTCCAGGTATTCAGTTTGCCTTTATTATTTGTCCTCATAATCCATACATGTTCTCTGCACAGGCAACTATACCTACATTGTATTCTTTTTCACTCATCAGTGCTACAGTTGTTGATCGAAGACGTCAGGTGGATCTTACCTGCGATAAACACATACAGATACCCTATTAACATCAGGAATCCGAGCAGTATAAGTATCCACCATACGCAGCCCATATACGGTAATTCGTTTGAAAACCCAAATGCGCCTGCAGGGCTGCCCCAATTCAGAAAGAAATACGGGTAATTGTTGCCCAATGCAAATTGCCAGTTTCTGACATATCCTATCCCGGCATATGCGGCATAAATCAGTGGCGGAATGATCACATATAGTACTCTTCTTTTCGGGATCTCAACTCCTGATGCCACCACAAAAAAATCAATAACAGCAGCCAGCGGTACCACGACATGTGTCAGGGTGTTCTGCATGATCCACGCCTCTGATCCAAGCAGCGGCGCCAGAAGAATCACAAAGACGGTACCTGTCAATGTAATAGACACGGTGCCGACCAGCTTTATCGTATACCATGCATCAGAAATGGGAATGTTACGGGCAATCAGATACCAACCGGCTGCGCATATGAGCGCTATGAGTATGTTGGACTGTATGGTGAAATACATGAACACGGTACTGCCACCCATAAACGCACTCCTGCCGGCCAGGGCGCTGATTATAATGCCCGCAGCAGCAGCCGTGATCACGGTAAGCTTGCATATATAACTGATTACTTTGCGTATACTCATCCTACTCCTCACTCTTCAGATATCAGATATAGTACACGTAATTATCTTTTCTCGGAGCGGGCTCTTTGGAAGGTTCAGCCGCATACCCCAGAGCACAGTGGCCGATACCTTCGTATTCATCATCTATACCCAGTTTTGCAAGTATCCCTTTTCCAAAATCAGACTCAAATTCTTCTTTTGCACGATGTATCCAGATACTGGCAACTCCCAGGCTCTCAGCTGCATTCATCAGATTTCCCATTACGAGCGAGCCATCATATACATGAGTAGGCACATACTTTTTAGCCAGAACGACAAGGATCACCGGGGCACCGTAGAAAGGATCAAATCCTTCATCCCATCCACCGACTTTTCTGTTTGCTTCCGATATCTCATCACGCAGAGTCTTGTCAGTAACAGCGATGATGATCGGACTCTGCTTGCCCATACCTGTTGCGGCATACGTTCCGGCCTTGATGATTGCCTTCAGATCCTCTTCTTTAACCATATCAGGCTTGAAATTCCTGCAGCTTCTTCTTGATTCCAGTACTTTTAATGTCTCGTTCATGATTCCTCCATTTCTACTACAAAATGACAATGCTTCCATACGCTATCTTAGTATCCGTCAGAGTATGCTATCAGCTTATCATCGCGAAGAGTGGATCACTTCTTATATCACGCTGTATCACTTATCAATTCTTGATATAGAGATTCAATGTTCCTCGTTGGATAAGTGCTCACGGATGATATCTATGGCCTCATTATATACTGCCAGGTTTTTATATAATTGAGTCAGGCGCACGCTTATCCCCAGTCTCTCGGAATCCAGGCGGTAGTTTCCGGCTCCGCCCGTCATCCTGCCTATCATCTCCTCACCCAGATATATCTCACACGGAACTATCGCCGCAAACCCATACTCGCATTCGCATCCGTTATACTCCCTGCACTCCGGACAAAAGTACATGAAATTAGCACTTAATGGGATCACATATTCAGTACCGCATGTCTGACATTTGATTTTTTTTATGCGTGGCCTGTTCCGTATCTCCATAGTTTCACCGGGCCTCATTCGATCCCGTTTTCTTCCGCAGTTCCTTATTGCGTTCAAGCATGTTATATATTCCGTCCTCTGACAGCACTCCGCGCTTTAAGTCCTCCGGATATTCTCCCGCCTCATCGGCAGCGAGATCCTCCTTCCACCGGTCGCTCGTATAGTAAGCCTCAAGCTTATCTATCTCACCCTGATAAGCCTCAAATTCTCCGATACTCTTTTCAAGAGCATCCATCCTGCGGATGGCCTCGTCCAATATGCTCTCCATCTCTGAGATATGCTGTGTTCCGCTATTTCCGGCTATGAGATCCATCATCGCATCAACATTCTTCTTTTTCTCAACCATGAGTACAAGCGGCTTCCCGGCACCATAATCTATTCTGATCTTGAACACCGGGATGCCCTTGCCGCAGCTCATCCCCGGCGTAAAAGAAGATTCGAGCACCGATACATCTCTGATGCACGATAACGGCAGATACTGGCCGTTAAAATAGACCGCATTCTCTGATACTCTGTACTGCTCTATCCTGACAGAGTTCCTGCGGTCTTCTCTCTCATTATCCAGTTCACATCCCGGCACAATGCATTTCCACATAGCTATCCTCTCCTATGTCCAATACGGCTTCTGATCCTTATGAGTAAACTCCTTAAGCCTGGACCTGTATGTATCAAGCAGATGCTGATAATACGCCTCTCTCTTGGGCTTCATGGTGCCTGCTGCCTGCAGCTCACCAAAGCGCTCCTCAAACGCCCTGAAGTTCTCCTGTGCCGCATCCTTGTAGTTATTCGACACATTCGATTCCAGTTTCAAAATGATCGCATCCAGTTCGCGTTCTTCTTTTGATTTAAATAAGCTCATATCTCACCCATACTGTCGAAAACCTTCTGTGCTTCGCTCATCTCGCTGTCCTTAAAAGCACATAACAACACTTCCGTATCATAATCCGGATGATCCTCCGTGAATTTCCGGTATGCCCTGATACACTGCCTGGTCGACTCAGCCACGGGATTGCTCAGCGAACCGCCGAAGATTCCGGAACTGATAAGAGGAAATGATATGCTGTGATATCCGTTCTCCTTCATTACCGTCAGCGAATTATAATATGCGTCAAACAGTTCCTTAAATGCATTCGGTGTCACTGAAAAATTCGGTCCAACGGCATGTATGATCGCTTTTGCATTCGTCATCTGAAATGCCGGAGTGATCACGGCGGATCCGTCCTTTAACGGCGTATCATATTTATTGCAGGCTTCAGTCAGCTCCTTCATCCCTGCCTTGCTGAATATCGCTCCGCATATACCTGCACCGGCCCACAATCCCGAATTGGCTGCATTAACAACCACATCCGCATTCTGATCCGCACATGAACCCTTTATCAACTTAAGACTTTTGCCTTCCATTCTGTCTCCCTCGAGCAGTCCTGCTTTCTTCATGTTATCAATAGTTTCACCCGGCCACGCACCATAAAGATCATTCACGAAGCCGGCTGTTACCGGTTCTATAATCGATCTCTATCCCGGGCTGGACATTATAGCAGTATACACAGAAGCATACGCCCCTCCCGGAATCTTCTACGGAATACGCTTCCATCAGCACACCTTTGGCCAGGAGATCATTCCCATCAAATACCGGTGTCACACGGTAGAGAACATGATTATCATATTCATCAAGATATCGAAATACTTCCTCTTCAAACGGGAGCATCCCCTTTACGTTTAAATACCTTGTTCCAGTGATCAGATTGTTCTCATTTGAATTCTCCGCCGTCAGACAATAGGCGATCAAATGACAACGATTATATAAATACGCCGGATCGGAATCGATCATTCCATCATATCTGGCCTGCACCCAGCCGGAAGGCCTGACAGTTCCGATCTCACCGCGTTCATCTACAGGCATCAACTCCCTGCTGACATTCGCAAAGGCCACACCGCATCGTCCCAGACCATCCAGTTCACTGTACTTCTCGAACGTATCGGCTTGCTTATCTGCATCCGTAAAAAACGGAACATTGTTGTTTATGACTATATATGGTTCACCGGAATATTCAGGGATCCCGGATTCCAATTCATATACCGTGCTGTCAGAATGAAGCAGTTTCTCCAGAAGAAAAAACAGAAGGATCATCAGGGCCACTACCGCCACCGATATGACCAATAATCCGATCACACTCTTTTTCTTTCCCGCTCTTTTCCTTTTGGCTACATATGTCATTATTATTTCCAGTATGAGGCAGTTATGACAGTCTGTACCACTCGGCTATATACCGGTTATTCTTAAGTTCAGGCTTTCTCTCAACCAGCTCTTTGAATAAGCCGGTCGCACCATCCCACTCGGTAATATCGCCGGGATCATACAGCCTCCATTGGAGCTGCTCAAGCGTCCAGTTACTCTTTATGGCATTATGCATCATAGATGTGGTCGCCCAATTATCAGAGTTATCTTTTCCGCCTCGGGCTATCGGAACAATATGATCGATAGTAGGTGTCAGCTCCCAATAAGCGATGTGGCACTCAGACATCTTCCAATGAGGCTGGAACGGAAACTTCTCCGGGAACAGTTCGGAAATGCATCTGAGCACTCCGGGATTCAGCAGTTTCTCACCTGAATACCTGTCAATGAATCCATCCCTTCTGAACTGATCCATTTTGACTCCGTTGCTGTAGTTTCTGGCTTCATACTCCCTCTTTTCAAAAGGATACTCTGCCAGAAGTTTATTTGCCTGCTCAGGCTTTTCATTTAGCGCGGCTTCCATCACACCGACGATAATATCGATCCTATCCATATCAGCTATTTATATCTTACCTTCTATACCAAGTTCTCCGGTCATTATCGTTCTCCTTTATTCTTTGTCTCTGTTCCAAACGTATTTTGTATATCTGCCGCCACCGATCTTTATTATTTTTTCCGATGAAAGAAGTTCTGAAAGTGCTCTTTCAACAGTTATGCGGCTTATGTCAGGACATTTCTCCATGATCTGCGACTTTGTGATCTCACCGTAAGTGTTCTTTATAAGTTCAGACACACGCTCCGGCTTTGAAAGGCCGCTTGTAACCAATGTCTCTACTCTGTCGGAAAAATCTCTGTATGCAGCTACCACAACACCGAGCATATACTGCACAGACGGAACGTAATTATTCTCTTCCTCATGCCAGTTAAGGGAGCTTTCCTGCAGGCACTCGTAATACGAAATCTTGGTCTTTTCTATCAGATTCTCAATACTGATATATTTCCCTACGATGTATCCTGATCTATACAGCATTAACAGCGTAAGCAATCTGCTCATTCGTCCGTTACCGTCGTTAAACGGATGTATACACAGGAAATCCAATACAAACATCGGTATCAGAAGAAGCGGATCTATCATTCCGGTTCCAAGAGCCTTATCAAACTCATTGCAAAGGTTCTCGATTGCTTCCGGCGTTTCCCATGCAGGAACCGGTCTGAACCTTACGAACTTGTTACCCTGTTCATCTTCTTCCTCGATGATATTGTCCGAAGTCTTATATTTTCCGCCGATATCATATCCTTCAAATTTATATAAATCTCTGTGAAGCTGAAGGATCATATTCGGTCTGATAGAAATATAATCATAACTCTCATGGATTGTATTAAGGACATCCCTGTACCCTGCAATCTCACGCTCATTTCTTGTCCTGGGCGTAGTCTTGTCCTTTACAATTGCCTTCAATCTCTCATCCGAAGTATATATACCCTCTATCTTATTGGATGCCTCGGTACTCTGTATCTTGGCAATCTCAACAAGCTGAGTCAGAATATCTGCCTTCGCCTCTATAAAAAGCGATTGTTTGCCCTTGTACTCATGGATCTGTGTAAGCAATGCCACAATCTCCGGCGTCAATAGCTTTTCCCATCTTTTATCATAATCAAAAACACGCATTTCAAAGCCCTCATTCATGCATCAATTCATTCATAAGTGATAATAATGATGCACTCAAATGATAGCCTTTCAATATACTCATTGTCAATGCCAATTGCCTCATTCCTGAAAAAATGAGGCAATTGAAACAAAAATGAGGCAATTAAAATGTAGGGAATATGAGAAGGGGTGGCTGCATATATCTCCCAAAAACAATAAGCGATGAGCACTTAGCGAGCCGCCGTTCCGAATGGGCTCTGTCGAGGACTGTCTGAGGAGCGAAGCGACGAGTTCCGCAGACAGAGTCCTCGCTATGAGGAATGGGGGCGAGCTTAGTACTCATCAGCCGTTTTGGGGAGATATATGCAGCCGGCCCGGATAGGATCACACCGACTCGATCATGGCATCTATACACTCTCTGCTGCGGATCACTTCTATCCACTCCTCCGGTATCTGCTCATATCCATAGTACAGTCCCGCCAGTCCGCCTGCTATTGCCGCAACGGAGTCGGAATCGTCGGCGAGATTCACTGCCTTAAGCTCGCACTCCGGGAACGATGATGTCGTAACCAGCGACCATATTGCAGCCTCGAGACTGTCAACCACATAGCCTGTGCTTCGGATGGAATCGGCGCCCAGCGATGCCAGTTCATCCGTATGCTCTATACGCCCGTAGTACGCGAGCTCTGTCAGGTTCATGATGTCCTGACGGTAGTATGCAAACCCTGCATCAATCCCCTTTTGTATACAGTCCGAAAGCGATCCCTCACCGTCCAGAATGGCTCTGACGCAGAAGTAGTATAATCCGCATGCGATCCTGCTTCTTAAGTGCGCATGTGTAAGTGCGCTGACATCATGAATGACGGATATCGCATCGGCATCGCTCATGTCCTCATCATGCTGTTTCTCATATACATACAGACATGCCGGCATGATACGCATCAGGGAACCGTTTCCGTTGGAGCGTACTGAGTCTCCTCCGCAGTGATGCACGTCACGATTGAGTGAGTATCTGTCTATTGCCCGCCTGGTCGTTCCGCCTATGTCAAATGCCTGTCCGTCAGGTGTATATGCGCCGTGATAGAGCCAGTTACAGAAGCGTTCCATGATATCCGTCAGATCTATCGTGTGCAGCGTGTTGATGCTGTCTAAGAGCGCAAGTGTCAGGCTGCTGTCATCGGTCCAAGTGCCTGCGGGTATATCAAGGTACAGTCGTCCCGATTCCATTCCCCTTACGGGGTTATCAGCTATCTCTTCACGAGACATGAACTGTACCGGTTCTCCGAGGGCGTCACCGATGATGACGCCCCATATTCCGTTTCTGTATTCAGCTGTTCGTTTCTGCATAATGTCCTCTTATATCCTCAAAGATCTTATCTTCCTCTGTGTCCAGCGCCATTGATACCTCTGCGCAGGAAGCCGCATGTCTTGCATGAGTGATGATGTTTGACATCGCGCCGAAGTTTAATGCCGTACCCACCTTGTCGCACTCATAACGGACTGCGCGGTTGGCTGCGACACCGAATCTGTCGGCAACTGCAATGGCATCTATGTTGGCTCCCATGAATATGAATTCCCAGCCCTTCTTCTCTTTCTTCTTTTCCACCATCTTCTTCACCTTATCGTAAGTATAGTGAGTGCTGGAATTCTCCATGCCGTCGGTGGTTATGATGAAGATCGTCTTATCGGGCTTCTGATCGCCGGGAAGAGCCTTCTGCACATGTCCGATATGATGTATCGCTCCGCCTACCGCATCGAGGAGCGCCGTGCATCCCCTGACATAATACTCCTTGTTCGTGATCGGCTTAACATCACCGAGAGCTCTGCGGTCATGAATGACTTCCATCTGATCGTCAAAGAGGACTGTGGAGATGACTACGTCACCGTCTTCCTCCTGCTGCTTCTTAAGCATCGAGTTATAGCCGCCGATGGTGTCTGCTTCGAGTCCGCCCATTGAGCCGCTGCGGTCCAGGATGAATACAACTTCTGTCAGGTTCTTGTTTGTGGTCTTTTCCATAACTTACCTCATCTTTCTGCCGCGTGGCGCGGCGCCCTAAGTCAACTGTTGAGGTAAGTATATCCGTAGAGAGAGATAGAAAGGTCGCTTATGAAGCGACAAATGATCATGCACCTATAATGGGCTGGTCATGATCAAAGAGGGCTATATTGATCGTCATGATGTCATATACTTCATGCTCTATGAAGTATTCGATGATCAGGTCGGATACAGAACTGGGTGAAAAGGCATAACCGGCTTTACGCAGGAAGTCCTTGGTCTCATCCAGATTAAGTTCAAGTGCGAGCGCAAAAGCGACTGCAGTGATCTTCTTCGGCTGGTAGTCCCTGTTCGAACGGATCTTGGAGAAGAGCTTGCGGTCGACATTGGCACGCTTATATACAGCCACTTCGTCGTACTCTTTTTCATCGATCAGGCGAAACAGGCTCTCCTGCCATGTGTCCGAGATATGTGCGACGACATCTTCAAGCCGCTTATCTGCCGGAGCAGCATCTTCCGAACCCTTCTCCGCACGGAGAATGTCACCGAATATACGCCGGCGGCGGCGCGGCGATTCAGGCGACGACACGGCAGCCATGGAAGCACCGAAGAATGCCGGTGAACTATGACATGCCATCGCCTCATAGGCGGCCGAACTGCCGTATTCCTCATCGAGCTGGTCTGATACACGGTTCTCGTCTATGTATTCATCTATTCCCGCGAATATCTGACCCGAGACTTCGAATGACTTACGGTCGAATACGACAAGGATGATCTCCATCTCGTGGCTTACAAGGAACTCACTGAATACGGATATGGCGGTCTGCAGTGCCTTATCCTTCGGGAATCCGTATACGCCTGTGGAGATAAGAGGAAAAGCTATACTCTGACACTTAAGCTCATCGGCCAATGCCAGACTGTTCTCATAACATTTACGAAGGGACTCAAGCTCACCGTGACTGCCACCGTCCCAAGCGGGACCAACGGTGTGGATGATGTATCGTGCATTAAGTCTGAATGCCGGAGTATAAGCTGCCTGACCGACTTCCATCTCGCCGATCTTCAGCCGCTCCGCCAGAAGCTCATCTGCGCCTGCTGCCTCATATATCGCACCATCCGTTCCGCTGCCGTATGCAGGGTCCGGATTCGCAGTATTTACGATCGCATCCGCGGCGACCTGAGTTATATCATTTCGGATTATCTTAAATGCCATAGACTCATTTCTACCTTAAGAGATTCAGAATGCACCGAAGCCCATCGGACGGTGCTTGAACTCGTCTACGGTGCCCTGCGCATCAGTCTTATCTGCGGCGGAGTTAAAGTCACTTGCGCGAAGCTTTAATCTGCCCTTGTCGTCGAACTCGTAGCGCAGTGCGGCTATGCCCCATGTATTCTCATAGAGGTTACGCACGAATCTGCCGTTTGCAAATGTCTTATCCCCGATCACCGAATCCTCGAGATTCGAGAAGTATTCATGGACCGCATCACGGAATGCATCATCATAATCAAATGCATCCCCGATCATGTTGAAGTATATGCCTTCGAGTTCCTCACGGTTATAGTTCGGGAACTCTATGGTGGTACGGATCCTGCTCTTCAAGCCGGGGTTACTCTCCATCAGAGTCTTCATCTCCTCGGTATAGCCCGCCATGATCACGCACATATCGTCACGGTGATTCTCCATCTCAGCTATGAGCGCAGTGATCGCTTCTCTGCCGTAATCCTTGGAGTCGGGTGCACTCCTGTAGAGCTCATATGCTTCGTCTATGAACAGTACCGAACCGTATGCCGATCTGCAGTAACCGCAGGTCCTGGGAGTGGTCTCACCGACATACTGTCCGCACAGATCACGGCCTTTGAGTTCATAGAAGTTGCCTTTGCTTAAGATCCCGGCTTCCTTCATCTTCTTGGCTATGATGCGTGCCACCGTGGTCTTGCCGGTACCGGGACTGCCGGTAAATGCCATATGGATCGTAGGACGCTCGAGTGACTTACCGTTCTCAGCCATCTGCTGAGCTACCTTGATCTGATTTATGAGCGCCTCTACCTGCTCGATGATCGGTTTGATGCCTACCATGCCGGCGATCAGTTCGTCCGCCGTCTTATCATCAGCCTTGATGTTCAGGTACTTCTTAAGTTCCTCGGCCCTGATCACCTTATCATCTTCCGGGATATCACCCCTTGCTTCGTCACCGATCCGGTCGTAGAGGATCGATTCCACCATCTGAGCGAGAGTATTGAATCCGTAGAAACTTCCGTCGTTTTTCTCCGCTACTATTCCCCGCTCAAGCACTTCATCGCACTCGGGAGCAAAAGAATAACCGTATTTGCCGGCCTTACGACGCATGAATTTCAGCATCTGCTCATTATCCGCAGGAGGCACGATGAGAGGACGCACCTTGATGACATCCGACAGGGATCTGCTGATGTCACTGACTATCCTGTGCTCCATATACGGGATCCTGAATACAAACAGTACCTGAGAATTCAGTTCACTGAATGAGTTTAAGTATTCCTTGATCCTCGAGGTCTTAAGTTCTGTTGTCCACTTGGATATATCGACCTCTATGACACGCTGAAGACGGTTATTCCTGTCGGAGTATTCGGATATCTTCCTGAATACCTCCATGAGCATATCCCAGTCCTTATATCTCTCCTCCCTGCCGCCGTTGTCTCCGATCTTATACTTCCACATAGTGGTGTCAATATCAGTGGAGAATGTGAGTCCTGCATTGGTGTACAGATACGTCAGCGCACGGACGAATGTCGTCAGTCCGTATCCGTCATCTATGGACAGGAGCAGTGACTGTGACCACAGCAGGTTCCGGGTATCCGGAGAAAACGCCGGAATGATCTTCTTAAGGTCAGCAAGATAACCCGAGAGAACATCGGAGTATATCTCTGTGGAGTCAAGGGAAAACTCCGCTTTCCCGGATTCCACAGTGATGGTCTTACTGTACGCAGCTATGTCGGATAACGCTCTTCCGTTCTTAAATACTTCCAGCTCCTCATCGGGGATGCGCGCCATGATATCCTCGACGATCTTCTGCATCGTGACGGAATCGTCATAAAGCTGCACAGTGGTCGTGTACTCCAGAGTCAGCCATGTGTCTTTGAGCCTCTTGGGGAGTATCAGCTGAAGTCCGTTCTTCAGAAGCTGAATGTCCAGATCTCTGGATTCGATCAGCTCACGTGCAGCTTTGATATCCGTAAGCGTCGTCTCGACATCGAACCCTTTCTCCTCGAGGATATGTCTGAGCGCATCATCCTCCATAGTCGCTATCTTGATGTAACCATACAAAATACCTTCCGGAATCTCTTCCGGAAGGTTTTTGCTGTATGATCTGGCTAATCCGTAAAGTCTGTTATTAACGTCTGCTATCATACCTTATGCCCATAATGCCTTCATGATCTGAGGATATGCTTCATCAACAATGCTTGCCATGCGTGCCATCAGTTCATATACTTCCTCGGTACAGCTGTCCAACTGGATCACTCCGTCACATCTGCAGCAGAGTTCATTTACCTCTTCGTCCCATACGAACTTAACGAATCTGAACCTGTCATTGATCATATTGCATATCTTATATACCTTATCCACCTGGTCCGCCGGAATGTTGGCAAACTGTCTGCCCTCAAGATGTACATCCGCATCATCGTCTCCGAACTGGAAGTACATGGCCAGCTGAGTGTTCTTCAGACCAGCACCGACCCTGAGCAGGTTATGCTCTTCATCTATCAGGGTTGCCTCTATATCCTGAGTTTCGAGATACGCCTTAAATAATTCTGCCGATTGACATGCCATACTTATACCTCTCTTTCGTAATACCTTTGGTTATGTTCTATCTCTTTCTGCGATCGTTCTTCATATGCATTTCTTTTTTGATCTCATACATCAGCTTATCGGCCTCACGGATATAGTCGGACAGTTCCGCATCCGGCCGGGTCACCGGATCGCTTACCGAATAACCTATGCTGACCGAGATATCATACGGGACTGACTTCAATGCGTTCTGATCATCCAGAAACTTAAGAATCCCGTCCTTGGTCCGTGCGGCTTTATGTTCATCACAGTCCGGTGCGATGATCAGGAATTCATCTCCGCCGAACCTGACTGCTACCGCATCGGCGTCAACATTTGCATTGATGGCGGCTACGACAGTCCTGATCGCATTATCTCCGCTCAAATGACCGTACTTATCATTGATGAGCTTCATATAGTTAACGTCGACAAACATCACGCATACGTTCGTCTTATCCTCTATGCTCTTTTCATACAGGGGCAGGGCCTTATTCTCATAGCCGAATCTGTTAAAGAGCCCTGTCATCTGATCCCTGTCGGAGAGAGTCTTGAGCATCAGGTTGGTACGCATAAGCCTGATCGCCTGCTGAAGTTTCTCCAGATACGGATACATGATATCCGCGTTCAGGATATAGGGGAAGTCTGTCAGGACCACATATCCGTAATTATACTCCCACACATGCATCGGCATGAAGAAATATACATGCTGCTCTCCGTCTTTCTTCTGATATCCCGGCACGATCATGTGAGGATCTGCCGTAAGACCTTCTACGATCTCACCGTTTATCAGAGCAACCAGTACTTCAATACCTGCGGAAGAACCTTTTTCCCACAGTTCTTTTTCACTGGCCATTACGCTCTTGAAATACTCATCATTTACACAGATGTAGAATCCGTCTCCCTCGAACTGATGATTCCTGAGGTAATGATTCCGAAGGGTATCACGCAACACGTCATAATTTGGCATATCCGCAAGTCCCTGGCGTATCATCCTTTCGTTCTGCTCCAGGAGTCTGGCATCCATATTTCTCTTATATGAATGACGGCAGTACAGTATGCGCTGCTCGGCATAATCCTGTTCGCCTCTGCATCCGCAGCTCTCACCGCACGCAAAACGGGAATGAACTATCTCATTCACCGGCGTGCTGTCACTGCGTATCTGATCAAATATGATCTCACATGCCCTGTAACCGATCTCATGATAATTCTGCTCAACACTGGACATCGCAGGATAGAACATTTTGCCCTCGCTGCAGTTATCAAATCCGGTCACGATAATGTCCTGAGGGACGTAGTATCCTCTTTCCTCCAGTTCCGTACAGGCTGCCATCGCCATGATATCATTTGCGCAGATGATAGCATCCGGCAGTCCGCGGTCCGAATCTATTATCCGGTCTATAACCTCGGCGGTATATCTGTTGGACCAGCGTCCGTAATCATAGTCATCATCGGTAAAGGATAATCCGTGAGCTTCAAATGTCTCCCTGGTCACACGTAATCTTGCAATAGAGTCAACATGCTCGGGAGTACCTCCGATGAAGAATGCCCTCTTAACATCATGTACATTGATCAGATGTTCCACGAGTTGACGCATGCCCTCGTCATTGCTGACACAAACGGAACTGACACCGTCTATCTCCATACCTATGCTCACTACGGGAATATGTTCATCACGAGCAGACTGACACAGCGAAACTGCTGTCTCAGGAGAATTAAGTGCGGTAGAGAATACTATGATCCCGTCGTAATCCTCACGGGACATGAGCTCATAGATGTTCAGCTCCCCCTCCATGAGCGTCTTATGCTCACTGTAGGAAGCAAAACTCATAAAAACAAAGATGTCGAAATCTTCTCTTTCGGCATATTCTTTTATTCCGAGTAATGCGTTATGCAGGCTGTCGTAATTCCACCCGTTGGCGCATACGGCAATCTTCTTTTTCATTGGTTCGTCTTATTCAGATACATCTGCTCATCCGCCTGACGGATGATACCGTCTATATCCATGTCTGACGAGACTGTTGTCTCATAGATACCATAGCTGGCGGATATGGTGAATCCGCACTCAGCACTCTTATCATCAAGCTTGTGGCCGATCTCGGACAGGATCGCATTTCCGTCATGTTCTCCGGTGACAAATGCCAGCATCTCGTCTCCGCCGAAACGAACACAGATTGAATCATCTGGGCAGGATGTTTTAAGCGCATTCGCCACTGATGCTATAGCTTTATCTCCGGCACTGTGTCCCAGAGTATCATTGATCTGCTTGAGTTTATTCAGGTCGGCCATGATCACACACAGAGGTTTTCCCTGCATATCAGGATCATTGCGCAAAGTCTCAAATGCCTCATGTGCGGCCAGTCTGTTATACAGTCCGGTCAGTGCATCGGTCTTATACATCTCCTCGACCTTACCGAGCATATATCTCGAATACTGCATGTTGATATATCCGCCGAGACCGGAATTGACGGTATCTGTCAGACTCGATGTCTTGGCATACTCGGTGATGTCATAACTGCCGAACATATAGCAGACATAACCGAACGGTTTATTCATATAATCAAGTGAATTAAAGATCAGCGGATAGCCGCTCTCCATACGTTTATCAAGCCCCGGAACCACATCCGCAGGATCAAACGGATCCGGGAAGTCGGAATACCGCTCCGAATCATAGAGTATACGATACTCATCGCCGTGCTCATCCTCAAGGAAGAAGTTCCTGTCGGACATGAAGCAGTCCGCATTGACTATGCAGCACATGTTCTTGGTAAACCAGCTGTGGAGGCATCTCATCATCTGATCGGATGATGTACTCGACTGCATATCAACGACTATACCATGATATGCTCTGATATCATCCTGATAGCGGTAGAAGCTGTTATTGAAGTTCTTCATGACCGTGGTGTCCTGAATGGTAACTCTGGGACATCCGCATGATTCATTTGCGATCAGGATTGGCAGTGCCTGATATGACACTCTGTGCTCACCGTTTAAGCAGTTACTGATCGCAGAGTATACGGTATCTGCCAGTCCGGGAGTCATGCATCCGGCAGTAGTAAGACCCGGGATGCCCATAAAAGCCTCATCATAGCCGTCAAACCCGGTAACCATAACATCATCGGGCACGGTGTATCCGGCCTCCTTGAGCACATCACAGGCATTGATGGCCATGATGTCATTGGCGCAGATGATGGCTTCAGGCAGTTCGCCCCGGGCTATGATCTGTCTTGTGGCTTCCCTCGCAGGGATTGCCCAAAACTCGCCGTAGCTGACCATATCATCGGAAAAGGCAATGCCGTTCTCCTCCAGGACCTTCTTAAATACCTCCTGCCTCTCTTCGGAGAATTTATTCCCCTTAATACCCGCCATAAAATGCGGTCTCTTCACGCCATGATGCTCAATAATATGACGGACAACGCTTTCAAACCCGCGTGCATAATCGTAGGAAATGCTCACACATCCCTCATACTCTCCGTCCACGATTATGACCGGTATATCATGAGCGGATGCACGGGATATGATACTGTTCGATACCTCATGGCTCTTGATCTTTTCATCCATGATAACGACCACATCCACCCGGTCGTAGGGGATATGGTCAAAGACATGTGCTTCGGCGGGGAGTGTATCCTCGCTCCAGTATATGTCTGCATTTATGGCATAGATCCACAGACACGCATCCTCAAGCTTGAGTTCCTCATTGAGGATCTCTATGAAGCTCTGTATCTGCGGGTCGAATATCCTGGACGTACATAAGGCTATGAGTTTTTTACCGCCTATCATATGACCTTTTCCTCAAAAAACACATATACAGAATTATTTTACTATTTTTCGGTGAAATAAAAAAGCAGGAAGTCAGAGTCCGGTTCATCATTATCGCCGGGATCGTAAAGCGTAAAGCCCAGAGACTCAAGAACACGTACGGATACGACGTTATCTGCCTCAGTACGTGCAAACACGGTGGCGATGCCAAAGTGCTCCCGGCAATAGGTGAGAATGGCACGGCATACTTCGCTGCAGTACCCCTGCCCCCACAGATCTTCCGCAATGCAGAAACCGAGTTCGGCTGTATGCGCATCAAACATCCAGTCATAAGGATACTTCGTTCTGTCTGTATCTGTGCGAGGCTCCAACCCGGCCTCCCCTATGAGGCGGTCCGTATCACGATCGAATACGCCCCACATGCCGTAGCCATATACGCCGTATACCCGCTCGGCATACTCCCTGCACAGACTTACCTCCCGCTCGGGTTCATCGAGGGGAGGTATGTAGTCGGTCATATGCGGGCTGTCATACAGCTCATACTCCGCGGCGATATCAGCCTCTGTCAGTTCACGGATGTAACACCGCGGAGTCTCCAGAATCTTTTTGTTCATTCTACTTATTTTTCTTAGTATCCTTCTTAGTGTCCTTCTGGGTGTCCTTCGGAGGATTCTTCTTGGCGTTCTTTGCAGCCTTCTTCGCAGCAGCAGCCTCTTCTTTCTTTCTCTTGTCTTCAGCCTTCTTCTTTGCTGCAGCTTCTTCTTTCTTTCTCTTCTCTTCGGCCTTCCTTCTCTTCTCTTCTTCCTTCTTCTTCTGCTCTTCCTCTTCGGCTATTCTCTTAGCCTCGGCCGCTTCCTCATCCTTGATCTTCTGTTCGATCTTTTTCTGCTCGTCACTGCGCTTCTTGATCTCATTTCCCAGCGATTTGTTGACTTTGGCTGCGGCGCGCTTCCAGTGAGTGTCTACAACGTCACCCATTATCGAAACGAAGTCGGGCAGATAATCCTCCTCCGTGATCGTCTCCATGCTGAAAGCATCTTCACAGTTCTTTCCGATCTCATTTATGGTCTCGAAAGTCTTGGTCATGAAGGTAAAGCACAGCTCGATCTCGGTGTCATTAAGTTTCGTCTTAGCCGCCCCTATGGCTTCCTTATCTTCGGAGTTCTTAAGAGCATCCAGTGCTGCTTCTGCATCCCTGTATCTCTTATAGATAGCGGCCATTTCAGGATCCTTAAGGATTCTTGTTGCCTGGCGTTCGAACTCTTTTCTCTTCTCACTGTCTTTGGAATCCCTGAGTGCCTTTCTGAACTTAAATGACTCGGGTCTGCATACTACGGCAATTGAGCTTGCAGTGTTAAGCATCCTGGTCACCTTGGATCTGCGGGCTCTCTCTATGTTAGGATCTTTGCTCACTTCAGCCAAAGATGCATATGCTGCATCGGTCTCATCCAGGATCGTCGGGATGACCTCCTCAAAGAGCGCCATCACGTTTTCAAATGACTCACGGTCATAGCTCACATCATCCATGGGTGTTAAGGCTTTACTGAGCATCTCTGCGAGTATATCATCCTTCACGCAGCCTCCGAAATTATCCGTTACTGAAGCCATCAGATAGATTTCTGCGGAGATGTCATGCAGTTTCTGAACAGCCTGTTTAGGCAGTTTTTCATTGCGATCCTTACGCGCTTCCATGAGCGTATTATAGAGTTTTCTCCATTCTGCGGCTTTTGTCCTGGACTCAACTGCGGAGATATGCTCTTTGATCTTGTTGTATTCGACCAGATAATTCTCGATGGCCTTATCCATCTCCTCTTTGGTCGCAGCCTTGGTGCCGTCGTTTATGAGCATCGTATTGTCCGGAACAAAATAGTTTGCAGCATAATTTCTGATCTCTTCATCGCTCCGCTCATTCGGATTCTTAATCAGGAACCGGTGCAGATCGAACAGCGGGTCGAATGAGTCCTCATCCTCAGGCGCTATCTTCAGATAATCCAGGTTCTCTACCATCTGTGTGGTCTTGAGCGCGCCATCCTTGACTTCCTGTATGGTGTTCTCCAGACGCTGCTGGCACTGCGAGAAGTTCTGGATCTCCTTGGGCAGCTTTACGCCGAGTGACTGCGCAACATTAAGAGCGATCAGGATCTTCTTGCCGGTATCCTCTTCGGTACCGAGTTTAAACAGTTCGTCAAGCTTTGCTATGAACGCCTTCTTCTGTTCATCGGTAAGAGGCGCATATCCGACCTTCACCTCAGATTTAGCCTCGTCCTTTGCGGACAGGACCAGCATGTTGTTAAATGCTTCCACGAAATGCTTGGAACTGCTGATGACCGCTGCGGAGAGCATCGACAGTATCTGGTTGACCTTGGAGTCCTTTAAGATCACGGCATTACCATAGTCTAAGATGGTCGTATTCTTACCGTTTACCATGATATTACCGGCATGCATATCGCCGTGATGGAAATTGGGATCATCGCTTAAACCTACGGCCTTGCTTCCGAAGAGTGCCTGCTCAAGCCATACATAAGCGAGCTTCGAGCACAGCTTCTGTGTTATTACCGAAGAGTTGGATGACTGGACCAGTTTCTTTCTCATATCCCAGAATTCACCGATATTCTCGGAGTTAAGTATCAGCTTATCCTCGCTTGAAGCATCGGTATTCCTGAAAGCCTTAAGTGCTTTCTTATAGTCATTCTTGGCCTGAGTGATGATCTTATCCACCGTAACACCGTCTGCGAGATCCATCACGAGATAATGCTTATGAGGTGTAAAGCCCTCACTCAGCGATACCGACTTCACTCTGTAATTATCCGATCCGTCTTCTTTCTTGTTATATTTCGCTATATAGTTATCATAGCCGAGCTGGATATTCTTGGCTTCATCAGTGAAATCAAACTCCTTCGCGATCTCTGAGAACTGTGCAAGGAATCCGGACTCGGTCACTTTCACATCGTGATCTACAAGATTCTGTCCGTACTTCTTCTCATATGCCTTCATCTGAGAGTCGGACATATCGGCAAACATCGCCATCCTGCGGACGAATCCGAGGTCCTTCTTCATATTAGCCTGAGCATCGGGGCGGCGGATCTTGACCACTACATAGTGAGGCTTGATATTCGGACCTGCGATCTTGACCTTAAATGTCTCAGCGACGGATGCGGCTCCAAGTGACTGACGATCCAGTATCTGTGTAATCTCACCATCTGAATCCTTGATCATCTCATCAAACACTTTATTGACATACTTACGGTCTATGGGTGCAAGTGATGACTTCACGACTCCCAGTGCTCCGGCAAGTTCGGGGATGACCATACGCTCCGGGATGCCCTGCATCATCTTCTGCATCAGAGGGCCTGCTCCCTTCATGGTTGAAGCGAAGTATTCGCAGCCTTTCTCCCTGTCAGTCTGATTGCTTCCCTTCTTCTTCATGTCTTTGATGACATATGAGAGCATCCTGCGGCGGTCTTCTCTGGATGCGTTCTTATAGTATCCGGATATCAGCAGCTGGTTAAACCTGCCCTGTCCCTTCTTGCTGTCAAAGAGAAGTTCATCCTTCATGTCATCGAGTTTTGCACGTTCCTTGGCAGCCTGATCCTCGGACTTCTTCTTCAGTTCCACCTTTTCCTTGGTATTCTTGGCTGCAGCTATACGCGCTTTCTTAGTCTCCTCACCTGCCAGATCGATGACCTTCTTTAAGTCCTCATCCATCACTTCCATGATATCGGGGATTATCATGTTGTCCTCACCCTTTTCATAGATATCGGATGTGGCGCCTGTCATGACAGGCATTATCTCCTTTTCGAGGAGATCAAGATTGGCATTGACCTGTGCGGCATACTTGCTCAGAACCTCGCTCAGTGCTTCTGATTTGAGCGCCTTGATCACCATGGTCTCGCTGATGGGCTTCTTCTTTTCAGCTTTTGCCTGAGAATCTTCCACAGCCTTGATCACTGCATTAAGCACGGGCATCAGCGCTGTTTCACAGCTTTCAAAGAATGCCTTCTCTCCTGAGGTAACCGAAGCTTTCAGTTCCGCAAATGCATTGGAGATCTTCAGTATCTTGTTGGTGCCCTGAGTAAGGAGCGGAGACAGATCCTCTGCTCTGTCGCAGAGCATTTTCCTGACAGCACCGGTCAGATCGACATTCGGATCGGCATTCGGATCGGCCTGTCCGGTGAGTACGGAGATATCTCCGATTATACTTAGGAGCTTAACCGTATCCTCACTGAATGAGCGGTCCTCTTCACTCTCCACCTTTGCGGAGATCTTCTTTTTCCTGGATGCTGCCAACTTACCCAGCTGTCTCTGATAGCTCTCGGTAGCCAGCATGAATTCCTTGTGTTCTTTGCTCTCTACGATCTCTTCCTCTTCTTCTTTGTCCAGGATGATCTGATTCTTCGGAGCCTCTTCTTCGACCTTTTTCTTCTTACTCTTCTTACCCTTCTTATCCTTGGTCTCGACTACCGGCTTCGGCGCAAATTGATCCTGAAGGATAGGATCTATCATACCTCTGGCTTCAGCAGGGATATTCAGCGCACTGATACTGTCGCCCAGAGCGTACCGCAGCTGCTGATCCATCTTCAGTGATGACAGCATATAGAGCGCGTTGACCACATTCGCTACGCCCGGCTTGGTCAGTTTCTTAGCTGCGGGCTGCGACTTGGTGCCGAGCAGACGGTATATGGTATTAAGCTGCTCGTTCATATACTTGATCTCAGCCGTGGTCAGCTCCTTGAAGAACTCCTCACTCATGTTCTCCAATCCTTCGTGATCCCTCACGGCCCTGATGTCGTAGACACGCCCTCTCTCCACTTCCGTCCGGTCTGCTTTGGAGAACCATTCGGACTGCTTCCATCCCTTCTTTTTTGCAAAGCTCATGTCGACCTTGTCTTTCTCGGTCTTTACATACTCGGGAAGCTCATCGAACTTCACATCCAGAGTCTGCTCGAGTGCTGTGCGGAGTTTGGGTGACATATTCATACCGGCGATCTCGCGGATGGCTTTGGTTAAGTCGTTCTTCTCATAATTATCAGTCGTGCCCTTAAGCCCGGTGATGATACCCATATTTCTGTAGATGCCGTATATCTCGTCGGCACTTAACCCCTCGAAGTCTCTGAAGTCAAGCTCACCGAGTCCGTCTGTCTGCTTAAGGTACATGATGGTATATTCCGCCATAGCTCTGAGGTCCTCAAAATCGGGCGCATCACCCAGATCCCTGCGCTGCCATACCTTCCTGTGGCTTGCAGTCAGGCGCTCCTTATAGTGATCCTGTGCGCGTTCCTTAGTCAGCAGCTTATCGTACTCGGTTATGATAGCGGTAGATGTCGCAACCAGCGCCATGGGATCGGCGACGTTGATCTGCATGGAATCAAGCAGGTCACGCAGTTCGATGGATGCATATCCCTTCAGATCATCTGCTTTTATACCGGAAAGCTTCTCTATTGCAGCCATCATACCCGCACGGTCGTTTTTCTTAAGCGCGCCGTCTATGGTCTTTATCCTGTCATGGATCTCGGCGGTCTCAGCAAGGCACTCTTTAATTGCCTCTGCGGAAGCCTCCTTATCAACCATCTTATGCATGTCATCCGCATACTGTGAGAGTTTCTCTATGGGCAGGACACTGAAGTATGCGGCATCCTTACCTGTATACTCAGTCACGATCTCCAGACATATATCTCTGTGCTTCTTAAGCTGCTCCTCAGGGAGCTCATCAAAACTCTCATCCTCAGCCGGCTCAGTAGCTCTGTATTCAGAAGCCTGCTTAGCAAACTTAGCCACAGCTTCGAGTGAGAACTCCTTGTAGTCGCTATATTTGATATCGCCGGGTTCCTCGCTCTTGTTCATACAGATTAAGAGTGTACTGTAATCGAAGGCTAAAAGCTTATCCTGCGCGGTCATCTTATCGCCCTTATCAAGCAGTTTCTGTACCGTCTCAAGAAGTTCTGTATCATCCTCGGTATTGCTGTAACTGTCATCAAGAGTCTTGATCTGCTTGGCGAGATTCTTGCCGGCGCCCTGCGCGTGCTGGTTCTCCATCATATACTTCACGAACCCGACAAGTTTGTCAGTGGGGGCAAACTCCACGATGAACGGATCCACTCCGGTGAACTCTATCAGCTGAGCGATCATCCTTTCCCGAAGAGCGTATGCATCCTCCATGGATACTTTACCCTTAGCGAGTTTGTCATATCCCTCTATCAGGTATGAGAGGAGTATCCTCTTGTCAGCCTTTGCAGTCTCTGCCTTCTCGTAATCCGCAAGCCACTTGGGGTACTTAGCAGTTATCGTGCTGCGTTTCTCCAGGATCGCATTACGGAATGCAGCCTTCTTCTTATCCTCTTCGATCTGAGCCTTTATGCGCTCTCTGCTCAGCTTCTCATACTTAGCATCTATTTCGGCCATACGTTTAGCGGCGTTAGCCGTGATCTCGGACTGCTTACCCAGGATCGCTTCCTGGAAAGCAACCTTCTTATCGTATTCTATCTGCTCTATCATGCGGGCCTTGCTTATCTCATCGAGTTTGGCATCGATAGCTGCAATGCGCTCAGCAGCTTTAGCCGCGATCTCAGCCTGCTTATCCTTGATAGCCTGCTGAAAAGCAGCCTTTTTCTCATCCTCGATCTGCTTCTTGATACGTGCTAGGCTCCGCGCCTCAAGTTCTGCATCGATAGCTGCAGTGCGCTCTGCGGCATTCTTGGTGATCTCGGACTGCTTGCCCAGTATCTGCTCCTGCATCTGTTTGCGCTTAAGGACCTGAGGATCATCCTGGGGTGCGGCCTCTTCCTTAACTTCCTGCTGTAAGGGAGCGATCACCTGCTCAGGTTCATTCTTCTGCTCATCATGTATGGAATTGCGGACAACTTCGTGTATGGACTCGCGTACGGACTTGCGTACGGATTCGCGCTTATCTTCAACAAGTTCCCACTTATCCTGCAGCTCTTCGTTCTCTGCATCCAGATCGACCTGAAGCGCGATAAGGAACTGCTGCATACGGGTATTGGTCACCTTGGTGGTGAGCTTGGCCTGCTTGCGGTGCCACTTAAGGAGTTTCTCAGCATCCGTACCTCTGGTGAATTCTCCGCCGGTCTTACGGCCTGAGACGAGTCTCTTATTCTTGCCTACCAGATGCTTAAGGAAGCTCTTAAACTTTTCTCCGACGCTCTTTTTGCCCACATTAACTATGGTCTTATCATGTGCGAGTGCACTGAGTTTCTCGGGAGTCTTATAATCCGCCGTATCCTCCTGAAGGAGCAGTGCATAGTACGGAGAGTTCATCATCTGGAGCCTGTTACGGTACTCTCTCTGGATTTCACGGTACAGTGATATCCTGGCCTTAGCCTCTCTTAAGAGGTTATTATCCATGTTGGTATTTATCACGCCTGCGTCCTGCTTCAGAAACAGCAGTTCGTTAAGCAGTGATGCTGCATTATCAGCGATCTGAAGCTTATGCCACAGTTCCATGAAATGAGCTGTCTTGTCCTGTCCGGGCTTTGTGCGGTTTAAGAAATCCTCGGGATTCTTAAATGCGAAGTCACTTACCTTCCAGCTCATGATGTCAGCCAGAATGGCTTCTATCATATGGCCTTTTGCGTCCAGACGGCCCTCTTCATCATCATCGGAAGCTGAAAGTCTGACGAGCATATTTGTACCAAGTTTCTTCTGCTTATCATCTAATGATGCATTCTCATCCAGCTCGCCTCCTGCCATCCTTGCATTTACATTATCCAGGTTCATATATGCAGCCACGATATTGCTGACTGCATCATCATATCCTTCGTGTCTGTCATTCTTATGTACGACATACTGCCCCTTAACTGCTGCCATATGATCCTTGGCCCACTGTTTGTTATGGTTCAGATCCTCTATGAGTCTTTTTGCCTGCCTTACATCCTTTATCTTTCTCTTGAATGCCTTACGTCGGTCCTTTAAGTCTCCCGCAAAAGCATCCGAGCTCTTGACGGTCAGCTTACCGGCAAGCATGATCTCCATATCAAGCTTCTGGTCTGAGATGTGGTTATCGGTTAAGAGGTAATCCAAGTTCCTCTCAGCCGGGATACCGTTCCGGGCTGCATACTTATCAACCATCTTGACGATATTTGCACATATCCTCTTACGCTCGGGTGCATTGCCCTTTTTCTCCAACAGATAATTAAATGCAAACTCTCTGACTGACAGCAGCATATGGTTCTTCGCATTCTCATCCTGCTCTGCGCGGTAGAGCCTGATGGCATCGCGGACTTTATAAAAGAGGGCTGATCTGGCGGTATCAGCGAGTGCCGAATCCAGTACTTCTTCAATCTCCTGAAGTTCAGGAACGTCCATTTCGTCCAGTATATTCTGAGCTTCCTCATTATCTATGAGCAGGTCTTTTTTACTGCTCTTCGTAGAGGATTCCTGGATCATCTGACTTTTTTTCATTGATGACTGAGGTCCAAAGTTCTGAGTCTTCTGAGTATTGATCTCATTCTTTTTCAGGTTGGATATTGTGCTTTTTCTTGATTCCTTCATCTCATTCCCTCCGGAAGCTTTAAAACCGAATCTGCTTAAGTTATTTCTCGTTCAGATTCAAAATCATATACTACGTTCACTTATAGACCACATTTTGTCATATGAAATATCACAGAACTGTCACACACCCGGATCATTCGTATGCATTGGTATATTCATCAGTCATATGCCAGAGATCCGATGTATCATATTCTGCCGGCAGATGCACCCA
>Ga0129306_1000973_pt1 | contig 37633 bp, 34 predicted proteins | sample P827metagenome_FD_94438 | JGI IMG/M metagenome (GOLD analysis project Ga0129306, IMG submission 94438) | Capybara group fecal microbial communities from Wisconsin, USA - P827 metagenome | ecosystem: Host-associated > Mammals > Digestive system > Large intestine > Fecal | place: USA: Wisconsin...
ATAGTAATATATTTAGTTATAACTAAATTAGTATTTAAACTTTAAGCATTTAATTATTAATTTTTTTAAAAATCTTTTATTTTTAATAATTTTTCATGGTTTTTTATTAACAAATAATTTTAAATTATTTTAAATTATTTTAATTTATTTTAATATTTTTTTTAATTATTTTTAATTATTTTTAATTTATTTTTAAACTACTTTAAAACAATTTTTGAAAAGTTTTTTATTCCAAAACCACTTTTGCAAGATTGATTTTGTCTTCAATGGTTTTCATGAAAGTGTTGGTTACTATGACATTTGGAACAATCTCTCCAATCTCTTCCTTAAATTCTTCGTCTTGGTTATCAATCACCAATGTGTTTAGGAAGGATTTATAAAGTTCAGCTACTCCTTTTGAAGAGGTTTCATAGCCAAATGCATTCATGAATTGTCCCGCAGGTCCACTAAATGCAGATCTGCCTATAAATGGTGAAACTGCAATAACCTCTTTTTCCTTAAGGGCTTCTTCAACACCATCTATTGAAATGATAGGTCTTATTGAAGTGATTGGATTTGATGGTCCAAAAATCACTTTATCACAGTTTTCTATTGCTTCAATAAGTTTTGGGCTAGGGCTCACATGAGCATATTTCACTTCAAGGACTTCACAGTTGCATTGGTATTTGATCAAAAAGTCATGGAACTCAATTTCACCATGCTCCTTGGTGACAATGCTTATTTCAGATTCCTCATCACTCATTGGAATAATGCTTGCCTTAATTCCTAACTTGTTCTTTTGGAGTTCAACAATATCGGACAATGCCCAACCTTCCTCAAGCAAAATAGCTTTTTGAAGTTTGGTTGCCCTGTCCTTGTCTCCTAATCTGAGCAATTCGGTAGTTCCCATTTCAATTAGCTGTTCTCTAACTATGTATGTATCCCCTTTAATTCCATACCAGAATTCCTCATCAATCATATCTGCAAAGGTATACATCACTGTATCAATATCCGCTGCAATATAACCTCTGGACATATATAAGTTTTCAACAGTGTTGACTACGACACTAATCTCTTCTTCAGGATAAATTTCCTTTATTCCTTGAATCAATTTTGGAGTTCCAGTGCCTCCAGAAAAAACAGTTATCATGATTTCCACTCTTTTTATCTTAGTTGTGATATGATTTTTTATTTTTTTAATTATTATTAGATTATTTTCAATAAATTTAATAATTATATTTTTTTAAAATTTTAACTTTAAAATTCTTCCTTTAAGGGATCTCCACATTTAGGGCATGGAGTTTTCTCAGAAATTACTAAAGACATTTCACTATTGCAATTAGGGCAATTATTGTTTTCAAGAATGTTTCTCCTATCCTTGTAAAATGTCTTTTTAAAATCAAAAAACAGTATTTTAAACGCTTTTTTATTATCAAGATTTTTAGAAATTTCTTTAGTCAATATTCTTTCGATCTCTTCTTGAGTGAAAAGATCATTGTCTTCAGGAACATAGGTTTTAATTAATTCATTGCAATTTGGACAATAGTTTTCATAAAGGAAACCTGAAATCAAGGATTTGGTCATCTTGTCTGAATTTTCCTTATTGTGACTATCTTCAATAAGATCTAAATGAACATTTTCATCTTTTTCATCTTTAGAATAGAAATTTAAAATGGATTCCAAATCATCCAAATCAGTATCTAAATAAAATATCAGATTCTTATCTAAAAATGAAAAATCACAGTTGTCACATTTGAAATTAATTTCAACCATATTTAACACTCAAAAAGAAAGATTAATATTTTTTAAAACTTTTTTATTCTCATCTATTTTCTAAATACATCAAACTCTTTAGGCCTGAGCAATGGTTTGATTCCAGTTTCAGTGTCTCTGAGGTGGTCAAATGCTTCAAATCCTCTAATCAATACGATAGGAATTCCTTCATTTGCTTGTCCCATCAATAGTGATGCAGCTGCTGCAAGCTCATCTGCTGTTGCAACTTCAGTTGTTTCAAGAGCTCTGCCGAAAAGATCCTCTTCACCGATTCTTACCCAAAGCGGTTTGATTCCAGAGCAACCAATAGCTGTTCCAATTGCACCTACTCTAAATGCTCTTCCTTGAGTATCTGTAATGATCACTGCAATTTCCTTATCAGTTTTTTCTTCCAAGTACTCTCTTATTTCCTTAGCTGATTTGTCAGGATTCTTAGGCATTGGAGTTGCCAATCCTTCTTCCACATTGGATTCATCAATTCCAGAGTTTGCACAAACAAATCCATGTTTGGTTTCAGTGACAATGAAATTAGGTCCAACTGCAACGATTTCATTTGATTCCTGTAAAATCGCTTCAACTAGTTTTGGATCCTTTTTGCATTTTTCTGCAATTTTAATTGTTTCTTCACTTGGCTCAAGTTCATCAATTTTTATGTAGTTGCCTTCAGCCTTTGAAATCAATGTTTCAGCAATAAGTAAAATATCTCCATCTTCAAGAGCAATATTTTCCTTTTTTAAATCCTCTTCGATTATCTTAGCTATATTATCCCCTTTTTTAACTAAAGGAATTTCTTTTAATCCATATAATTTTAAAGTCATAATTAAATTTTATATTAATAAAATATAAAAAACTATTGATATTTGTAGAGTTTTATTTTTCTATGGTTTTAATTAAAAATTAAAAATAATGCTTTATTTTTTTAAAAAATTAACAATATGCTTTTATATTAAAAATAATAAATTTATAATTAATATGATTAATAATCATTTTTGGTATTAACTTATTAAATTGTTATTAATTTATTAATTTTTAATTAAATTCTTTAGAGGATATTATGATTATAGAAGGTCTTATTAATGGATTTGACATGATTATGGAGATGCTCCAAAGTGGGGGAGTTATCACTTATATAATTCTTTTGCTTGGTATCTATGGTCTGTTAATATCTATAAGAAAGATATTTTACCTTAGAAAAATAAGTAAAATCGATGCTACAGAGATTATGGGGACAATTACCTCATCTATGGAACAAGGCGGAGCTATTGAAGCTTTAAAAAATATCAGTCACTATAAAAACCCTGTTTCAAGAATCATGTCTGAAGCATTGAAAATCGGTTATAAAAACAAGATAGAAGTTGAAGAAAGTATGGAGCAGATTTTCATCGTCGAGCTCTCAAAAATGACCAATGGTATCAGTGCATTAAAAACCATTATTGAGCTTGCTCCTTTCTTAGGATTGATCGGTACTGTATTGGGTATTTGGATGACCTTTAAGAATTTAGGTGTAAATCCTGATGCTGCAGCTATGGCAGAAGGTATTTACATTGCTCTTATCACTACTATTGCAGGTTTAACTGTAGCTATTGTTCTTATGCCGTTATACACTTATATCAAAGGTTTAATTGATGCAGAAATGGATAAGATTGAATTAGCTACTAAAATGACTAATTGGAGTTATGCTGTAATTAAAATCAGAGTTTATGAAAAATTGCCTTGTGTAGTTGAAGCACTTCAGGAAGCAGAAGGTATTGTTAGCGTAAAGGAAATCTCTGACCCTTATTCAAATATTCAAATTTCATTTAAGCCAAGTATGCTTGAAAAGAGTATAAGTAACATCATTTTGGAAAAATGTGATGTAAAATCTGAAATTACTGAAAGTAAATTAAGACAATAATCAAGGGGCTGTTAAATTGGCAATTGACATTAAGCGCCATAAGGAAAAAATGAATCGGGATGAACCTGAAATCAAGCTAGTTCCTTTTATTGACATTTTATTTACTTTACTTATCTTTTTAGTAGTGACCAGTACTTTCGGTGCTGCAGCTGTCACTGGTGATGACACTGGCACAGGCACTGGAAAGCCAAACATGACTGACACTACTGGAGATGCAGAATATTATCTGCTACCGGTTGCAGGACTTCAGAAAGTTGTTGTAAATGGTGTAGATATGTCTTCTGAGATAAGAGGAAATGCTATCGGTGTTCATGCAAGAGTGCTTGACCAAGGTGATGTTCAGATCAAAACGAGCGAACATGCGATATATATTCAAGCGCCTTCTGGAATGAGCCCTCAAGAGGCAGTTCATAGTCCAGAATGATTTTAAATTTTATTTATTATTTTAATTTTTTCAAATTTTTCATATTTTCATACTTTAAAATATGATTTTTCATTTTTTTATTTTTTTAATTTATAAATTTTAAATTTTTAAATAATTAATCTTATAGTTAATTGGGGTAAAACAATGTATTTAGGCAGAATTATTTCAGCAGGAAAAACAGAAGACGGAAAACCATATGTTGCTTATAGAGTTTCAAGCAGATCTTTTCCAAACAGACAAGTAAAGGTTCTTGAAGATGAAGCAGCTATCATTCCAAAGGAAGGATTTGAAACTGATATTTTCAAAAACTCTTATATCGCTTATGATTGTGTAAAAACAGTAGGTGACATTGCAATTATTTCAAACGGTTCCCAAACCAATCCTATTGCAGATAAGATAGCTATTGGAATGAACATTAGGGATGCAATGGCATATTCATTAATCACTATGGATTATGAAAAGGATGATTACAACACTCCAAGAATTGCTGCAGTAGTTAAAGGAAATGAAGATGATTTTGAAGCTTATATTGGTATTGTTACTGACAGTAAAATATTAGTTGAAAAAATAGAAGATGGTAAAGCTCAATTCATTTCCACTTATGAGAAAAACACTCCTGAAGATGTTGTTTTCGCTGCAGAAACTCCTGATGCTGCATGTAAGTTCATTTTCGATGAAGGTGCATTTGCTGAATTTGAAAACCCTGTTTCTTCAGTTGCAGCAATATTTGATGGAAAATGGAAAATTGCTGGTTTCAATCCAGAATAAATCCCCAAGCTTTTTAGCCTTCGGCCAAAAACCTTGACCAAAATTCTTTCCAATTTATTTAGGTAAATTGGATTTTTTTATTTTTTTATTTTTTTATTTTTTGTATTGAAAAATTTTAGTTTAACTTATTCTAATTTTTCAGCCTCTTCGGCTTCTTTTATTTTCTGGACTGTTCCCCAACTTCTTCTAACGAAATCTGGCATTTCATCATATTTAAATTTCTTCAAGAAATTTTTGGTTTTTGGATCGCTTGGATAACCTGAACCGATTCCATCTCTGTCCTTGGTGGACCTGATGTACTGCTTATTTATTTCTTCAATAATCATGTCCCTTTTTGTTTTTGCAATGATTGAAGCTGCTCCTACTGCAAGATAGTTATCATCTGCCTTATGTTCTGCAATGACTTCACAGCTATGGCCCACATATTCCTCCATTTCTTCTTGAAGTCTTCCTTCCTTTACATCCAAAGCATCTATGATGATTCTATCTGCTCGAAGATTATTTATGATTTTTTTCATAGCTAATTTTTCTATTTGATTAAGATTTATTCCTTTTGCCCTTAAAGTGTCAATATCCTTTGCAGTAATTACCACTGTTTCATAATCGAACATTTTAGTTAACTTACGATATAGGACTGCTCTTCTGTTAGGAGTTAATCTTTTAGAATCTTTCACCCCCATTCTTTCAATGATCTTTTCTTTTTTCTCAGGTATTACAATACCTGCCATAACCATAGGGCCTAAAACAGGACCTCTTCCAGCTTCATCTAATCCTAGTGTATCCATATTATTAAATCCAGTTTTATTATTTAAATAGTTTAGTCTTTATAAGTTCTTATTTTGTTTTTATGAATAATATAAGTTAATTTTTATAAAATAAGATTTATTAAAGTTTAAAAGAAGTAATTTTGATGGTGTTAATTATTTGGTGTTAAAAGGAATATTATGGATTGTAAAGACAATCCATAGTATTATACGTATTAATAACGCTTGAAATTGTTTAAATTTATTTCATAGCTTTTAAACGTACTTCCGGTTCTAAAGCTAATGGTTCCGCAGCTACGATTGCAGTTCCTTTTGCGACTACAGTCATAGGGTCATCAGAAATTTGGATTGGAATGTCTGATTCGTCGAAAATTCTTTCTTTAAGACCTCTTAATCTGGAACTTCCACCTACTGCTACAGTATTTTTGTAAACACCCATCATCAATTCTGCAGGTAATCTTTCTAAGATGATGTTTAATCCACCAACAACTGCCTGGATGATTGGCTCTACTGCATCTGCAACTAACATTGAATCAATTACAACCTTTTTAGGTCTGTTAGTTTCTAAGGATTTACCAATAACTTCATAGCTTAAGTTTTCAAATTCCTCACTGCAATGAATCATTCCGATTTCCATTTTTGCAGCTTCTGCATCGTGAATGCTGATTGCAACATTGTATTTTTCTGCAACCAATTCTACGATTCTATTATCAATGTCGTCTCCACCGACTCTTACGGTTTCAATATCGTTGATTCCACCAAGGGAAATAACAACTAAATCAGTAGATCCTGCACCAATATCAATTACCATGGTTCCATTTGGTTCTGCAATAGGTAATCCTGCACCAATAGCTGCAGCTAAACCCTCACTGACTACTAATACATATTCAGCACCAGCCTTTCTACCTATTTCTTCAGCAGCATTCTTTTCTACTTCAGAAGCGTCTCCAGGGATTCCAATAACAATTCTTCCTACAGTTTCCCCTTCGTTAATACCAATTTCCATAGCTCTGATGAGTAATGCTTGTGCTTGTGCAACGTTTTCAATTACTCCTTTTTTAAGTGGTCTTACTGCAACAATGTCTTCTGGAGTTCTGCCTAACATTTTTTTAGCTTCTTCTCCAACAGCAAGCACTGCAGAAGGATCATCCTTTTTAACAGCAACTACAGAAGGAATTTGGTATAAGTCAAATTTATCTCCTGATGGTTTTGCGATTACGGTGTTTAAGGTACCTAAGTCAATACCTAAACTATTCTTAACAACTCTGGTTGGTTCAATTTCAATAGCGTCTTCATTTCCGAAAATACTCAAAGTTATTCCTCCATTGATAAAATAAAATTAAATTATTTAAAAAATTTTTAATAAATTATTTAATTGATTTTATTGTTCTGTTAATTAATTCACGTTTTTGAATTGATTTTAATTGGTATATTTAATTGATATATTCAATTAATTATTCAAAAAGTAATTAATTAATATTTATAACAATAATTATTTATAATTTTTATTAATAATAAGTTTTTGTATAAAATTATGAAAAAATTTTAATAATTATATAAAAATAGTCAGAAAAAAGGATTTAACATAGTAATTGCTCTAAAAAGCTAAATTTATTCTTGGGTTTTATCTTCTTCTTGAGTTTCTAGGGTGTTGTCTGGATTGGTGTTGTCTGGATTGGTGTTGTCTGGATTGGTGTTGTCTGGATTAGTGTTGTCTGGATTAGTGTTGTCTGGATTGGTGTTTTCTTCTGGCTTACTTTCTTCTTGAGGTTCTGCTTTATCTTTTTCTTCAACCTCAACTATTCTTTGCTTTTCCTTATCTTGGATTGTCTTCTTTAAGTCAATTCCAAATAGACTATTGTTTTGGCTGATTTCTTTAACACGTTCAATGTTTTCTCCATCTATTACAGAAACCAAGATTGCAGATAAAACGACATCGCTCATATCAAGTATTGGTGTCACTGTATTTCTTAAAAAGGATGGTAATTTAAATCTGGTGTTAAGTTCAGCCTTAATGAAACTGCTTGTATGATCTTCTGCTAAAATGTTTATTTTTGCATTTTGCCTATTTGTTTCTCCATTAAATGATTTCATTGACTCTTCAGGACCAACGATTACCAACAAATTAGGCATTTCATTAATATGCACATTAGTTATCTCTACAGATGCCCCTCCTTTCTCATTGCATCTGTTTCTAAGTTCACTGATTTTCAGTGTTTCTCCTTTTAGCATTATGCAGTCAAATCTTTTTGAAGTGTATTTGTCTAAAATCTTAATGGATTCCCTAAATAAAATTTGAACTCTATCTTTAGCTGTGATTGCTTGGTATGCTATATCATCAACTAGCTTTTCATTGCCTGCGATGACACACCATACATGTTCATTATTCTCTCTAGAGGAAACCTTTGCAGCTCTTCTAAGAATTTGTATTCTGTCTTCAATCATATAATCACTTAATAGAGTTTAAATTAATTTTCGAATCTATTTTCATTTTATATATTCATAAAATCATGATTTTATTATTACTTTTTTCACTTAAAACCAAGAATTTTAATACTATACTATTTTAATATATCTCATTATTATAATATATAATTTTGTTTTTAAATGATTATTTTTCATTTTTTTTAAAAAAAATTAAATATAAGATAATAGAATATATTAAATACTATTGAGTAATATTTAAAGTAATATTTAAATAATGGGTTTAAAATATTATTAATATAATATTGAAATTTGTATAAATTGTTTATTTTCTAATGAAAAAACGAATAATAAAATTGTGAATTTGATTCATTAAAGAAAATTCACTATCATTAGAAAAATTATTTTACAATAAAAAATTGAATTCATATTAAAAAAGTTACTTTACTTAAAAATATTTATTTTAATTAAAAATGCTAATTTGAGTTTATTTTTTCAAAATTAGTTAAATTTTTTAATTAAATTACTTTTTACTAATGTATTGTTATTTTATGTTGATTTAGAAAACAATTAATCGTTTTTTGAAAAAATTAATAAGGGAGTTTATTTAAAATATTATTTGGAGTCAAATTATGAGATTAAAAAGTGTAGGAATGGGATATTTTTTAGCTATTCCTGATGTCATTTCAATATTGAATTTGGTATTTGGATTTTTAGCTATTTTAATGGTTATTGGTAATCATTTAACATATGCATCATTATGCATACTTGTTGCAGTTGTTTTTGACTCTGTAGATGGATGGGTTTCAAGAAAACTTGATCGTGATGATAAATTTGGTTTTGGAAAAAATATTGATTCTTTAGCAGACATAGTATCTTTTGGTGTTGCACCTTCAGTCCTTCTATATTATATGGGATTAGGAATATCTGACTGGGCAGGATACTTAATGGCAATTGTAGCTGTTTTAACACTTGTTTGTGGTATGTTAAGACTTACCCGTTACAATGTAATTTCAGATAAAATTAATTACCATGGATTCGTGGGATTCCCAATACCGGGTACAGCTATTATCATAGCAACTTATTACCTCAGCGGATTATTTAATGTTGGCGTTGCTGCTATATTGATGTTATTTGCAGCATATTTAATGATCAGTACAATCAGATATCCTAAAGTTGACAATTATTATGTGATTGGATTTGGAGCATTAATGATACTCGTATTGCTTTTACCTATTAATGTATCTATAGGTGCTGTAAATATTCCGGCTTTAGCATTGTTTGTTTTATCATTGGTTTACATGTTTATGACATTCTTAGAGTTCTTCATTGATACTGAAGAGGCTTTAACTCCAGAAAACGTAAACAGAAATATTGGCCAAGTTAGAGAAATAACCGCTAATAGACTTAGTGTTTCCTTAAGTTCTGCAAAAGATGCTGTCAAATCAATGAAAGAATCTATTAACCAAGTTTCTTCTGGAGAAATTATTGGCGAAAGCAAAGCAGCAGAAGATGAAAAGGAAGAAAAGGAAGAAAAATTATTAAGCATTAGCACTGGTGAAGTGGAAGAGGAGTAAATTCATTAAATCTTATAATTGTTTTATTTAATGATTTAATTTAATGATTTTTTAAAATTTCATTTTTCACTTTTTAATTTTTTTTAATATTTTTTTTTCTGATTTATTATTTCAATTCTTCTTTTTTTATTATTTTTATTTTTTTCAAGCTATTTTTACAAATTGAGTTTAAAACTTATGTAATTTCATTTTCAAACCTATTTTTTCTACTTATTTTATCTCATTCCATTCCAGGTTTGATAACTATGACTAATCGAAAAAATCGATTTAATTTGTTTAAGAATGATAAGTTTAAATTGAAATTAGAAAATTTCGGAGAAAAAGGAGAAAAAGATAAATCAGATTTGCAAACGAAAAATGAAAAAGTGGATTCATCACATTTTCCAAGTTTTGATTCCATAATCCCTGAAAGTTCACCCTTAAAAAACAATTCAAATTCACCTTCCAATTCTGGATTTTATAATGACGAGTTTAAATCTAAGAACCAATCTAATGCTGCTGGTGATTTATATGGGGTTGATGAGAAATATGCTAAATATATCTACTCTAACCCTGAAGGTTTTAATGATTCTGATGAGGAAGATGGTGGATTTCCAGATGGTTTAAGTGAGTTAAACAAAGGAAAAAATGAAGGTCAGGATAAGAAAACTATTAAAAATGAGTTGTTACGATTTAAGACTAATCTATTGAATCAAAAGGATTCCTCAAAGTCATCATTTGCTAAGATAACTATTTTTCTAATAATTCTGGTATTGCTTTCATCAATATTCTATTTTTTTGTTTATCAGCCGTTTCAGAATGAATTGAATTTAGAAAAAAATTCAAAACTGAATGAGTTGAATGCATTGTATAAAGGACCTTTGGAGGTTAATGATAATGCTTACACTTTAGAGAATAGGATCAATCAGGCTTATGATATTGAGGAAATCAAGTCAATTGATGTTTTGAGATTTGCCACCAAGGATTGGAGAATCTATCATAGCTCTAAAATTGTATCCTGCAAGGACGATTTTGGCAGGATAATGATGTCTTATGGTGAAAATAAGAATATTATAATGTCTGTTAAAGATGCAAATGATTTTGTTAAGGACAATGATGCTAAGGTCTTATCGAATGTTCAGTTTGAAAAGGTCAATACGGTTATTGTTCCAATTTCACTTTCAAGACTTCAAGCTACTGCAGGATTGATTTCTGTAGGATCAATTGTTGATGTTTACTCATTAAGTGATAACGATTCTGACTATTCATATGCCAATGAAGATGTCGGTGAAAATGAGGACTTCAGTGAAAATGAAGAAATAAGCAACAATTTAAGTTCAATTTCATCAAATGAAACACTTAATGGCACTTTGGAAGAGACAGAAAGAGATCCGATTGTAAGTGGTGCAACTGTTTTGGCAATCCTGCGCTCTAAAGATAGCGGTTTGGTGGATAGCACTGTTTCCAAATCAAAAACAGTCATTAAGGGAAATGAAACAAAACCTTTTGAAAACACTGTTTCCTATTCAAGTGATGTTGAGGAACTTCTTAAATCATCAGTATTAAACTCAAAAAGTGATAATAATGTCTTAGACTCTTATTTGATGAATTATGGAGTCAGATTATCAAATTTTGAGAGAATGTCCAATTTAGGAGACTTGGATTCTGAATACATTATTCTCTTGGAAGTGCCCCAATCTGATGTTAATTTTGTAATAAACAATATGGATAATTTGATTTTAACAATTCCTACAGATTTTGCACCTAATTGGGTGGTGGATGAGTTAAACGAGACATATTATGTGAATTTATATCAAAATCAATCTTTAGATTTCTTATAATCTATTTATCTCATCTCCATCAATCCTTTAACAAATCCTTTAACAAATCCTTTAACAAATCCTTTCAAATCGAATATTATAAATTTATTAAATATGAAAAATAGATTAAAGTATAGAATTAATATTTAAGTTTTTATTTAGTTATTTAATTAAGTCATTTAATTAAAATTAGTTAATTTGTTGATGATTTTTATGGATATAAAGAAAATTATAAAGCCTACAACAATTATTGTCATCATTGCTTTTTTGATTATAGGTTTATATGCTTTAACTGAAGTTAATTACTTTTCATATAAACAAGTTGCAGAATCTAAGGATGTTAATGCATCAGTTGTTGTAATCCCTGCTATAGGGGTTTTTGAGAAGATTAACAATGTTTCAATATCCCAAGGGGTTTATATTGATGAGACTTCCAATATTCCAACTAAGGGAGACACTATTTTATATGGACACAGAACCTTGCAAGGATCTCCATTTTTACGCTTGGATGCTCTTAAAAAAGGAGATGTGGTCAGTGTGGAATGGCCTGGAATCGGTGAAGTGAATTACACTGTCAAGAAATCTGAAATTATTGCACCGACTAATTTCATAGATTTAAATGAAAGTCATGCAAATGATGTAAATAATCAGGATTTGTACTTGGTAACATGCCACCCAATAGGTTCATCTGCTCAAAGGCTTGTTGTAACTGCTGAATTAGACTCAATAAGCCCTATCAATGAAACAGTTTTAGAACAAAATCCTCAAGCGCATTGGGCTTGGTTAATTACTGCAGGATTCTTGATTCTTGGTTTAATTGTAGCATATTTCACTCCTGCTGATGAGAGGAAAATCATTTTGGCAGTTGTCATAGCCATTACAATTGTTCTTGCGTATTTCTGTATTTTCCCAATATCCTCACAGGTTTGGGCAGATCAATTAGGATGGCTAAATAGTTTGATGGGAGTAAATTAGTAGGATTGAATTTATATTTTAAATTCTAGGATAATTATAATATAATTAAAGGATTGAATTAATTGATTTATTTAGAGGTATTTTATGGGCGCTAAAGAAGAATATTTTTCTAATATTTCAAATAGGGAAAGAGCAATATTTGAAGGAGCCATTAGTATGGGGGCTTTATTCCATCAATTTGTAGGAACTCCTTTCAATAAAACAAATATTGCAAGTTTAGAAAAAGCTATGGAGGAATCTTTCGCTTTGCAACCTTGCATTGAAAAGGTTGAAGTTTCCATTGATTTGGACAGATTGGATAATGCCATGACTGAATTTGAATACACTTCCTTAAGTGGAGATATGCTTGATGTAAAGATTTATTCAAAAGTGGATGATGTTTTGGCAGTTATAAGAATCAAATTCATAGAAGAGCTTAACTACCCTTTAATGTTTGTTGAAGAGATTATCGAATAATCTTTCAACTCCTTTTTTTAATCCTTTTTTTTAATTTTAATAATTACTTTAATCCTTTTTTTACTTTTTATCATTACTTTAATCCTTTTTTTACTTTTAATCATTACTTTAGTTCTTTTTTTACTTTTAATTTAATTTCTATTTTCAAATTATTTTTCACATGATTAAAAAAATCTAATAATTTTGCTTAATTATACTAAATTATTTAAATAAATAAGGCCATATATAATATTATTATGATTTATATCTTAAGGTAAACAATAACGATAAGGTATTTATTTTAATATTTGAACTAATATTTTTCAAACTATACAAAGAATGTGAGATGATTTAATGATTATTATAGATTCCAAGCTTTGTAAAGGATGCGATATTTGTATAGCTACTTGTCCTAAAAATGTTTATTCAAAATCTGACAAAGTAAACACAAAAAATGTTTACCTTCCTTTCCCAGAACATGAGGAAGGTTGCACTAAATGTGGCTTATGCGAATTATCATGTCCAGATCAAGCTATTTATGTTGAAAAAGAGGTGGAATAAATGGTGGAAGAGCGTTTTGTTCAAGGAAATGAAGCTTGTGCATTAGGTGCAATAGCTGCAAACTGCAGATTCTTTGCAGGTTATCCAATTACTCCATCTACTGAAATCGCAGAGCAAATGTCTATTTTGCTTCCAAAATATGGCGGATCTTTTGTTCAAATGGAGGACGAAATTGCATCTGCTGGTGCTATCATTGGAGCTTCCTGGAGTGGTATGAAAGCAATGACCGCTACTTCCGGTCCTGGTATTTCCTTAATGCAGGAAAATATAGGTTACGGATTCATTACAGAAACTCCAATTGTAATTATCAATGTTCAAAGGGGTTCCCCATCCACTGGTCAACCTACAATGTCTGCTCAAGCAGATATGATGCAAGTTCGTTGGGGTTCTCATGGTGATTATGAGCCTATTGCTTTAGCACCATCATCTGTTCAGGAATTCTTTGATTTTACCATCAAGGCTTTTAATTTGGCTGAAGAGTACAGAGTTCCTGTTACCGTTCTTGCTGATGAAGTTGTAGGTCACATGAGAGAAAAATTGATAATTCCTGATGATATTGAAATTGTAACTCGTAAAAGACCTGAAAAGGTAGATGGCCAATACTTGCCATTTGATGCACCTTGCGATGGAACTACCCCTATGCCTGCTTTTGGTGATGGATTCAATATTCACGTCACTGGACTCACTCACGATGAAAGAGGTTATCCAGACACTAACGATCCAGATACCCATACCAAATTGGTTGAAAGATTATGCAATAAGGTTTTAATGCACAGAAAAGATATCTGTTCAGTTAAAAAGGAAAATTGTGATGATGCAGACATTGTCATTGTTTCTTGCGGTTCCCCATACCGTTCTGTTGGAGCTGCTATGAAAAAGGCAAGAGAAGAAGGCATAAAAGTAGGATCTCTTAAAATTGACACTCCATGGCCTTTCCCAGAAGAGGAAATTGCTGAAATCGCTAAAACTGCAAGCGACATAATTGTTCCTGAAATGAACTTAGGACAAATTGTTCATGAAGTTGAAAGGGCAGCACATGGTGAAGCTAACGTTCACTTGATTGGCAAGATTGGAGGAATCCTTCATAAGCCTGATGAAATTTACGATAAGATTAAGGAGATTAATGGATAGGTGGTAAAATGGTAGAAAAGGAAAGCCCATATAAAAAATATCTTAGAGAAGAAAGATTGCCACACATATTCTGTCCAGGTTGTGGAAACGGTACTGTTATGAGCACATTCTTTAAAGGATTAGAAGGAACCGATATTGATTTTGAAAATGTTGCTATGGTTTCAGGTATCGGTTGTTCCTCAAGAATCCCAGGTTATGCAAAATGCGATTCACTCCACACTACTCACGGAAGAGCTTTAAGCTTTGCTACTGGATTGAAGGTTGGAAACCCTGACTTGGATGTTGTTGTATTCACTGGTGACGGGGATGCAGCATCCATTGGTGGAAATCATTTGATTCATGCTGCAAGAAGAAATATTAATCTTACTGTAATCTGTATCAACAATAATATTTATGGTATGACTGGTGGTCAAATCAGTCCAACTTCCCCAAAGGGAAGCTTTGGTACAACTGCGCCTTACGGTTCAAGAGACATGCCATTTAATTTAGCTGAACTTGTAAGTGCCGCTGGTGCATCTTATGTTGCTAGATGGACCACTACACATCCTCTTCAATTATCCAAAGCTATTCAAAAAGGTTTGGAAAATGAAGGTTTCTCATTTATTGAAGTTGTTTCCCAATGTCCAACTTACTTCGGACGTAAAAACAAGATGAAAACTCCATTGCAAATGTTTGAATGGATCAAGGAAAACAGCATCAATAAAAGAAGAGCAGAAAAGATGGATGAAGCTGAATTGGAAGGAAAGATCATTGTTGGTGAATTTGCTAATAATCCACATGCTGAATTAACTGCTAACATCAAGGCATTGGCTGAAGAGAATTCAGATAAGCCGTTAGCTATTAAATCTGCATTTGAGGAGTTGGATTAAGATGAGAACTGAAGTTCGTATAGCTGGTTTTGGTGGTCAAGGAGTAATCATGGCCGGAGTTATCATTGGTAAGGCTGCTTCACTCTTTGACAATAAAAATGCTGTTCAAACCCAATCTTACGGTCCTGAAGCTCGTGGAGGAGCTTCCAGAACTGAAGTTGTTATTGATGATGATGAAATCGACTATCCTAAAGTAACCAGTCCAGACATTTTAGTTGCAATGTCCCATGAAGCTTTAATCAAGTATATGGGTGATTTGAAGGATGAAGGTGTCTTGATTATCGATCCTGATATGATTGTTGAAGAAGAGATAGTTGATTTTGTAAATGAACACAAAATAAAACTTTACAGAGCACCTGCAACTAAAACTGCAACTGAAGATGTTGGACTTAGAATTGTTGCAAATATTGTAATGATTGGTGCAATCGTAAAGGTCACTGAAGTTGTTTCAGTTGATGCAGCAAAACAGGCTATTTTAGACAGTGTACCAAAAGGTACCGAAGATAAGAATATTCAAGCATTCGAAGCAGGATACGCTTTGCTTTAAATATTTTTATCATTTTTTCTTTTTTTAATATTTCAAATAATTTTTCAATTATTTTTATTATTTCTATTTTTTCTATATCTCTATTATTCTGATTATTTTTATTATTTCTTATTTTTATTATTTCTATTAATTTTTTAATTCAATTTTAACTATTTTTTATAAATAATTTTAATAATAAGAAATAACATATTATATTATGTTTAAGATAATACATCAGTTCTATTGCAATATATTTAAATATATTTACAAAAATTTTTCATAGGACATTTATCTTTTTAATTTATTTTAATATTCATAAGTATTTTTAAAATTCATACTAATTTTCATGCTTATTAAATAAGAGTGAGAAAAATGAAGTTTTTTGAACATAGTGCAAAAAAAGTTTTTGAAAGTGAAGGAATTAAAATTTTAGAGGGGCATGTTGTATACTCTCCTGAAGAGGCAATGGAAGTTGCTACTGAATTTGGCAGACCTATTGTACTTAAATCTCAAGTTTTAGTTGGTGGAAGAGGTAAAGCAGGAGGTATTAAGTTTGCAGATAACCCTGGTGAAGCATTCGAAATAGCTAATGACTTATTAAAGTTAGAGATTAAAGGTGAGGAAGTAAAACACTTGCTTATTGAAGAAAAAGCAAATATTAAAAAGGAATTTTTCTTAAGTGTTTCAAATGACAGAGCTAATAAAACTCCAATCATTATGGCAAGTGCTGAAGGTGGAGTGGAAATTGAAGAATTGGCTAAGACTTCACCTGAAAAAATCATTAGATATAATGTAGACCCATTAAAAGAGTTCTTGCCTTATGAAGCTCGTGAAATCGCTCGTAAAATGGGTGTGGGCTCTGAATTGATGTCTCAAATTGGTGCTATCATCTGGAAGCTCTATAATGTTTACGATAAGTACGATGCAGAAATTGCAGAAATTAACCCTCTTATCTTAACAGATGATGGTTTGATTGCAGCTGATGCAAAATTGGAAATTGAAAATGATGCTTTATTCCGTCATCAAGATCAAGTAAGACAAAACAGATTCAAGAAAAAGGATTTTGCATTTGTAAAGCTTGATGGTGACATTGCAGTTATCGGAAATGGTGCAGGATTGACATTAACAGGTATGGATATGGTTACATTATTCGGTGGAAAACCTGCAACTTTCTTGGATATCGGTGGTGGAGCATCTGATGAATCCATTAAAAAAGCTTTAAACTTAGTTTTAAATTACCCTCCTGTAAAAGTGGTATTCCTTAATGTTTTAGGTGGTATTACCAGAGCGGATGATGTTGCAAGAGGTGTAATTGCAGCTTTAGAAGATAATAAATGGGATGTAAACATTGTAACAAGACTTACTGGTACAAATGAAGAGGAAGGTCAAAGATTACTTGAAGAAGCAGGCATTCCTTATGAAATCTCATTAGAAGAAGCTGCTAAAAAAGCAGTTGAAATGTGTGAAGAGATTAAAGCAAAAGAAGCTAAATAAACTTCTCTCTTAATCTTTTCTTTTTTCTATTTTTTTCTATTTTTTTATTTATTTTATAATCTATTAATTCTATTTTTATTCCAATAAAACAACTCTACTGACTTCAGACTCTTTAGTTAATTCCCTACCTGTCTTATCAGCTATTTCTTGAGCAAAGTCACGTACTTCCTGATTTGATGGCATATTGTCAAGACTTAATCTTTTTCTTGAAGACCCTACAAACATGTATGCTTTCACTTCAACATATTTTGGATTAGCCTTATTGATCAGTTTAGCATATTCATCAGTGTTAATCATGTTTTTGCCCTTAACTGAAGTAATTCTAATTGCTGTTCTGCTGTTAAAACTGTTCATCAGTTCAAGTGTTTTGTTTAAATTACTCCAAGCATCATTTATTTGAGGGTTACATAGCTCTTTATACACTTTCTCGTTAGGTGCATCTAAGGAAACATATAGTTGAGTTGGTTCGTTTTCAAGGTTTCCAAGTTTTTCCCAATACATTCCATTGCTCACTAAAAATGTTGTGAAATCCTGTCTGTGGAATTCTGCTAAAAGCTCATCAATTTCAGGATATAAAGTCGGTTCACCAGCAAGTGAAATTGCAGCGTTTGTTGGCTTCTTGCTTTCTTCAAGCTTTTTCTTGTCCGCCTTTTTATTTCCACCAAAACCGCATAAGAGATTGTTTTGAGCTTTTATGGCACCTTCAATAATTGTTTTTGGATCATCATATTCCCCTTCCCATTCTATTCTGGTTTGACTTAAGTCTCTCCAGCAAAAAGAGCATTTTTGGTTACAGAATGGTACAGCTGGAGACATTTGAAGACATCTGTGGGATTGCACTCCATAGAATTGCTCTTTATAGCACACTCCTTCATTAACCATGCTTTTTCTAGTCCAATGACAGATTTTTGCAGCAGCATGGCCGTGCTCCCCTACAAATCTATAACCGCTGTATTCCAATTTTGCTTGTTCTTCCTTAGTGAATGCCATAATAATCCTTTGATTTTTTTGTTGATTAAAATAATTTAAATATAATTAAGAATATATATTTTATTAATATAGTAATAATTTTTTTAATTATTCTATTTATTATTTATCATACTAAAATGCATAAATATTAGATGTATAAATGTTTGATGTATAAATGTTTGATGCATAAATGCTAAATGTTATTTAATTATAGTTTTTAAGGAGGATTTGATTTGAGTCTCAAAACACCTGTTGTTATATTAAATTTTAAAACTTATTTGGAATCCAGTGGTGAAAAGGCATTGGATTTGGCTAATGCTTTAGAAAGTGCTGGTGAAGAATCTGGAATTACAATGGTTGCTGTACCGCAAGCTATTGATATTTATAGAATTAAAGAGGAAACCAATATTCCTGTACTTTCTCAACATATTGATGCAGTATCCCCTGGAGGCCATACTGGAAGCAACTTGTTTGAAAGTTTCGTAGCAAGCGGTATCGATGGGACTTTATTGAATCACTCTGAATGCAGAATGACTCTTGCAGACATTGCAGAAGTTGTTAAAAAGACAAAAGAGGCAGAACTCATTTCATGTGTCTGTACCAATAATATTGAAACAAGTGTTGCAGCAGCTACCTTTTCACCGGATTACGTTGCAGTTGAACCACCTGAACTTATCGGTACTGGAATACCTGTTTCCAAAGCTGATCCTGAAGTGGTAAAGGGAAGCGTATCCAAAGTTAAAGCCATTAACAAGGATGTTAAGGTTTTATGTGGGGCAGGAATTTCAACTGGTGATGATATGGCTGCAGCTATTGAATTAGGTGCTGAAGGAGTTCTTTTAGCTTCTGGAATCATTAAGGCAGAAAGCCCTAAAGATGCATTATTAGATTTAGTAAGTAAGATTTAATTTTCTTTAAATTATGGAAATGATTGTTATTGAGTGAAATTATGGCTAACTTTAATACTATTGATGATTTTGATGTAAATGGCAAAACAGTTTTAGTTAGGATTGACATCAACTCTCCTGTAGATCCTAATTCTGGAATCATTTTAGATGACACCCGTATGAAATTGCATGCTGAAACCATTAAGGAATTATCTATGAAAGGTGCTAAAACTGTTATTCTTGCTCACCAAAGTCGTCCAGGTAAAGATGATTTTACCACATTGGAGCAACATGCTGTCGTTTTATCTAGAGCGGTCGGTTTGGAAGTGAAATATGTTGATTCCATCTTTTCATCTAAGGCAAGGGAATCAATTATAGCTTTAGAACCTGGACAAATCTTGCTTTTGGAAAATGTCAGGTTCTTTTCAGAAGAGCAATTGAAACGTTCCGCTGAAGAGGAAGCCACTTCCGTGCTTGTAAAAACATTGACTCCTTTAGTTGATTATTTTGTAAATGATGCTTTTGCTGCAGCACACAGGTCTCAAACATCCTTGGTTGGATTTACAAGAACTGTTCCATCAGCAGCAGGCAGAGTCATGGAAAAGGAATTGACAGTTATTGGCAACGCTTTAGAGAATGTTCAACACCCATGTGTTTTTGCTTTAGGTGGAATGAAGGCAGACGATTCAATTACAGTTACTGAAAACGTTTTGGAAAACGGCACTGCAGATTATGTCCTTGTTTCAGGTCTTGTTGCTAATATATTCATTTGGGCAGCAGGTTATGATATCAAATCCACCAACAAGAACTTCATTGAATCAAGAGGATATCTTGATATGGTGGATAAATGCAGAGACCTCATTGAAAGGTTTGGTGACAAGATAGTTTATCCTACTGATGTTGCAGTAAGCGTTCAAGGTGATAGGGCAGATGTAACTATTGAAAACATTCCTGATGCTTCAATTTTTGATATTGGCAGAGAATCATTGATTAAATATTCCAAGATTTTAAGAGAGGCAAAAACCATTTTCGCAAATGGGCCTGCTGGTGTGTTTGAAGACCCTAAATTTGCAATAGGTACTGAGGATATTATCAATGCAATTGCATCATCAAAAGGATTTTCAGTTATTGGTGGAGGGCATATTGCAGCAGCTACCGTTAATTTAGGATATGGTGATAAGATGGACCATATCAGTAGTGGTGGTGGAGCTTCCATTGATATGTTGGCTGGCAATCCATTACCTGCAGTTGTGGCTCTTGAAGAGTCTAAGGAATTATTTGATGGTAAATAATCCTTGTAAATAATCCTTGTAAATAATTCTTAAAATAATAATATTTTTAATAATAAATAATTTTTATTTCTAAAAAAATTATTTATTCTACTTCTTTTCTTTTTTTAATTTTATTCTTATTTTTTATTCATTTAATTCTTTTTCATAAAAATTTTTAATGATTTTTACCATATTTTCTAGTTATTTTAAATACTTTTTAAAAATTTCATATAATTTATAATGAATAATCATGATAAATTATACAAAACTTTATATAAAAATAAAGATAAAAGATAAGAATGTTGAAAAAATTTAAGATTTTAAGGTTATAAAATGACAGATGAAATTATAATTGCTGACAGTGAAAATGTAAAAAACGCTTTAAACGGATTTCAAAATGCTTTAAAAAATGTAAAGGAAATTTCTCCTTTGACTTTTTGCATTACCAATTTTGTAACAGTTACTGATTGTGCTAATGCAGCATTAGCTATTGGTGCATCACCAATCATGTCCAATGGTGCTGAAGAAGGTGGGGAAATAGTAAATATTGCAAGTGCTCTTGTAATCAATATAGGCACATTAAGCAAAGCTCAGAATGAATTGATGAGAAACAGTGCAAACCAGGCTAAGGAAATTAATAAGCCTATCATTTTTGATCCGGTAGGTGCAGGTGTAAGCGCTCTTAGAAATGGCATGACAAAGGAAATTGTTGAGAATTATCCTCTTGCATTAATTAGGGGTAACATGTCTGAAATTAAAGCCATTACCAAATTGATTAATCTTGATGAAAGCAATGATTCCGTAGCTAAAGGTGTGGATGTAGCAGCAAGTGATGTTATTTCTAAGGATAATTTAGCTATTAATGGGGCAATTGTAAAAGAATTGGCTAAGGAATTAAATACTGTTGTTATTGCAAGTGGCCCTATTGACATTATTTCAGATGGTGATGTGACCTTTGGTCTTGAGAATGGTGATGAGATGATGCCTCTTATCACTGGTAGCGGCTGTATGTTAACTACCATTATGGGATCCTATGTAGGGGCTAACGAACCATTGATTGGAGGAATTACTGCTTGTGCTTTAATGGCAGTTGCAGGTGAAAATGCTGCAGATTATGTAAGGAAAAATGATTTAGGTACCGGCAGTTTCAGAACAGTATTAATTGATAATTTATATAAATTGACTGCTGAAGAATTAGTGGAAAGAGCTAATTTATTTGAAATCAACATCTGAATAACATCTGAATAAATATCTGAATAAACATCTAATAAATAAGAAAGTTGGTTAAATGAAAAAAGAGGATAATGACTATTCAGTTTATTTGGTTACAGACCGTAGAAATAAAACTGATGAGGAATTTCTAAACATTATTGAAGAAGCAATTAAAGGTGGAACCACCATTGTTCAGCTTCGTGAAAAGACTGCTTCAACAAAGGAATTCTATGATTTGGCTTTAAGAGTTAAGGAAATAACTAGTAAATATGGTGTTCCATTGTTGATTAATGATAGGATTGACATAGCTCTTGCAGTTGATAGTGAAGGTGTTCATATTGGCCAAGATGATATGCCTGCAGATATCGCTCGTGAAATAATTGGCGATGATAAGATATTAGGTGTTTCAGCTTCAACTGTTGAAGAGGCTAAAAAAGCTGAGAAGGATAGTGCAGATTATATAGGTTCTGGTGCTGTTTTTCCTACAGCAACTAAGGATGATGCAGATTCCGTCTCAAAAGATGAATTAAAGGAAATAGTGGATTCTATTGACATTCCTGTAGTGGCAATTGGTGGAATCACTGTAGAAAATGCAAGTACATTAAAGGACAGTGGCATTGCAGGATTTTCAGTTGTTAGTGCAATAATGAGTGCTGAAGATCCAAAAGAGGCTTCCAAAAAATTAAAGGAAATTTATTTCTCGTAATTACTTTATTTTTTTCATTGTTGCTGCTTATTTTTTCTTAATTTTTCCACTTTTTCTATTTTCTTTTTATTTTCTCTATTTTCTTTTTATTTTTCTATTTCTTATTTATTTTAATTTAAAGAAAATATATTCAATAGTAAACTATTTAAATGATATTTTACTAATTACTATTGTTGAATATTTTAATGGAATATTTCCATATTTGACATTCCATTTGAATATTGATTCTATTTTTGATTTTTCATTGCCTCGGTGGCTCAGTCTGGTAGAGCGCGAGACTTGTAATCTCGTGGTCGCGGGTTCAATTCCCGTCCGGGGCTTTATATAATTTGATTGTGTAATTTGAGTCAGTTATATGATTTTACTAATCAGTTATATGATTTACCAAAACATTTATATATTATGGTAATATAAAATAAGTATGTTGTATAAATATTGTTGGGACCATAGGGTAGCTTGGTCGATCCTTTGGGCTTTGGGAGCCTGAGACTCCGGTTCAAATCCGGGTGGTCCCACTTTGTATCTACCCGACTTAGCTCAATTTGGCAGAGCGTTGGACTGTAGATCCAAATGTTGCTGGTTCAAGTCCGGCAGTCGGGATTTTATTATTATACTATTTTATCATATGTTTTTTTATCTTGAAATTTGATTTTTTGAATTTCAATTAATTAAAAAGTATGATAGGTAGAAACATTTAAATATAATAATAAATATACTATTTTATGAGTATAATTTATACTCACATAGTTTGCCCTGGTGGTGTAGGGGCTATCATGTGGGCCTGTCGAGCCCGCGACTCGGGTTCAAATCCCGGCCAGGGCGCTTAACTATATGTTAAGTAAGATAGCCACATTGTATTTCATTTGTTTAATCAGGGCCCGTAGCTCAGTCTGGCAGAGCGCTTGGCTTTTAACCAAGCGGCCGCGGGTTCAATTCCCGTCGGGCCCGCTCTGATTTTTTTTATTTATTAACTTTACTAAATTTAAATTTTTAAATTAACATTTTTTCGAAGATTTTTTAACTTTAATGTCTTATTTAAATCATATTTAAATTTATATTGTATTTGACTTAGAATTTATTCTACTAGAATTGGGTGATTTATTTATATTAATTGGGGGTAATGTTTAATTTCATAAATTCAAGTGTTTATCTATTTTTATATTTTTAATGAATTTTTACTGTATTTGATTTATGAATGATTTGCATTATCGAATTTTGATATGAATTAGATCTATTCTATGATGGTGAAGAAGTAAGGGATTGTAAAAAAATTAATGAAAAATTAAATTTTATTTATTTAAAGTTTAAATTATGATTAATATTAGAAATTTCATTTAGAAGAAAGTTATTCATTACAAATTGTTTAAAAGTTTTATCGGAGGAATATTTTGGCATTTAATATATTAAACCATAGTGCTGTTCCTAAGCACGAAATTTTGTCTGATGATGAAATTGAAGAGATTTTTGCAGATGTTGATTACGACATTAGTCAACTTCCAAAAATTAAAGTAAATGATCCTGTTTCTAAAGCTATTGGTGCTGAAGAAGGTCAAGTTTTAAAAATAACTCGTAAAAGTGAAACTGCAGGCATATTTGTTACATACAGGCTTGTAAGTGGAGAAAATAATCAAAAATAATTTTTTAATCTAGATTTTTAATTTATTGTATTATTTTGGAGATATTAAATGAAAAATAAGACATGGGGTTTAGTAGATTCATTTTTTGATAAATATGATATTGTAGACCATCATATTAAATCTTATAACGATTTTGTTGAAAATCGTATACAAAAGATTATTGATATCACTGAACCAATCACTATTGAAAACGAAAAAGGAAACTATACTCTTAGAACAGGTAAAATTAAAATTGAAAAACCTTTCACCAAAGAAGCTGACGGTTCTAAAAGTATGATTTATCCTACAGAAGCAAGACTTAGAAATTTAAACTATTCTGCTCACATGTACTTGGAAATGGCATTGCATGACAACAACAGCGATGAAGAGGAAGAATTGGAAGAAGTATACATTGGTGAATTGCCTCTCATGCTCAAATCCAGCATTTGTCATTTGCATGGGCTTACTGATAAGGAATTAATGGAAAAAGGGGAAGACCCTAAAGACCCAGGAGGTTATTTCATTGTAAACGGTTCTGAAAGAGCTGTTGTAACTATGGAAGAAATCGCTCCTAACAAAATTATCTTGGAAAGAATTGATGAGCCTGAAGATAGACATGCAAAAGCTATTGTAACCTCAATTAAAAGTGGTTTCAGAGCAAGAATTACTTTAGAATACAAAAAACCACGTAAAAGTGGTGTGTTCTTAAGAATCTCTTTCCCATATGTTCCTGGAGAAATTCCGTTAGTGATCTTGCTTAGAGCATTAGGATTATCAACTGACCAAGAAATCATTACAAAGATTTCTGATGATTTCAACTTCCAAATGTATATTGCAGACGATATCCAAGTGTCTGAAAAAGACTTGAAATTGGATTCTGAATTAATGGCAGAAATGACTAATGAAGAAAGAGAAGAATACTTAAGAATGGCAGCTATTAAATACATTGGTAATAGAGTAGCTAAAGGAATGACTGAAGAGTACAGAATAAAACGTGCTGAAGATGTCATTGACAGATACTTATTGCCTCATATGGGTATTGAATCTGATAAACGTTATGATAAAGCTATTTACTTAGCGGAAATGACTGAAATGTTGCTTCAAGTAATTGAAGGTCAAAGAGAACCTCACGATAAGGACCATTACACCAATAAGAGATTAAGAGTTTCCGGTGACTTAATGGAAGACTTATTCAGAGTAGCTTTCTCTTCATTAACAAGAGATATGAGCTACCAACTTGAAAGAAGCTTATCCAGAGGTAAGGAACTTTCAATTAAGCAAGCTGTCCGTTCTGATGTTTTAACTGAAAATATCAAGCATGCAATCGCTACCGGTAATTGGGTAGGCGGAAGAGCTGGGGTAAGCCAGCTTTTAGATAGAGTAAGTTACATGGCAACACTTTCTCACTTAAGAAGGGTTGTATCTCCTCTTACTAGAAGTCAACCTCACTTTGAAGCTAGGGACTTGCACCCTACTCAATTCGGTAAGATTTGTCCAAACGAAACACCAGAAGGACCAAACTGTGGATTAGTAAAGAATTTAGCTCTAATGTGTAAAATCTCTGAAGGTTTCGAGGAAGAAGAAGACCAAAAACTTGTAAACATCATTAGAGACATGGACGTAGAGATGATAGACTAATCGGAGGGATTTTATGGTAAGAGCTAAAATTTATATTAATGGTAAACTAACTGGTTATTGCGATAATCCTGAAGAATTCACTAAGGAAATGCGTGATAAAAGGAGAAACGGCCAAATCAATAATGAGATGAACATTACCTACTATGATGACAATCATGAAATCTATATTTTCACAGACCCTGGTAGGGCAAGAAGACCTTTAATCCTTGTTTATGATGGTGAACCAGCACTTAGAGATGAACATATGGAAGCTATTGCAAATGGTGAATTGAAATGGGATGAATTATTTGCAAAAGGTATTTTAGAATACTTGGATGCTGAAGAAGAAGAGAATTCCTATATTGCAATGAATTTAAGTCAATTAAATAAAGATCACACTCACTTGGAAATTGACCCATCCACTATGTTAGGTATTTGTGCAGGAATTATTCCATTTTCAGACCACAACTCTTCTCCAAGGAACACCATGGAAGCAGGGATGACTAAACAGGCATTAGGTTTATACGTATCAAATTACGCTTTACGTACTGATACTCGTGCACACTTATTGCACCACCCTCAAACTCCTATCGTAAAAACAAGAATTATTGATGCTATCAACTATGATTCAAGACCATCAGGTCAGAACTTGGTTGTAGCGCTTATGTCTTATGAAGGATATAACATGGAAGACGCAATGATTCTCAACAAATCCTCTCTTGAAAGAGGTATGGGAAGATCCAGTTTCTTCAGATCTTACGAAGCATCTGAAAGAAGATATCCTGGTGGACAAGAGGATAAATTCGAAGTTCCAGAAAAAGGAGTTAAAGGATACCGCAGTGAAGAATCCTACAGAAACTTAGATGAAGACGGTATCGTTAACCCTGAATCCCATGTTGAATCTGGTGATGTATTGATTGGTAAGACTTCCCCTCCAAGATTCTTAGGAGAAATCGATGAGTTCGGTACTGTTGCAGAAAAAAGAAGAGAAACTTCCGTAACTGTAAGACACGGTGAAAAAGGTATTGTTGATGCAGTGCTCTTAACCGAAACTGTTGAAGGAAGCAAATTAACCAAAATAAGAGTAAGGGACACAAGACAACCTGAATTCGGTGATAAGTTCGCATCAAGACACGGTCAGAAAGGGGTTGTAGGTCTTATCTTATCTCAAGATGACATTCCATTCACTGAAGATGGTGTTGTACCTGATATTATCGTAAACCCACACGCTATCCCTTCAAGGATGTCTGTTGGACAAGTATTGGAAATGGTAGCTGGTAAAGCAGGATGTATGGAAGGACACCGTATGGACGGTACTCCATTCAATGATACTGTTGAAGGTGAAATCAAACGTGCTCTTAAAGACAACGGTTTTGAATCAGCAGGATGTGAATCATTGTACAATGGTGTAACCGGTGAACGTATTGAAGCTGAAATCTTTGTAGGTGTTGCATATTACCAAAAATTACACCACATGACAACCGATAAGGTTTATGCACGTTCCACTGGTCCAGTACAAGTGCTTACAAGACAACCAACTGAAGGTAGAGCACGTGAAGGTGGTCTCAGGTTTGGAGAAATGGAAAGAGACTGTCTTATTGCACACGGTGCTGCTCTTGCATTGAAAGAAAGATTATTGGATGAATCTGATAAATACGAAGCAGTTGTATGTAATGAATGTGGAATGTTAGCAGTGTATGATAAGAATAAACGTAAGATGTATTGCCCAATTTGTGGAGACAGCGAAACTTATCCTGTTGAAATCTCATATGCATTCAAATTATTATTAGATGAACTTAAAAGTTTATGTATTTTCCCTAAATTAGTTCTTGGGGACAAAGCTTAAGAAATAAGGTGTTGAAATAAAAATAAATTTTTTAAGGAGCCAATATTTTGAAAGGAATTATTAAAAAAATTGATAGAATTAATTTTGGATTAATGTCACCAGAACAGATTAGGGAAATGTCTGTTGTAAAAATAGAAAGACCAGACACTTACGATGAGGATGGTTATCCAATAGAATCTGGTTTAATGGATTCTCGTTTAGGTGTTATTGATCCTAGTTTAAAATGCCGTACCTGTGGTGAAAAAGGTGGGGAATGTCAAGGTCACTTCGGTATGATTGAGCTTGCAAGACCTGTTATCCACGTAGGTTTCGGTGATGATATTCATAAGATCTTACGTTCAACCTGTAGCGAATGTGGACGTGTGCTCTTGGATGATGATGAAATCGAAGAGTTCACTGAAAAGATGGAAGAACTCCAAGAAGCAGGTGAAAGCGTAGAAGAAATTGTCAAGGAAGTTTATAAAATCTGTAAGGATAAAAAGACCAAAGAGGTATGTCCTCATTGTGGTGCTGAACAGGAAGACATCAAGATTGTCAAACCTATTGACATTATTGAGGTTCGCAAGCAATATGATGAATCTGGAGAACTTATGACTGAAGAGGATGGGACTCCTATAACTGAAGATTATGATTTAACTGCATCTGAAGTACGTGAAAAGCTTCAACGCATTCCAGATGAAGATGCATATGTTTTAGGTGTAAACCCTGAAGTTGCACGTCCAGAATGGATGGTTCTCACAGTATTGCCTGTACCTCCTGTTACAGTAAGACCTTCAATCACTCTTGATACCGGTGAAAGATCTGAAGACGACTTAACTCACAAGTTAGTGGATATTTTAAGAATTAACCAAAGATTGATTGAGAACATGGATGCTGGTGCTCCACAACTTATTGTAGAGGACCTTTGGAAATTACTCCAATACCACGTAACTACTTACTTTGACAATGAGGCAAGTGGTGTTCCTCCTGCAAGACACAGAAGTGGAAGACCTCTTAAGACTTTAGCTCAAAGATTAAAAGGTAAAGAAGGAAGATTCAGAAGCAACTTATCTGGTAAACGTGTAAACTTTTCAGCACGTACTGTAATCTCTCCTGATCCTAATATCAGTATTAATGAAGTGGGTGTTCCTGAAATGATTGCAAAAGAGGTAACTGTACCTACTTATGTTAACGAATGGAACATTGAGGAATTAAAAGAAGCTATCTTAAATGGTCCTAACGTCCACCCTGGAGCAAACTATGTCAAAAAGACCATCAATGGTAAGGAAATGAAAGTCAGAGTCTTGGATGACAACAGGGAATTAGTCGTTGAGAACCTTGAATACGGGGATGTTGTAATGAGACATCTCAAAGATGGAGATATTGTTTTATTCAACCGTCAACCTTCTCTTCACAGAATGAGTATGATGGCTCATGAAGTAAGAGTATTGCCTTACAAGACTTTCAGATTAAACCTTTGTGTATGTCCTCCATACAACGCGGACTTTGACGGAGACGAAATGAACATGCACGTTTTCCAAACTGATGAATCCCGTGCTGAAGCTAAATCATTGATGAGAGTACAGGAACACATCTTATCTCCAAGGTTTGGTGGGCCAATTATCGGTGCTATTCACGACCACATTAGTGGAGCTTACCTTTTAACTCGTGATGGTTTCACAGTTCCTGAAGATGATGCTTTCCAAATGATTAGAAAATCACATCTTCTTAACAATGAATATGTTGATAAAAAGCATTTAAAACGTAAAAACCGTGATTGGACTGGAAAAGAGTTATTCAGCTTACTCTTACCAGATGACCTCAACATGAATTATAAAGCTGAAATCTGTAGAAAATGTGAAACCTGTCTTAAGGAAGATTGCCAATACGATGCATTCGTAGTAATCAAAGACGGTCAATTAACTCATGGTGCTATTGACGAAGCGGCATACGGTTCCTTCTCTGGTAAAATTTTGGATACAATCGTTAAGGAATACGGACCATCCCGTGCAAAAGAATTCTTGGACAGATCCACTGACCTTGCTATTTGCGGTATCATGAAAACCGGTATTACCACAGGTACCAACGATGAGGAAATTCCAGAAGAAGCTATTGAGGTTATTGATGCTCACTTAGATAAGGCTGAACAAGAAGTAGACAAATTAATTGCTACTTACGAAGAAGGACTTCTCCAACCTTTACCTGGTAGAAGTGCTGAAGAAACCTTGGAAATGCGTATTGTTCAAGTTCTTGGGGAAGCTAGGGACACAGCAGGGGAAATCGCAGAAGGTTACCTCACTATGGGAAAACAATCTCAAGATGACTCCTATGACTACGTGATGGCTGTTGAAAACCACTCTGTGGTTATGGCTCGTACTGGTGCGAGGGCATCCATGTTGAACCTTGCTCAGATCACTGCTTGTGTAGGACAGCAATCTGTTCGTGGTGGACGTATTACAAGAGGATATCTAGCAAGACCACTCCCTCACTTCAGAAAACATGAGTTAGGGGCAAGAGCAAAAGGATTTGTACATTCCAGTTATAAGGAAGGATTAGATCCTGTAGAATTCTTCTTCCACGCTATGGGAGGAAGAGAAGGTTTAGTAGATACTGCTATCCGTACAGCACAATCCGGTTATATGCAAAGAAGACTTGTAAATGCGCTTGAAGACTTAAATGTAAGATCAGATGGTTTGGTCACTAACAATAAAGGTCAAGTCATTCAAAGTGTATTCGGTGAAGAAGGTATTGACCCAGCAAAAAGTGACTTCGGTCATGTAGCAAACCTAGACAAACTTATTGACGAAATGAGGATTAAGGATAACTAATTGAGGGGGCAATTTTATGACTGATACTAAAGAAATATCTGAAGCAATTAATGTTCAAGAATTATTTGAAAAGAGCAAAATTGATTTTTCTAAAGAATATATCAAAAATCTCCAACAGTCTTATGATGATGGAGATTTAAGTATTGAGGAATTAGATGATTTAATTGACTCCATCAAAACTGTTGAAAAGGCTTTTAAAAAGAATAAAATCAATTCATCTGAAATTTATGTAATCAGCTTATCACAACTTTACAGTGATGGTGAATTAGATGATGATGAATTAAATAACATAGTCACTAAAATAGTTCTTGTAGAAGAGATATATGAAAACAATGAAATAGAAGTTGCTGAAACTGCTATTATTGAATCTGCAATGACTTTCATTAAAGATAAATTAACTTATAATGAATTAAATACCTTAGTTCTTGTTGAAAATGAGCTTGCGGGCAAAGATATTGAATATACCAAAGATGGAACTATCTATTTAATTAAGTCTCTTGAAGAAGAACTTAGCATTGAAGAATATGATTATGTGCCTGAAGCTATTTCAAAAGTTTTAGATGTAATCATTAAAAATGAGATTAAGTTCCCTCCAAGTTACATTAAAGACTTAGTGAGAGTTTACATTAAAAGAGAGTTAACTGATGATGAGTTAAATGAGTTAGTTCTTAAAGTTGATGAAGCTTACGAAAGATCTTATATTGAAGCTGGAGAGGCAGTAGGAACTGTTGCAGCTCAATCTGTAGGCGAACCTGGTACTCAGATGACCATGCGTACTTTCCACTACGCAGGGGTAGCTGAGTTAAACGTAACTCTTGGTCTTCCAAGGTTAATTGAAATTGTAGATGCAAGAAAGAAGATTTCCACACCTACCATGGACATTTACTTTGAGGAAGAGTACAAGAATGATGAGGAATTCGTAAGAAAGTTAGCGAATAAGATTGGTAAAAGTACCATTAATGACATATTATCTGATTTCAACTTAGATTATGGTGGAATGCAAGTAATAGTCACTCTCGATGAGAGAAAAATTCAAGATAGAAGATTAGACTATGACAGCATTATTGCACAAGTTGAAAAAATCTTCAAGAAAGTTGAAATTGAAGATGACTATAAGTTAACTTTCAGACCTAGAAATCCTACTATCAGAGAAATCAGACTTTTAGCTGATAAAGTTCGTGATTTGCAAATTAGTGGAACCAAAGGTATTGGTAAAGTCATTATCCGTAAAGGGGATGATGAATGGATTATTCATACTGAAGGTTCTAACCTTAAAGCGATTTTCAATGAAGAAGGTATTGACAAAGCTAGATCAACCACTAACGACATTCACGAAATTGAAACTGTATTAGGTATTGAAGCTGCTCGTAACGCTATTGTCTATGAGTTAAACCGTACCTTATCCGACCAAGGTTTGACTGTAGATATCAGACACATTATGTTAGTTGCTGATATGATGACTTCTGAAGGTGTTGTAAAATCCATTGGAAGACATGGTATTAGTGGTGAAAAATCAAGTGTTCTTGCTCGTGCAGCATTTGAAGAAACTGGTAAGCACTTGCTTCATGCAAGTATTAGAGGAGAAATGGATGATTTAACTGGTATTATTGAAAATATCATTATCGGTCAACCAATTCCTTTAGGTACTGGTTCAGTAAGTGTGACAATGAAACCAGATGTATATTAAAATTAGAAATTATTAGAAATTTATTAAGAATTTATTAAATATTTTAATTTTTAATATTTTCTTAATTTTTTATTTATTTACTATAATTTTCATATTCATAGTTATTCTTAAACATTAATTTAGACAACAATTAATTTTAAACAATTAATCCAAAATTATGATTTTAAGAATGATTTTATTGTAAAATATTCTATTAAAATATCAATAAATTATAAATAATAGATGTATTATAATTAAATGTAATAGTTTAATTTCATATTTGTTATTTAATTTTATTTATTTAATAGCACATATTTTATTACTCTATGAAAATTTTATCTTGAGTAAGATATGATATTTGTAAAATTTTTCTTATCTTGAGATAGATGATTTTTTTAAATTAAAATTTAGGAGGCAGATGATGGATATAGAAAGAGGAATAAGAGTTGCAGTAGATACAGGAGATGTAACACTCGGCTCAGAAAAATCTATTCAATCTTTAAAATTAGGTAAAGGTAGACTTGCAGTTGTTGCAGCTAACAGTCCTAAAGAAATTTTAGAAGATGTAGAATATTATGCAAATCTCTCTGAAATTCCTTTCATTGTATATGAAGGTACAAGTGTAGACTTAGGTTCTGTTTGTGGTAAACCATTTACTGTTGCTACTTTAATCATAAACGATCCAGGAGATTCTACTATCTTAGAAAAAATGGGGTAGATTTTGTGTCTATTAAATTTAATGCACATGAGATCCGTTTTATAGCTCTCTTTGAGAGCATGACTGGTGCAATGGTTAAAGATTGCATACTCGATGATGAAAATGCCAAAGTTACCTTTGTTGTTAAAAACGGTGATATGGGTTTAGCTATTGGTAAAGGTGGAAGCACTGTAACCAAAGTTAAAAAAGCAGTTGGAAGAGGAGTTGAAATCATTGAGCACAATGAAGATCCTGCTCAATTCATTAAAAACGTTTTATCTCCTGCTGAATTGAAATCCATTAAAATCGTTGAGAAAAGCAATGATGAAAAAATAGCTATTGTAAATACAGATTCTTCTAATAAGAGAATAGCTATTGGTAAAAATGGTATTAACATTGAAAGAGCAAAATTATTAGCTAAAAGACAACATGATATTAATAATATCATTTTAAAATAATCTTTAAGAATAATTTTTTTTAAATACATTTTAAAATAATTCTTTTCTAATATTTTTGTTTTGCATTTTGTTTATGATTAATTTCACATGATCTAAAACAATTTTTAGATTATGTAACTTTTTTATTTTTTTTATTTTTAATTTTTTTAAATTTTTAAATTATTTTAATTTTATTTAGTAATTTCATCACCATTATACATCAAAAAAAACCAAACATTTATTAATAAAGTTATTATAATATATTATTATAATAGGTAACATTATGTTATATTAACATTTGTGTGTAAAAAATTTTATCTTAATTTTTAATGTTAATTAATATAATTTATTAGCTATAATTTCTTTATTTCTAAAACTAATAGCTATGTGTGCGTTTTGGCTATAGTTTCTTGTATTTATTATAGTTTTACCTATATTATTTTCATATCATTGATTTTCAAATAGATTTTCAATGATTCAAACATTAATTAAATAATCACAGAATATCGTTTAATTAATGCATTTAATTAGATTCTATACTTATATTCTATTTTGTATAGGAGTTTTGATTGCTATTATATGGTTATTTTATCGTATAATTTTAGTATTTTGAATCTAAATTAAGCTTAATCACATTAGTTTAGATGTTTGAGTAGAGATTTTGAGTATAATAGTAAATCGCAGCGGTGGACTTCTATCTAATGGAATTAATTATTTTAATCTTATTATTTATTCAAAAAGACATTTGTCGTAAAAATTTAGAGGAAGAATAAATATGCCAGGACTTTTTGCTGCTAAAAAGCTTAAAAAGAATAGACAAAATTTTAAATGGAAAGACGTAGACTACAAAAGAAGAGCATTACGTTTAGATGTAAAAGCAGACCCTCTCGAAGGGGCACCTCAAGCTAGAGGAATCGTTATTGAAAAAGTAGGAATTGAAGCAAAGCAACCTAACTCCGCTATTCGTAAATGTGTTCGTGTTCAATTAATTAAAAACGGTAAACAATTAACTGCATTTGCACCAGGTGACGGAGCAATCGGTTTTATCGATGAGCACGATGAAGTTATGATTGAAGGTATCGGTGGACCATCTGGAAGATCCATGGGTGACATTCCAGGAGTTCGTTGGAAAGTAAGTAAAGTTAACAATGTTGCTTTATCCGAAATGGTAAGCGGAAAAATTGATAAACCAGTAAGATAATTGAGGTAATTTTCATGGCTAAATTATTTGATAAATGGGACCTTGACGAAGTAGAGGTACAAGATTTAGGTTTAAAAAGATACATCTGCTTAGATGAAACTATCGTTCCTCATACTTTAGGTAGACACGTAAAAAGACAATTCGCAAAATCCAAAGTTTCTATTGTAGAAAGATTAATGAACAAAATCATGAGAACCCAAAGAAACTCTGGTAAAAAGAACAAAGCTTACAATATTGTAAAAGAAGCTTTAGAAATTATTCACAAAAGAACTAAAAAGAACCCTGTTCAAGTTTTAGTTACTGCTGTAGAAAACACTTCTCCACGTGAAGAAACCACCCGTATTAAATACGGTGGTATTGGATACCAAGTAGCTGTAGACATTTCTCCACAAAGAAGAGTAGACCTTTCTTTAGGATTCTTAACTAGAGGAACTTTACAAGCTGCATTCAAAAACAAAAGATCTGTTGCTGAATGTTTAGCTAGTGAATTGATTTTTGCTTCTGAAGAAGATACAAGAAGTTTCGCTATTCAGAAGAAAGAAGAAAAAGAAAGAGTTGCAAAAGCAGCACACTAATTTTAGCACTTTATGCTATTTTAGTGTCTTTAATTATTATAGGATTATTCGGAATTATCATTTAGCTTCTGATTGGTGGTTCTGTATAATTTTTATATTTTTTTAATTTAAAATTTTTTAATTAAAAGACATAATATTGACTAAAAATATAGACTAAATAATAAACTAATGTTTATAGGTGATGATTTTGAGTAGACGAGACAAAATGATTGCAAAAATCAAAGAATTGATGTATCAACCTACAAATATCAGAAACATTGGTATTTGTGCACACATTGACCACGGTAAAACTACTTTATCCGACAATCTCTTAGCAGGTGCAGGAATGATTTCTGAAGAACTTGCTGGAGATCAAAGATTCTTAGATTTTGACGAACAAGAACAAGCTCGTGGTATTACCATTGACGCTGCAAACGTATCTATGGTACACGAATATCATGATGATGAATATTTAATTAACTTAATTGACACTCCTGGTCACGTTGACTTCGGTGGAGACGTAACCCGTGCAATGAGAGCTGTAGACGGTGCAGTAGTAGTTGTATGTGCAGTGGAAGGTATCATGCCTCAAACTGAAACTGTACTTAGACAAGCTTTAAGAGAAAAAGTTAAACCAGTATTATTCATTAACAAAGTTGACAGATTAATCAACGAAGTAAAATTAGGACCAGAAGAATTAGCAAACAAATTCATTGGAATCATCAATGAAGCTAACAAATTAATCAGTAAAATGGCTCCTAAGGATAAGAAAGATGAATGGCTTGTAAAAGTGGATGACGGTAGTGTAGCATTCGGTTCAGCATACCACAACTGGGCTATTAACATTCCAATGATGCAAGAAACTGGAATCAACTTTAAAGACATCATTGATTACTGTAATGATGAAAACCAAAAAGAATTAGCTAAAAAAGTGCCTTTAGCTGAAGTATTATTAGGTATGGTAGTAGAACACTTACCTTCTCCTGAAGTTTCCCAACAATACAGATGTCCTAACATTTGGGATGGAGACATTGAAAGTGAAGCTGGTCAAACCATGGTTAACACCAGCCCTGACGGACCTTTAGCTGTAATGGTTACTAATGTATCTGTAGATAAGCACGCTGGTGAAGTAGCTACCGGTAGAGTATACGGTGGTACTGTAGAACAAGGTACTGAAGTGTTCTTGGTAGGAGGTCAAGCTAGATCCAGAGTACAACAAGTTGGTGTTTTCTTCGGTCCTGAAAGAGTTCCTACTGAAAAGGTTCCTGCTGGTAACATTGTTTACATCACTGGTGCAAAAGGAGCTACCGCAGGGGAAACCATCTGTTCTCCTGAAAATAAGATTGTAGAATTCGAAGGAATTGAACACATCTCTGAACCTGTAGTTACTGTAGCTGTAGAAGCTAAAAACACTAAAGACTTACCAAAACTTATTGAAGTATTAAGACAAACTGCAAAAGAAGACCCTACCATTCACGTTAATATTAACGAAGAAACTGGTGAACACTTAGTTTCCGGTATGGGAGAACTTCACTTAGAAGTTATCGGTGTAAGAATCAACAACAAAGGTGTAGATATCAACACTTCCGAACCTATTGTTGTATACAGAGAAACCGTTGCAGGAAAAACTGCTAACCCAGTAGAAGGTAAATCTCCTAACAAACATAACAGATTATACCTTGAAGTTGCACCTTTAGAAGATTCAATCTTCCAAGCATTGCAAAATGGTGACATCAAAGAAGGTAAAATCAAAGATAAGGAAGAAGCTCAAAAATTCATTGAACATGGTCTTGACAAAGAAGAAGCTAGAAGGGTATGGGATGTTTACAACAAATCCTTATTCATCAACATGACTCGTGGTATTCAATACTTAGATGAGATCAAAGAGCTTGTTATTGAAGGTTTCGAATCTGCACTTGAAGAAGGTCCAGTTGCAAACGAAATTGCAATGGGTATGAAATTCACTCTTGTAGATGCAAAACTTCACGAAGACGCAGTTCACAGAGGACCTGCGCAAATTTTACCTGCTATCCGTAACGCTATTAAAGGTGGTATGATGATGGCTGACCCTACCTTACTTGAACCTGTTCAAAAAGTTTTCATTAACACTCCTACTGACTATATGGGATCCGTTACTAAAGAAATCTTAAACAGAAGAGGACAAATTGTAGATATGCCAACTGAAGGTGATATGGTAAACGTTGAAGCTAAAGTACCTGTAGCTGAAATGTTTGGTTTCGCTGGTGAAATCAGATCTGCAACCCAAGGTAGATGTTTATGGTCTACTGAAAACTCCGGTTTCGAAAGATTACCTAGAGAATTGCAAAATCAAATTATCAGACAAATCAGAGAAAGAAAAGGATTATCCCCAGAACCATTTGGTCCTGACCACTACTTAGGATAAGTTCTAATTTAGATAAGTTCTAATTTAGATAAGTTCTAATTTAGATAAGTTCTAAGTTAAATTAAGATGATCTTTATCTTAATTTTTCTGATCTGTTTTTATTAAATTAGGAATTTTTCCTAATTTAAATTTTTATTTTAATTAATTATTTTTTTAATTAAATTTCATTAAGTTTCAATACTTAATATGCTGTTTTTTTAATTTTTTTAATTATTAAAAAAATAGTGTTATAATCATATAGTTTATATATTATAAAAAATATAATAATATACATATAGTTGAGTATTCTTATATTACATGTGATTTATTTTATATTGCATGTAATTGTTACCATGTAATTTTTACATGTA
>Ga0129306_1000975_pt1 | contig 37553 bp, 25 predicted proteins | sample P827metagenome_FD_94438 | JGI IMG/M metagenome (GOLD analysis project Ga0129306, IMG submission 94438) | Capybara group fecal microbial communities from Wisconsin, USA - P827 metagenome | ecosystem: Host-associated > Mammals > Digestive system > Large intestine > Fecal | place: USA: Wisconsin...
CGAAAAAGCGCCTGTGCTTCGACATCAGCACCTTCCAGTACATCGATCTCTCGAAGCCCTACTGGGACGACGAGCTGACCCGCATGATCGGGATCGGCGACAGGCAGTTCACCGCCATCGGATCGGCGGACCTGACGGTCATCGACTTCATGAACGTGCTCCTGTTCAACAAGAATCTGCACGAGCAGTATCAGATGGAGGACTTCTACACCCTGGTGCGCGAGGGCAAATGGACCTTCGACCGCTTCGGGGAGTATGCCGCGGCGGCGACGCAGGATATCGACGGCGACGGGACCTACGGTAAGAACGACCAGTGGGGCGTGCTCGGCGTGGCGAAATACCTGCACTGCACCTTCCTCCCGGCGGGCGGCGCGATGTACATCTCCAAGGACGCGGACAACTACCCGGCGTTCACGATGGGAACGGACGAACATTTCCTCGCCGTCTTCGAGAAGATCTTCTCCGTGCTGAACGACAACAACGCGTGGTACAAGACGAGCGACGACAGCAACGAGGCGACCGCGTATCACAACATGTTCCGCAACAACCAGGGCCTGTTCATGGCGACGATCTTCTATTACATCGAATCCCTGCGCGATATGGACTACGACTTCGGCATCGTGCCCTTCCCGAAATTCGACGAGGCGCAGGAGAACTACTACGGCCGCATCTCCTTCTTCGACACGTCCGTGATCCCCGTGACGGTGCCGGACAGCGAGATGTCCTCGATCGTGCTCGAGGCGCTGACTTGCGAATCCTTCAACAGCGTCATCCCGGCCTATAAGGACGTCGCGCTGAAATCGAAGTTCGCGCGGGACGAGGATTCCTCCGACATGATCGACGTCATCCTGGAACACCGGATCATCGACTTCGGCGACTCGTACTTCCAGGGCACCATCCGCGACGGATTCGTGGCGGGCATGTTCGTCAACGACAACCATGACCTGGCCTCCGCCGTGAAAACGCGCACCAAGAGCACGGAAAAGACGCTCGAGAAGATGATTACCGCCTACGAAGAGGGCGAATGACGGGAGCGGAATGCGCATTCCCCGAAAATGGAACAGAAAGTGCGTGCCCGATCGGCGTGATCGGCGCGCACTTTTATGTCGGGGCTTGACGCCTTTCGCCGCGGCATGGTATAATAAAACCGAGGGATCTTCCGATCCCGTATTTCCTTCTGCGAGGTGCGTTATGAAAAAGATCCTGTCCCTTGTCCTGGCCTTGTGCCTGCTCGCCTCCTCCTTCACGTCGTGCAGTGAGAAGCCGGATACCGCCGCTCCGGATCAGGGAAGTGCGGCTCCCGCGGCGGAAACCGTGCCGCCCGTGCCGGAAACGGAGGAGACCACCATCCTCGACCGGCTGCCCGAGAAGACGTTCGACGGCCGGGACTTTACCATCCTCCTCCGGACGGGAATGGAATACGAATTCATCTCCGAGGACCTGACGGGGGAAATCATCAACGACGCCGTCTATGAGCGCAACAGCTACCTCGAGGACCGGTACAACATCGGCATCGCCTATGTCGACCGGTCGACGACGTGGGGCAGCGGCGACCGCTTCAACCCCGAACTCAATTCCATGATCCTCTCGGGCGACTCGAACTTCGACATCGTCGCGGGCTACGCGGCCATGATCCTCGGCGCGGTCCAGAAGGGGCTCTTCCTCAACTGGTACGACGTCCCCCACATCGACGTCTCGGAGCGCTGGTGGTCCGCGCAGATCGCCGACTCGCTCACGATCAACAAAAAGCTCTTCGCCATGACCGGGGACATCGCGCTCTCCGTCTGGGAGGACATGGTCTGCATGTACTTCAACCAGAAGCTGGCCGTCGACTACGGGACGCCCGATTTCTATGAGCTCGTGCGCAACGGGGACTGGACGTTTGAAGAGATGCTGTCCATCGTCTCGGGCGTGTCCGGGGATCTGAACGGCGACGGCAGGACCTCGCAGGACGACCTGTTCGGCTATATCTCCTACTGGTCCACCGCGATCGACTCCTACATGCCGGCCTTCGACATTCAGGTCGTGAAGCGCGGCGAGGACGGCTGGCTGTATTACACCATGAACACGGAGCGCATGATCGGCGCGCTCGAAAAGATGCAGGCCCTGTTCCCGAGCGGCAGCAATTTCTCGCTCATGCTGTCCTCGGGGGATTTACAGAAAATCTTCCAGGAGGACCGCGCCCTGATCTTCGCGCATGACCTGAGGACCTCGGCGAAGCTGCGCGACATGGAGACGGACTACGGCATCGTCCCCTATCCGAAATACGACGAGCAGCAGGAGAAATACTACTCCACCTCGACGGACATCTTCTCCCTCATGCTCTTCCCCTCGACCGTGGCGGACACCGATTTTGTCGGCTGCATCACGGAGGCGATGTGCGCGGTGAACTCCGCCAAGGTGATCCCCGCCTACTACGACATCGCGCTCAAGGACAAGTACAACCGCGACCAGCAGAGCGCCGAGATGCTCGACATCATCCGGGACAGCCTGATCTTCGACGTCGGCTATCTCAACAGCTTTGCGCTGAACACCGCCGGACACCTGTTCGTACAGCTCGTGCGCGAGGGCAAGACGGATTTCGCCTCGTCCTACGCGAAGAACGAGAAGGTTTATCTGAAACAGCTCGCAAAGATGCAGGGGGCCTATGAAGACTGAACGGCTTTACACGGAAGAGGGGCGCATGGTTCATGTGTCGCCGGATGGGAACGACGGGGCGGGGGACGGATCGCGTCTCTCCCCGTACGCCACCGTCGATCACGCCGCGCGGACCGTACCCGGATCGCGGATCCTCGTACACGGCGGGACCTACGGCCGGATCGCGCTGGGAACGGCGTGCTCCGGGACGGCGGACGCGCCCACGGTGATCCGGGCAGCGGAGGGCGAGAGGGTGGTGATCCGCCCGGGCAGCGGTGTCGGGATCCGGCTCGAAAACGTCCGCTATCTCTGCCTCGAAGGCCTCGAGGTGGAGGGCGGGACCCACGGCATCCGCATCGAGAGCACGCGGGAGGCGGGGGATATGCCGCTCAGAGGGATCGCCGTTCGGGACTGCACGGTTCACGGCATCCGCGGGACCCACGGGATCTGCGTCTATGCCCGGTGTGACCGCGCCCCGATCGAGGATCTGATCCTTACAGGCTGCCATGTGTACGACTGCGAATGCGGATCGAGCGAAGCGGTCGTGATCAACGGGAATATCGACGGCTTCCGCATCGAAGGGAATACCGTGCACGACTGCAACAACATCGGCATCGACATGATCGGCTTCGAGGGCACGGCCAGGCATCCGGAAAACGGCGCGGACGGGCGAAATCCCTTTGACGCGGACTATGTGCGCCGCGGCGTCTGCCGGAACAACCTCGTCTACAACATCTGCACGGAAGGGAACAGGGCGTATTACCGCGACGGCGGCTACGATCACTGCGCCGGGGGGATTTACGTCGACGGCGGGCAGGACATCGAGATCTGCGGCAACACGGTATACGCCTGCGACATCGGGATCGAGGTGGCGACCGAGCACAGCCCTGACGACAATCCCCTGTTCCGGGTGCGCGGCGTCCGGGTGCACGACAACGTCATCGCGGACTGCGGCGGCTTCGCGGGGCTCTGCTTCGGCGGATATGCCCGGGATCTCGGCTTTACGGAGGACTGCGAGTTCGATCACAACCGGCTCGTGAACAACCCCGTGCAGATCGCGGTGCAGCGCAGCCGGAACAACCGGATCCACGACAATCTCCTCATCGGCGGGGAAACGGGCGTGCTTTACAACGACGACTGCCGCCCGGAGGAACTCGTCAACCGGATCGAGGACAACACCGCCGTATGCCTCGGAGACCGGGACACCTGGCGCGGGGAATACGGACGGATGCTCTGAGCGCGGCCCGCCCCGGCTTCACAAAATGTTTACAATTAAATTGCCTTTCCGCGCGTAACAAATCCGCTGTTCGTGCGTTATTATCAGCAGAACCGTTTGATGTACAGGGCATGTGTCCGGGACATGAGCGCAAAAAAGAGAGGACATATGAAACGATTATTCTCCATGATCTTTGCGGCCGTCATGGCTTTGACGGCGCTTTCCGGGTGCCGGAAGGGCGGATCGGAATCGGTGACGGGAACGGACCTGACCGCCGGAGACCGCGGGACGCTGACGGGGATCTACGAAGCGACGCCCCTTGCCCTGCCGGACGGATTTGAACTGGCGGACACCGCCCAGATCGGGACCGATCCCGAAGCCGGGGAGATCCTTGTTCTCGCACAGCGGGGCAAGGAAATCGAAGAGGAGGACGGCACGGTCGCGTACCTGGCCGATCTCTGCCTGATCGCGTATGACGGGAGCGGCGCCAAAGTGCGCCAAGTGCCGCTCGAAGACGCGAAGAACAGCGTGCCGCGGGTGGCTGCGGTCTCCCGTGACCGCGTGTGGGCGTTCTGCGATCTCACGCAGTCAAGCAGCGGCCGTCTGCTCGAATGGGACGCCTCCTCGGGCGCGCTTCTGTCCCAGACGGAGGCGAAGAGCATCAAGGGCTGGGCCGGGCAGACCTCGCCGCGTAAGCTGATCGCAGACACGGACGGCAACCTCTGGCTGAGCGACGGCGCCAAGGTGGTCGTGATCTCGCCGGAGCGGGTGTGGATCAACCAGTTCAAGCTCAACGCCCTCGATATGGCCCCTCTGCGGGACGGATCGGTTCGGGCTGTATCAAAACGGAGTATCGCGCGGCTCGACCCCGAAACCGGGACCCTTCAAGACGCCCTTTCCCTCTGGGACAACGCCGTAAACGCCGTTCCGGGCGGACCGGAGGACGAATACCTGTTTTATTACAACGGAGAGAGCGGAATCTGCGGCGTCCGGACGGACGAAGAGGGAAAACCCGTGTCCGACGAGCTGATGAGTTTCGTCAACTCCAACGTGAACTACAACGCGTCGCTCGTCCCCTCGGAGGATACGCTTCAGCTCTCCGCCGCGCTCTCCGCGGAGGCCTTCGTCATGACGGAGTGGAGCCGGGGCTCGGACGGACGGTTCCGCTTCCTCCCGGTGCTGTATCGGCGGGGAGAAGACCTCGAGCTCTCCGCGGTGAAGGAGATCCAGATCGCGCACTGGCAGGCCCTGCCGCAGAATCTGGCGTGGGAGATCACGCAGTTCAACAGGGCGCACACGGACATCCGCGTCACGATGCTGGACTACACCAAGTACAACAGCGACGAGGACAGGAGGGCGGGCGCGAAGCAGCTGACGCTGGACGTGATCACGGGGATCGTCTCGCCGGACATACTCATGGGAAGCACGGCCGAGGGACCGCTCCTTGAAATGCAGAAGCACGGGATCGCGCTGGATCTCACACCGTATCTGAAAGACGCGGGGCTCGACGGCGATCTCTTCGGCTGCGTGCGAACGAGCTTCACGGACGGGGACGGTAAACTGTGGGGGATCTGCCCGACGTTTCGGTTGAACTTTTTCGCGTCCTCGCAGGAAAGATTGGGGGCTCTCGCGGAAAAAGGACGCTGGACGACCGAGGAGTTCATGGATTTTGTGGAAGCCCTGCCGCCGGACTGCGCTCTGCATCTCTATGCCGTCCGTGATAGTGACATGCGCGGCGCCATCGGACCCGACTTCAACGCGTTTATCGACCGGGAGACGGCGACCTGTTCCTTTGATTCGCCGCTGTTCTACCGCTATCTCCGGTGGCTCGAAACCCTGCCGACCTGGGAGGAATGGACGCGCGCGGGCGGAGAGGGCGAAGCCCATGGGTACAGGCAGTGGCCGCTGATTCCGTACATCACCGGAGGAAAGCTCGCTCTGCGCGGCAGCGGCATGTCGGATGTGCAATCCGTCATCATGGAGGATATTTACACGACCGGCGGAAAGGATTACGCGCTGATCGGCGAACCGTCGGAGACGGGATCGGGCGTCGATCTTATGTCCGATACGGGCATGGCCATCCTCACGGGATCGAAGCACCCGGAAGCCTGCTGGGAATTCATCCAGGCCTGCCTTGAAGAGCCGATCCTGTTGGATTCGGATCGTTGGCAGGGTCAGGGCTGCGGACTACCCGCGCTGAAATCGATGTATGACAAAGAAATGGAGATGTTGACTCAGATTCCGATTGCAAAATTCGTCAGTAACGCATCATTCTGCACTTTCAAGGGAATCCGTGACCTCGATTTTGTTCAACAGGAATCGGAGAAAATGGCGCACGGTACCCCATGGTATCTCGAACCGTACGACGAGGAAGAGCTGTCCTATCTTCGCGGGTTCATCGACAGCGCGGGCGAGCCGTTCACCGACACGTTCCCCTGGGAAATCAGCCAAATCATAGCCGAGGAGATCGACGAATACCTCGCCGGAATGGGCACGCCCGAAGACTGCGCGAAGAAAATTCAGTCGAGAGCGTCGATTTGGCTGGCGGAGCATAAATAAAGCCGGCTGAAAAGCCGGCAGAAAATCGATTGACTAAACAGGAGGCACCCATGCGATACGGTCCCATCACGGCCATAGACAAAACCGGGCGGGAGATCCTGCTCCGGAATGCGGAACCGGACGACGCAGACGCGCTGCTCCGGTATCTGAAAACCACCGCCGCCGAAACGCCCTTCCTCGTCCGCGAGCCGGAGGAGATCACGCTCTCGGTCGAGGCGGAGCGGCAGTTCCTTGAAAACAAGATCGCGGCGGAGCGGGAACTCATGCTCGTCGCCTTCGCGGACGGGGAACACGTCGGGAACTGCTCCTTTATGGAGGTCGGCAGCGCGATGCGGTACCGGCATCGGTGCAGCGTCGGGATCGCCCTGTACCGGGCGTTCTGGGGACGGGGCATCGGGCGGATCATGCTCGAGACCGTCCTCTCTGCCGCCAGAGATGCGGGCTACGAGCAGGCGGAGCTCGAAGCGGTCGCGGACAATCACACCGCCATTGCGCTATACGAAAAGCTCGGCTTCCGGCAGTACGGGACCTTCCCCGACAACATGAAATACAAGGACGGGACCTGTGCCGACGGGATCTGGATGATGAAAAAACTTTGATGAATCACGCCTCCGCCGCCGCGCGTTCCATGATCGCGTGGATGTCGGGGGCTTTCTTCTTCATGTTCGCGGGATGCAGATCGAGCGTGGTGAAGCAGTGCCCGGACGAGGCCTCGGCCACGGGCTGACCGGTCTTTTCGTCCGTGATGACGTAGGCGACCGTCATGCGGACGCCGTTGTACAGGGTGATCTTCGGCACGATCCGGATCACGTCCCCGCTCGTCACGGGATGCAGGTAACGGCACGTCACCTCGAGGACCGGGATCGTGAAGCCGCGCTCCTCGAGGAGGGACATGGGGATGCCGACAGTCTCCATCCAGTCGCAGCGGGTCTCCTCCAGGTAGCGGATGTAGTTCGAGTGGTGGACGATCCCCATCCGGTCGGTCTCGTAATAGTTGATCCTGCGCACGTAAGCGTATTCCATGTTTATCTCCTCCGCGGTTTCCGGGTTTGTATCATGATACCACGTTTCGCCGGGCGGTGCAAGGCATTCTTTGTGAATTCGCCGCGCGGGATTCTGTGAGGTTGACAGACGGGCCCCGCCGTGGTATAATGAGGCCGGAAAAACCGTGCGCGAAATCCAAAAGAGAATCGAGGGCCTGACATGGAACAGATCGGATCCGAGCGGATCGTGCTGAACATCCCGGTACAGTTCACCGCCGAAGAGCTTGCGCGTCTCTGCCGCGTGAAGGAGGATTCCGCGGCGTTCGGGGTCGTGGAGGAGTCGCTCGACGCGGTCAACGAATATGCCGCGCCGAAGGCCGTCCTCAAATGGGCGACGGTCGATGGGGTGCAGGGAGATCTCACCACCGTCGACGGCGCGGTCTTTCAGAGCAAGGTCGTGGCCGACAAGCTGAAGGACACCCCGCGCGTCTTCCTCTCCGTCATCACGGCGGGCAGCGGCCTCGAGGCCTGCGGCGAGTTCGACGGCGATCCCTTCCTCGACACCCTCAACGGCGCGCTCCTCGCCCACGCGACGGGATACACCGTCCGGTATATGAAGGAGCGGTTCGGGTTCGACGGCAGCTCGATGCTCAACCCCGGCTCCCTCCCGGACTGGCCGATCAGGAACAATTTCACCCTCTTCGATCTCATCGGCCATGTGGAAGAGATCGGCGTCACGATCCGGGAAAACGGGTACATGAAGCCGTGGAACACCACCTCGCACATCCACTTTTCCGGGCACGGGTATCAGAACTGTTCGCTGTGCCGCAAATACGACTGCATCGGACGCCGCGCCCCGTTCAACCGCGCGGAGTATATCCGCATCTTCGGCACGGAGCCGTGAATAAGCTGAACCAAAACGAAACCTCCCCCGGGCGATCAACCCGAAGGAGGTTTTCTTGTTCTGCCGATTCTTAATCCCGGTACTTGTCCACGTTCTTCTCAAGCGTCTTCGTGACGGCCTTGGCGTTCTTCTCGTACCACGACGTGATGTCCCGGTTCGCGGATCCGACGAAGTCGACGAATTCGTTGTTGAACGCGCCGCTCAGCTCGGAGTTGTAGTACCCGAGGTCGAAGATGAGCGCGCTCTTGATGATGTCGAGCATGTCCGCGGACTCGTTGTCCCGCGACGCCTTGCTCTGTAAGGTGACCTCATAGTACGCCGGGAGCACGAGACGCTCGCCGATGCGGCAGAGGGCCTCGACGATTGCGGAGGTGCGCGCCGGATCGGAGGCCGTGATCGGGACGAGGAAGAGGTTCGTCCCCGCGTCCACGTTGGTGCAGTATTCGGACTGCTCGTCGTACTTCGGCCACGGGATCACGCCGAAATCCGTCTCCATGGTGCGCAGCGTGATCACGTCCGTCATGTTCATGTCGGTGAAGAGCGCGCGGCTCTCCTCGAAGATGCCGATGAACCCGGACGAATACGAGACGTCGGCGGTGTCCACGTAGGCCGCGTCGGAGTCGATCAGCGCAAAGTAACGGTTGAACACGTCGACTGTCTTCTCGGAATAGAAGGAGAGATAGGGCGTGTCGTCCTCATCCTTCGAAAGGACGCGGAGCCCGCTCGTGGCGAAAGCTTCCATCGGCCCGACCCATTTCTGCGTCACATAGCCGAGGCGGTCGTCGTCCTCTTTGATCATGCCGTCGCCGTTGAGGTCCGCCGAAGCGCTCTCCACCTGCGAGGCCCAGAGATCGTAGGTCCATGCGCCTTCCCGCACCGTCTCGTAGGGGAAGGGGATCGAGAGATCGGTCATGAGCTGCTTGTTGAAGAGCATGACGTCTGCGGAACCGAGGCTGTTGTAGCTGATGTCGCCGTTCATGACGAAGAGCTTGCCGAGGATCGAGAAGCTCTTCCGGGCGTCCTGGCTCCACCACGGGGAATCGAGCGAGATGTACGGCAGGGCGGTGTTCCAGTCGAGGCAGAGCATCTGGTTCGCATAGAGGAAGGAGGCGCGGCCGTGCGGGATGACCAGATCGTACGCGTCGTCGCCCGCCCGGATGGAGGTCATGGCGTCGGTCTCGTAGTTGTAGTTGGAGGATTCCTCGTACCGGATCGCGACGTCGAACTTCTCCGCGACCATGGAGTTGCGGCGGAAGATCGCGTCGTTGATCGCCTCGCCGTTGAGCTCATCGGCGGCCATGTCGGCGATCCAGCGTTCGTTCGGGCGGATGAGCATGAGGAACTCGTATCCGCCGTATCCGTCCGCCGGGAGTCCGTCGTAGAGGACGGCGGGATCGAGGGGGTCCTCCTCGGTCTCGGGTGCGGCTTCGGCTGCGGTCTGTTCGTTGTCCGCGGCGGGATCCGGGGAGGCGGGATCCGCGGCGGCGTCGGGGGATTTTTCGCTGCACGCGGCGAAGAGGGGACAGAGCAATAGCAGCGCGAGCAGCAGCGACAGGGCTTTCCGCATCGGTTTCATGAGAGATTCCTTTCTGAAAGTATATGCCTGGCGGGGTCCCGTTTTCCGTCCGTATGCGTCGGGACCTCTCTGCGGCTATTATATCACAAATCCGGCGCTTCGGCAAGGGATTTGCGAAGGTTTTCGGGCAAGTGCGCCGGATCCGGCCCAAACGACGGCAAATCCTCGTGCTGCGGGGAAAAACGCCTGTGACACGGCAGACGGGGAAACCCCGCAGGTATGAAGGTTTGTCCTTCATAATTTCTGCGCTTTGATGCTTCTTTTGCTTGCGCGCTGGCCCTGCGGATTTGGGATATTGCAGGTCGATAGCTTTTTTGTCTTCGCAGACGACGCCCGGGAGGATTCGGTTTCAACGAGTTGAAACCGGCGGGCCAGGGTCCTCCTGGGAGGCTCCAGGCCGCCCAAGGCCGTTCCCGCCTTGGGAATCCACCCTCCGACGTGCGTACCTTAAGTTTTCTGTACCTTTGCTCAATGAGATACAGCGAACGGCGGATGAAACGAGTTTCATCGCGCCTATCCAACGTTTGATTACAAGGGGCCAGTCCCCGGATGAGCGGCACGGATAGGTTTGAGGCTCGCTCAACGCCGAAGATGCAGCAGCCCGTGTTAGACCTTACAGCTGCGCCGTGGCAAGGGTGCAGCGGTGAGTGTTAGACTTGCACCCTTCGCTTCGCGTTATCCCCTAATCTTCACTTCCCGGATACCGGCAACAGCTTGACTTGAACCGGGACCCACACTATCGCACTGCATATTGGCCTGTGCTCCCGCATTCCTATAATGGTGAGTCCATGTAATCCTGAAATGGGTGCGTTTAGCCCCCATTGGACGGAGCTTCCGAATCAGAGGGGAGGTTGTACCCGAGGAAGGGGTGGATGTCCAGCCGGTTTCAGCAAGCTGAAACCGAGGGGAACGCGCCTCTGGGGCCTGGTAAGTCCAGAGAGGAGCCGGCCGGAGGCTCCTCTTTGGTCCCTGTCCGGCACGCGAACAAGTTCGCGAGGACAAAAGAACTAACGACTTTGTATATCCCAAATCCGCAAGGCTCTGCCGCGCAGACAAAAGAAAATAGAAGCACACGGCAAAAAGGCTGCCGCCTTATCTCCGTTCTCAGGAGTAAATGCGGCAGCCCTCTATTTTATGCGCTTCGCTCAGCCCGGTTCGCCCGCCAGCCACTTTCGGCGGACTTCTTCGTACACCGCATCGTCGATGACTGGCTGCTTCCACTGAGCGGCCGTCGGCGAGACGTACATGTCTCCCGCGGATTCCTCGAACGTGCAGAAGGTATCGTTCCGCACACGGTCCCGCTCTTCGGGCCTGCGCAGATCGGGCACGTCGAGCGTCGGCCCGCCCTCCACGATGGAGCGGTAGGCGAGGATCCCGGGGATGCACATGTCAACCGCGCGGTACACGTCCACGGCTTCCGCCTTCGCGTCCTCATCGCCGAGGATCGAGCGGACGAAGTAGTGCGTCGTGAAGTAGTCGCTGCCGCCGTGTCCGGTCCCTTCCGCGCCGTCGAGGCGGAACGCGGGGGCGTACTTCTCATGAGTCCCCACGCAGTTGCCCGTGGTTTCGCGCCAGACGTGCAGGTGTCCGCCGTCCCAGCGGTCGGTCTCCATCGAGCCGCGCGTGCCGTACATCTCATAGTTGATGGATCCCGGCTCGCGCTTCAGGCCGCCGTGGATGCTCTTCACGATCGCGCCGTTCTCGAGCGTCACCATCTCCATGCCGAAGGCGCCGGCCCGCGCGCCGAGCTTGATCATGAATTCCTGCTCCTGCCCTTCGAGGCCGACGACCTTGATCGGTCTCAGGCCGGTCGCGTGCAGGATCGGGCCGAGGGAGTGCGTGCAGTAGAAGGTGGAGGCGTCCCGGTTGCGCCAGTGATCCCGCTCGCCGTAGGTGATCTGCGGCCAGATCGACGCGCAGTCGTGGATGTATTCGCCCTCCGCGTACATCAGCTCGCCGATGTCGCCGGCACGGTACAGCCGCCGCATCTCCGCCGTGGTGTTGAAGAAGCAGTAGTTTTCCGCGTACTGATAGACCTTTCCGCTCTTCTCGACCGCCTCGATGAGCGCGACCGCTTCGGCGAGGGTGGCGCAGGTCAGCACCTCGCTCATGATGTGCCGCCCGCTGCCGAGGAGCCGGACGGCGAATTTTGCGTGCTCGTGCGCGTAGTTGGCCAGCACGACCGCGTCCATGTCGCAGGAGAAGAAGTCCTCGAAGTTCTCAAAGAGCGCGACCTTGAGCCCCGCGTCCTCCGCTGTCTTCCCCGCCGAGTCGAGGGACGGGCGGTGCTTGTCGCAGATGGCCGTGACCTCCGCGTCCGGGTTGTGAAGGAGCTGATGGATCATCGTCATGCCGCGGTGCGCGCCGAAGACCCCGATTTTCAGTTTTGCCATGATGCTGTATCCTCCGTTTTCCGCCGGCTATCGCCGGTCATTTTCGGGCGGATCCCGCCGTCCGTCCCTATTATACCAGCATCGGCGGAAAAACACAAGCGGGGAAGGCGAATCCGGCGGGATGTTTTTCGGGGCGGAGACTTGCATCGCGCGCGAACCTGTGCTATAATGGACCCGGAGAAAACCTTCGGACCCTGTTTGATAGAATGAAGGAGGAATTTTCATGAAGACAAGAAAGCTCACCGCCGCCTTCCTCGCCGTGCTGCTGCTCCTGTCCGCCGCGGTATCGTGCTCGAATGCGCCCGAAAACACAGACGAGGCCGGGACCCCCGCGCTGACCGACGGCACCCCGGAGGAGACCGAGACCGCGGAAGAGGAGGCCGACTCCCGTCTCTCGATCCCGGACGAATTGCCCGAGATCTCCTTCGACGGGCAGGAATTCCGCGCGCTCACCACGACGTCGAAGGAATTCCAGTTCCGGGTCGAGGAGCTGAACGGCGAAGTCACGAACGACGCCATTTTCAACCGGAACCAGACCATTGAGGACCGCTTCAACGCCAAGATCACCACCGTACTCTCAAACGCCCCCTACGACGAGATCAGCAAATTCGTCAAGGCGTCGGCGGACGAGTGCGAGATCGCCGATCACTTTGAGTATAAAGCCTACACGCCCATCTCCCAGAACAGCTATCTCGACTGGAACACCATCCCCTACATCGATCAGTCGAAGCCGTGGTGGAACAAGGCCTCGAACGAAGGCTCCACCATCAACGGCAAGCTCTTCTGCATCGTCGGCGACCTCTCCATCACCGCGATGCAGTTCACGTATGCCATGTTCTTCGACATGGATCTGACGCAGCAGTACGGGTACTCCGGCGACGACCTCTACGGGCTCGTCTTCGAGGGTACCTGGACGCTCGACAAGATGCGCGAGATCGCCGGGAACATCTGGGTCGATCTCAACAGCGACGGCAAATCGAACGACGGCGACACCCTCGGCTATGCCTACTGGAATTACCACGGCACGGACGTCTGGGTCACGGCCATGGGCGAGCCCATCACGCAGTATGAAAACGGCGAGATCATAGTCACGCTCGGCTCCGAAAAGGTATCGAACGCCCTCGACAAGGTGATCGCGCTGGTCTATGAGACGCCCGGCGCCTACCGCTTCAGCGACGAGACCCACGGCCGCAACGAATTCATCGCGGGCCGCATCGCCATCATGCCGATGATGTTCGAGGACTGCTACGGGCCCCTGCGCGACATGGAATACACCTACGGCGTGCTCCCGTATCCGAAGTACGACGAGGCGCAGGAGGCGTACTACACCAACTCCATGGACCAGCACTCGGTGTTCGGCGTCCCGAAGACCCTGCCCGAGGAGCGGTACGATTTCGTCGGGATCATGATGGAGGCCCTGAACGCGGAGTCGTACAAGACGGTCTATCCGGCGTTCTACGACACGGCGCTCAAGAACAAGTACACTGAAGATCCCGTCACGGCGAAGATGATCGACCTCATCATGGACGGCCGTGTATACGAATTCTCTTTCCAGTTCGGGGAATACCTCTCGAACCTGCCGTACATGTTCCGGTACGAGCTGTACAACGGCCAGAACAACCTGGCGTCGACGTTGCAGAAGAACCGCAAGGCGATCAACAAGAAGCTCGAAGCGCTGTACAAGATGTACGAATAAGCAAAAGAAAAAAGTCCGCCGCAGTCCTTTCACAGGATTGCGGCGGTTTTCCGTTTTCGCAGCTGCGGTCCGCCAGTCCCGTTTCCCCGAAGCGTCTCATTTCTCCAAATTCCGGAAGGCGTCGGGGTTGTTTTTCGTGATCATGGCGAGCTTTTCGCAGGTATCTTTATCCGCGCAGGCGCCGCAGGTCTCGACCTTTTTCGCGAGCGCACACTGCCGGATCGGGCAGAGCGAGGCGCAGTAGGGCGTTTTCACCCCGTCGACGCGGCATCCGACGCAGTGGATCATGTCGGGCGTGATGGTCACGTGGTTGAGCTCCGACCAGTGCCGGGCGACCTTCTCCCGCAGGGCTTCGTCCCGGTTCACGGTGGCGATCCGGGCTTCGCAGGTCTCGCAGTCGAGGCCGCAGTACGCGATGAGTTCTTTCATGGCAGTTCCTCCGTATCAGATGGGTAGGTTTGTTTGGCGGGCGGTCATGTCCTTTCGGTACCCGCGTTCACGATCGCGGCGTAGTTGGCAGAGGCTTTATCGCATGTGCGCGGGGACGCGGTCGCGGCAGGTCATGGAATAGAGATCGGCGTCGCTGAGGAGGAATTCAAGCCGGACGGGACGGTCCAGCAGGGAACGCAGATCCCCGGCGAAGGGCACGGTCCGGCGGAGCGAATCGCCGAAAAGGAAGCCGGAGTCAAAACCCGGGAGCGGCTCGCCCGCCTCGTCGCAGATCCGGAGGCGGACATATCCCTGGGCGGAGGTCGAGAGGTTCAGGCTGATCTCGTTGCCGGGGAGCAGGCAGGGCTTTGTGAGAACGCGCCCCTCCCACCACGGACTCCGCCACGACCAGAAGCCGTCCTGGCGCAGGGTGTACCGCCGCAGTCCGACCGGCTCCATGCGGTAGTTCTCCGTCGCGTACAGGGAGATCTCCTCGTCGCCGGAGAGGGGATCGCGCGTCTCGGCGAATCCGTATGCCGTATAGGTGCAGCCGTAGGTCCAGGTGCCCGCTCTCTCCGGGCCGGGACGGATAAAGGCCTCCTCCTCGCGCCGGAAGTGCCGGCCGTCCCGCGAGGACATGAGAAGCGTGTCCGTCATGGCGGTGCCGCCGCGTCCTTCTTCCTCGATGAGGCCGCGCCGCTTTTCCCAGTCGGGGAGGTCGGGGATCACCGCCGCATCCATCCGGCGCTCGATATACCGCGCGGGCCAGCCCACATAGATGTGCGGGGCGCGGGGATAGAGCATCACGTTGTTCGTGTACATCTGAAAGTCCGGCGCGCCGTCCCCGTAGGTGATAAGGCCGCACTCCGTCCAGTGGAGGAAATCCGGGCTGACGGCGTGGAGGATGTCCCGCACGATCCCCTCGGCGTTGCGCTCCGGACCGACGCTGCCGTCCGGATTCGGGTAGCCGCCTGCCGTGTGGAAGGAGCGGTAATAGAGCTCGTAGCGTCCCGATGTTGGGTTCCAGAAGCAGGTGTTGAGCGAGTCGAAATGGCCCTTTTCGATGACCTTTCTGCCTGTCTCCGAGAAGTGGATCCCGTCCGGGCTGGTGTAGAGCATCAGGCCGGAGCGATATTCGCCGCACAGACCCTTGTACCGCTCCTCGGGCGGGCAGGCGGGATTTGCGTCGCGGAAGATGAAGATATTGTCCATCTCCCGCTCGAAGAGGATGTTGTTTTTCCGGCTGCCACCGAACGAGACCGCGCCGACCTCGGGCCGGGTGAAATGGATCCCGTCGGGGCTCTCGGCGCAGCAGAACCGGCCGAGGGTGCTGCCGGAGAGACGGTGTCCGTCCGCATCGCGCCGATCATCCGCGCCGCGGTAATAGAGGCGGTATCCGGCGCCGTCCCGGAAGATCTGGAAATACCCGCTGACGCAGCCCTCCCACGGCCGGTCGCAGGTATAGACGATCTCCCGCGGCCGAGGCGCATGCATCGTCACCCGCACGCCGCGCATCTCCTCCGCCGGCCATTCGTCCCAGAACACCTCGCGAAAATGCAGTTTTTCCATGGCACACCTCCGATGGATTGGTTTCTGAATGCCCCTTCATTATACCACAATGCCGCGCGCCCGTCAACTGCATCCCGAGCGAATCGCGGCGCCCGTGACCCTTGACAAGGCCGGCGGGGCGTGATACAATAAAGACGGCATATTATATCAACATCACCGGAGGATTTATCATGCAGAATTCTGCATTTCGCCAGGCCGCCGCGCTCATGCTGGCACTCCTGTTCCTCGGCGCATCGTTCCTGTCCTGCTCGGAAAGCGCAAAGGGAGGAGATAAGCCTGTCCAGAGTGTCACACAGTCCGATGCCCAGGCCGGATCCGTTACTCCGGAGGCAATCGAAGAAGAGGAGACCCTGCTCCGCGACAGCATTCTGGATGATCTCAGCTACAACGGCGCCACGATTCGTATCTTTGTCTCGAACGGTTCTGGACAGTGCGAACAGCTCTATGCCGGCGCAGGCGAGCTGACTGGAGACGTGGAGAACGATGCCATTATCCAACGAAACCTGACTACGGAGGAGCGGCTCGACATCAAACTCGAATACGTGGGAGATGCCGAAGGCGCGTGGAATACCATTGCCTCGATCCTCTCGCGGTTCATCATGGCGGGCGACACAACCTACGACCTCTACCTTGGCAACGAGTATGGCCATGTCAACCTCATCACCCTCGGTGGGATTCAAAATATCAACGATCTCGATGCCATCGATTTTGACAAGCCGTGGTGGAACGTCGCATACATGGACGAGATGATGATCGGCAATGACGCGCGCTTCTTCCTCGCAGGCGACTACATCATCGAGACTGTCCGCATGGCGCACACCCTGTTTTTCAACAAGAATTTTTATGAGGACACGTTCGGCAAGCCGGAAGAACTCTACGATCTCGTCCTCGACGGGACATGGACGATAGACAAGCTGGCTTCGGTCGCCGAAGCCGCCTACGTCGATCTCAACAACAACGGACAGTCCGATCCGGACGACCGCCTCGGATACATCACCTACCTCGCCGCCGCATCCGTCGATCCGTTCGCCTATCTCGGGGACGTACCCTATTCCGTCCACGACGAAAACGGGTACATCGTACTGAACCTGATGAGCGATCAGGCCGTGACGCTCGGGGAGAAGGTCGTCAACTTCTTCCATCAGCCGGGCAGCGTGTTCCAGATGAGTTCCAATGTGTCCGGCGCGGTGTTCAAGGAGGGGCGCGCTCTCTTTCTCGGCCTGCAGTCCCTCGGCACGGCGCAGTCCTACCGGGACATGGAGAACGACTACGGCTTCCTGCCATATCCTAAGCTCGACGAGAACCAGCGCGCGTATCATTCACTTGTGGCGGACAACGCCCTGATCGGCTCGATCCCCTCCGCATCCCTGAACCTCGACAAGATCGGCGCGGTGCTCGAGGTCCTCTCCTCCGAAACATGGCGGACCGTCATGCCCGCGTGGTACGAGACTTCCCTGAAGATCAAGTATTCCCGGGACGACATCGCTGCGCAGATTATCGACCTGATCCACGACTCCACGACGACGAACTTTATCTACGCATACTCGAATCCCCTGAGCGGCACGGGCCAAATCATGCGGGAAATGGTCGGAAACAACAGCACCGACTACGCCTCCGCGGTCGCCAGAAAGGAAAAGGTGGCGAAGAAGTCCCTCGAAAAACTCATCGCTGCCTATGAGGAGCATCTGGCTCCGTGATGCATAACGGAAAAACGGGAGGTCCCTATATGACATCGTTACGTTTTCTCTTCTGTTGGCTGTGCGTCGTCCTTGTCCTCGTGACCGCGGGATGCCGGCGCACGGAGCCCGCACCGGAACCGCCTGCCGAAAAGCCCGCGCAGGAGACGGCGGCCGCCGTTCCGGATGCCGCGGAATCCGACGTCATCACGCTGGTGCGCGGGGACGAATCCTCGCGGGCCGTGACCGACGCGGCGATCGCCCTGCGCAAGACGCTCGAGGCGGCCGGGCTCACGGTGGACCTCAAAACCGACTGGTACAAGCGGGGCGAGGAGATGACGCGCTATCCCGGCGAGATCCAGGTCGGGCACACCAACCGGCCGGAATCCGAAGAACTGTACGCGCGGATGGCGGAGGCCGCGGAACCGCTCGACTGCCTGATCCGCGCGGGAGAGGTCAACTCCATCGCGGCGACGGACGAGAGCATCATGGACGCGGTCTCGCTCTTTGCCGACGAATATCTGCGCCAGAGAACGGCCGGCAGGGAAGACTGGGAGATGCAGCGGGTACACGAATTCCCGCGCAAGCTCCTCATCGGCGGCACGGCATACACCACGGCGCAGATCACTGCGGGATCCTCGGAGCCCGAGAAGTACGCGGCGTCCGAGCTGCGCAAATACCTCGGCCAGGTCGGGATCTGGGAAGGGGACGGCGCGGCGTTTGATTTGTCCATCGACCGCGCGGTCGGGACGGACGGGTATGTCATCACGCCCGGGGAGGACGGGACCGTCACCATCTGCGGCGGGAACGGACGGGGCGTGATCTACGGGGTCTACGCCTTCTTCGAGCAGTACGCCGGGGTGCGCTACTTCATGCCGGGGCTCGAGACGCTCGGGGAGGGCGACATCGTCGTCGACCGGGAATATGCGCTGACGCCGATCTTCGAGATGCGGCAGTCCGACTGGCAGTGCGGGAACGGGGACGTCGACTGGTGCGTGAAAAACGGCATCAACCAGCGAGACATCCCGAAGAAGCAGGGCGGGAACATCAAGTACGGCGGCTTTGTCCACACCATCGCGGGGCTCACGGGAACCTCCGCCGACCGTCAGCCGTGCTTCTCCGATCCCGAGATCCTCGAAAAGACCATCGCCTCCGTGCGCGCGCTGCTGGCGTCCGATCCGTCCATCACGATCGTCTCCGTGTCGCAGAACGACAACCAGAACTACTGCACCTGCGCGAAATGCCGCGCGATCGACGCGGAAGAGGGCAGCCACATGGGATCCCTGCTGCGGTTTATCAACGCCGTGGCGAAGGACATCGAGGACGACTACCCGGACGTGATCATCGACACGCTCGCCTATCAGCACACGCGGCAGGCCCCGAAGATCACGAAGCCGCGCGACAACGTCTGCATCCGGCTCTGCTCCATTGAATGCTGCTTCAGCCATCCGCTGAATGATCCGGACTGCCCCGAAAACAAGAAATTCGCCGAGGATATCGTCGAATGGAGCAAGATCTGCGACCGGATCTATGTCTGGGACTACGTCACGGACTTCTGCTACTACGTCCAGACCTTCCCGAACTTCCACGTCCTGCGCGAGAACATGCGCTTCTTCGCGGAGCACGGCGTGAAGGGGATGTATCCGGAGGGCAACTACAACTCCCCGCAGTCGGGCGAATTCGGCGAGCTCCGCTGCTATCTGCTCGCGAAGCTGATGATGAACCCCATGATGACGGAGGAGGAGTACGGACGCCACATGGACGAATTCCTCCGCGCCTATTACGGCGAGGGCTGGGAAAGCGTCCGCGCCTACATCGACTGGTTCACGGAGCAGGCGAAGGGGAGCCACATGAACATCTGGCAGCCGATTATCAACGTGGTCCGCAAATCGAAGCTGCGCGAGATGGTCGAGACCTTTGACGGGTACTGGGACAAGGCGGAAGAGCTGGCGGGGGACCGTCTCGACGCGGTCAGGCGTTCCCGCCTGCAGTGGGAATGCGTCCGGCTGATGGTGGATCCCGACGAAGAGAGGGCGGCGTGGTTCCTCGCACAGATCGAGGAGCGGCAGATCATGTGGCGCGAGACGTCCGCTCTGCCGACCCGGTACGCTCTCTCCAAATCCGCCGCGCTGTGGGAGTGATACCCCCCCCCATCGAACAGACTGAACCGTCCCCCGGACGTGTGTTCCGGCCCGGACATACATACGGAAAACAGGAGGCAATCATGACAGAAAACGCTCTTCTCACAGGCAGCGCGCTGATCGGCACGGGCAAGTCCCGCTCGATCAGCCCCGAAAACACGGACGGCGCGAAAGGCCTCGGCGGCATGGCGACCCACGGCACGGGCGAAGGATGCGCGCGCGAGCTCGGGCAGGGCTGGAAGGTCTCGCCCTCCGTCCGCATCGATCCGCACACCCTCTACACCATGGCCGAGATCGAAGGCCCCGGCGTCATCAACCACATCTGGCTCACGCCCGCGGGCATCCCCGGACGCTATGCCATCCTCCGCTTTTACTGGGACGGCGCGGAGGTCCCGTCGGTCGAGGTCCCGCTCGGCGACTTCTTCGCAAACGCCTATGTTCCGGACTTCACGCAGATGTCCTCGCTCGCCGTCTGCGTCAACCCGCGCAACGGGCTGAACTGCTACTGGCAGATGCCGTTTAAAAAGTCCTGCCGCATCACGGTCGAGAATCTCGCGGACGACGTCTTCACGCTCTATTATCAGATCGACTACACCCTCGATGATGTGCCCGCGCGGGCCGGATACTTCCACGCGCATTTCCGCCGCTCCAATCCCCTGCCGTACAAGGAAGTCCACACGCTCCTCGACGGCGTGAAGGGAGCCGGGCAGTACGTGGGGACCTACATGGCGTGGGGCGTGAACAACAACGGCTGGTGGGGCGAGGGCGAGATCAAGTTCTACCTCGACGGCGACCGCGACTTCCCGACGATCTGCGGGACCGGAACGGAGGACTATTTCTGCGGCGCGTACAATTTCGACAACGAGCACCGCTACGAGCGCTTCGCGACGCCGTACACCGGGATGATCCCCTACGCGCCGGACGGACTCTACCGCGCGAATCAGCGGTTCTCGCTCTACCGCTGGCACCTCGCGGACCCGATCCGGTTTGCCGAGGACGTGCGCGTGACGATCCAGGCGCTCGGCTGGCGGTCCGGCGGGCGGTATCTGCCCCTGCAGGACGACATCAGCTCGACGGCGTACTTCTACCTCGACCACCCGTCGGAGACGAAGCCCGAACTCCCCGACCGGGATACTCTCGAAATCATCTGAACCGCACACAAAAACGCAGCCGCCCGGATTCGATCCGAGCGGCTGTTGTGTATATGGAGGTTATTCGTCCTTGCGTTGAGGAGCTTATCGCGGCATATCCCGAAATCCGTTCCGTGCCTTTTAGTCCCCCAGCAGGGATTTCGTCAGCTTTTCGAGCTGCTTCGCGAGGACCTTTTCGTTCGATTTCATCGTCGACGCCCAGTTTGTGTTCTTGTTCACTACGGCGCCGCGGAAGAGCGAGTAGGTCAGGCCGCTGAGATCGTTGTTGAACACGCGCCCGAAGTCGAAGGAGACCGTCGAGCGGATGAGGTCGTACATCAGCGAGGACTGCTGATCCTGCGCGTACTTCACCTTGAACGCGTTCTCGAACAGCGCGGGGGACACGGTGCGGAAGCTCTCCGACGCCATCGCCTCGAGGACCGCCGCGGACATGGCGGGATCCCGCGCGTCGATCGGGATGCCGTAAAGGGTGTACGGGAAGGACGTGATGGTCACGTACTCCGCCTGCTCCTCGTCGTATTTCGGATAGGGCACGATGCCGTAGGTGAACGTCGTGTCGCGCAGGTAGTTGACCGCGTAGGTCAGCTCATGCGAGCAGAACAGGCCGCGGCCTTCCTTGAACACGGCGTAGGAGGGCTCGATCTGCGGGGAGCCGTCTCCGACGAGGCACCCCTCCCCGTCCACCATCGCGACGACCTTTTCGAGGACCGTGTGCGCCTTTTCCCCGCTGAAGAGGGGCGAGAGATACGGGATGTCGTCTTCGTCCTTCTCGGTCGTGCGCAGGCCGCAGCTGAAGAAGAACGGATCGACGTAGATGGAATAGGTGATGTACCCGAGGCGGTCCTCGAAGCCCTTTTTGCCGTCGCCGTTGAGGTCCACATAGACCCCGGACGCCATGGAGGACATCTTGTCCAGCGTCCACGTTCCGCTCTGCACGAGGTCATAGGGATTTTCGAGGTCCTCGTATTCCGCGAGCATGTCCTGATTGAAGTACACGCCGTAGAGGTAGTAGATCATGTAGGTGGAGATGTCGCCGGAGCAGAAGTAGAGCTTTCCGCCGCAGGTCGCCTCGTCGAGGAGGGAGGCGGGCCACCAGGGCTTCTCGAAATCGAGGTAGTCGAGGCCGTTGAGCGGGATGCACATGCCCTTCGACGCGAGCGATGCGCCGGCCATCGAATAGCCGCCGGAGAGATCGTACGCGCCGTCCCCCGCCGTGATGCTCGCGCTGAGGGCTTTGACCCAGTCGTTGCGCTGATCGTACGCGCCGGGCTCGAGGCGGTAGGCAAGCGTGATGCCGAGGCGTTCCTCGACGGCGAGGTTCCGGGCGAAGATCGCGTCGTTGACGATCTCGCCGTTTTCCTCGTCCACATAGAATTCGACGAGCACCGGTCCGGACCAGCCGAAGACGTTGACGGTCGTGCCGTCGAAGCGTAGATCGTCGGGGAGGCCGTCCGGGGGATAGGCGGGCTCGGTCTCCGGGGCGGCTTCGGGCGCGGCGTCGTCCCCGGCCGGGGTATCCGCGGGGGATGCGGGATCCGCGGCTTCTTCGGCGGGATTCGCGGCGCAGCCTGCCAGCGCGGAGAGGAGGAAGATGAGGGTGAGGATGAGGGATAAGAACCGTTTCATGATGAATCACCTCTTGCATTCACATCCGCTCATTCGCGGACGTACTTCGGGCAGACGGCGCAGTCGGAGATGATGTCCAGCGGCTTGAGCTCGGGATAGGCCGCGCAGGTAGTTCCGCGCCCCGAGTCGAGCGCCGTCCCGTCCGGGAGGGTGACGATCGTCCGGAAGCGGCAGGTGGCGCAGGGAAGCGTGTCGACCTCTCCGGATCCGCCGGCGTCGACGGCGTGGCTGTCCGCGGGGACCTCCGCCTCGCACATCTGCACGGCGAGGGAGCAGAGCGTGTCGCAGAGCTCCAGATTCGTCTTGAAGTGCTCGGGGATCGCGTCGTAGCCGAACTTCGCGCCGAGAATGTTGCCGCAGATCGCCCCGGTGGAGTCGCTGTCCCCTCCGTGGTTGACGGCGGCGATGAGCGCGGCTTCCATGTCGTCCTCATGCCGCAGCGCGCAGAAGACCGCGATGCAGAGGGCTTCGTCCCCCGTCCAGCCGTCGCCGATCTTGTGGATCGCCGCGAGGTCGTCAAGCTGCCGGTTTTCCGCGAGGTCGGCCGCTTTTTTCAGCCGCGCGATCATGGGTCCGGTGTGGCGGATGTCCGGGAAAAGCTCGGCGAGGGTCTGGGCGGCATCCTCCACGGCGTGCGGGACCGTCTCGCTTTCCTCCTCGGCCAGGCGGCGCACGATGTGGGCGAGCAGCGCGGCAGGCAGCCATCCGAAGCCGTGCCCGTGCGTGATGGCGGCGGACTGCGCCCCGATGATGTCCGATTCCCAGACGGGTACGGCGGATCCCGCGAAGAAGAGGCCGACGGGGGATGACCGCATCACGCCGCCGCAGCCCTTGCTGTGGTTGATCCGGTGCTCGATCGTGCCGTATTCGCGGCATTCTTCGATGTGCGAGAGCGCGGAGAGACAGGTGTTGCCGGGCGCGCGGCGGGAGAACATCTCCGGCATCTTGGCGAGCGGGACGGTGGGATGCTTGAGAGGATACTCCGAGGTCTGGGTCCCGTACCAGTCGCCGTAGGACAGGGCGATGTAGTAGGGATATCCCGCGAAGCCGCCGCTCTGGACCCGTTCCGCGCCGAGAAGCAGGCCGGCGGCGGTGAACATGGTCATCTGCGTGTCGTCGGAAATCAGTCCTTTTCCGTTCGCGTAGCGCGTGATTCCGGTCGGGCCGTATGTCGCGGAGATGGCGTTTTCACTCATGAATTCCACGGCGTAACCGAGGGCGTCTCCGGAGGCTCCTCCCACGAGGCAGCCTTTGAATTTGTCGGGGGTTCGCATGGTCGTCTCCTTTCCGGTGTACCGGTTTTTAGTCCGTTTTCTCTGCCGTGCGCTGCGCGGATCGGTCCGCAGGGAGGCCGGCAGTTCCTTTCTTTTCCATTATATCACAAAAAATTCATAAAAGCAACCGCAAATTCGGCATTTTGATGGGAAAGCCCGTCTTCATTCCGCCGCCGCGGGCGTGATTTCGCGGAAGTTCGGCAGCCGATGGAAGGTGGAGTAGTTCGCGTCGTGGAAATTGTGCGCGCCGTTCAGAGCCGTGCGGCAGAGCCAGAGGATGTCGTCCCCTTCGAGGAAGAAATCGACGTATTGGAAACCCGTCTGCCTCGGGTCGTCGCCGCGGTAATCGAGCAGGTTGCATACGAGCTCCCAGCGTTCGCAGTCCGCGGAGCGCATGAGCGAGAGCAGGTTCCGGTCGCCGCTGTGTTCCGGCCCGCGGATCCGGCTGATGATCGTGTAATACAGCCCGGTCTGCGGATCCTGCCGGATCATGAATTTCGAGTGGTTGCCCGGCAGCCGGATCGCACGGTCATAGCGGAGAGGGGCTTCCGGATGCGCCGTGTCGACCCCGTAGGCGAGGACGAGGCCCCAGTTCGGAGTGCATTCCGACATGTCGTAGCGCATCACGTTGTACAAGCGCCCGTCCGGGAAGACGGCGAGGGTCCCCTCGATGTTCCCGGCGCTCGGACCGGCAGCGACGCCCGACCACGCGGGATCGTACTTCACCGGCTCGGAGAACAGCCACGCGGACGCGTCCGTCAGATCCGCCCCGACCGGCGCGGAGCCGACCATCGCCGCGTGATAGTTCTTCGCCCACGTCCCCCATTCGAGCGTCGTCCAGATCCGTCCCCCGTACACCATGGGCGGCTGGGGATTCTTGTGCACGCCCTCGGTGTCCCGCCGTCCCGCGCCGCGCAGAAGCACCGTCGGGGCGGAGAAGGTCACGCCGCCGTCCGTGGACTTGCCGATCAGGAGGTCGCCGTATTCGGTGGAGCAGGCGAGCATGTAGAGAACGCCCTCATGCAGGAACATCCGCCCCCAGAAGCAGGGGAAGAGCTCGGTCTGCCAGCGCCATGTCCGCCCGTCGTCGTCCGAGCGGAAGATCAGGGTCAGGTTCTGCGGCGCGCCTCCGGCGAAGAGATCCATCGAGGCGAGCAGGCCGCCGTCGGGCAGGCGCACAAGACATGGCGAGCAGAGATAGCGCCCCGAGAAGACGTAGGCCTCGTCGTCCGGGTGCAGGTAATTGACAACGGTCCCGACGGCCTCCCCCGTGCGGAACAGGCGGACCCGGCTCCTGCTTCCGGTATCGGTGCGGAAAACGGCACACGCATAGTCACAGCCGTCGTCGAGGTTTGTCAGGGTGACCGAGGTCCCGCATACGGTTTTCTCATCCGTGAAATCCGGCTCCCCGCGCTTTTTCCAGCAGACGCGGTAGGTCCCGTCCGGGGATCCGTACCAAGCGAGGGTGACGGAAGATCGGCTCGGCGCGATGCGGCAGAGATAGGGATCCCCGATCTCGTGAAAGGGCGGGGAATAGGGATGGTAACTCCACGTCAGGGCGGGTTTCATTGGGCATCCTCCCTCCCGGCGAGCCATTCGCGGACGGCGTCGGCAAGCGTTTCCATCTGGCGCACGCAGCTCTTGTGGTAGTCCGTGAGATCCGCGGCGGGACGGGTGCGGGCGTCGATTGTCTCGAAGGGCAGCCCGACGATCTCCTTGAGGTGGTATTTCGCGGTGACGGGGTAGGCGAGGGATTCGGTGAACGCCGCGGTCCCGAGGAAGGACTGGAGAACGTCGGCGGTCCCGGGATCGTCTTCCCAGATGTCGCAGAGCCGGACGTAGAGATCGGGGTGGAAATTGCACATCACGCCGCAGTATCCGGCGCCGCCCGACCGCATCGAGGCGAGCAGGGTCTGGGCGTTGGCGTTGTAGAGCTTCATCGGGGTGCCGGCGAGGATCTTGCAGCGCTCTGCCATGACGGCGGCGTCGCAGCAGGTGTCCTTCATGTAGTAGAACCGACCGCTTGCTGCGCAGAAGGAGAGCATCTTCTCCGTCATCAGCCGCTTGTACGGATGGGGGCACTCGTACACGCCGAGCGGGACGGAGGGCAGGGCATTCATGATCCGCTCGGCGGCCCGGATCCACGCCTCGTCGCCGGTGTTTTCGATATCCAGGCGGTTCGAGATGAGGATGACCGTATCGGCACCCGCGTCGGCGACGGCTTTCAGTTCGTCGACCTGATCCCCGAAGGCGTCGGAGACGTGCCCGGACGCCACCACCGTGAGCCGCGGACGGTCGGGATGCGCCGCTGCCAGCTCGTTCGCCCGGTCGACCACGGTTTTCGTCAGACGCGCGCGCTCGTCCCGCGTGAGGAAGAAGATCTCGCTCGACTGACAGGCCGCAAAGATCCCGCCGCAGCCGTTCTCAAAATACCAGTCCACCATCGCCCGCGCCGCGCCGTAATCGACGGAGCCGTCCCGGCACAAGGGGGTGACCATCGTGGGGAATGCCTGTGTTCTCATGTTGTGTTCCAGCCTTTCGCTCAGATTGTTTTCGCCTTCATTATAGCAGACTCCGGGGCGGAATGAAACGGGTTTTGCGCAAAAAAACGGTCCAGGCGCGATTTTTGCGCCGAACGCTTGCAAACGGCGGCGGGATTGTGCTATAATGCCGACGGATCCCCCGCGCGGCGCATCACCGGACGGGGAAGACCGGTTCAGCGGGGAGGACTATCATGGACAGACCGTTTGATTCACCCGAATACCGGCGCTCGCGGAACGCCTATACCCTCGAATGCGCGTTTGAATACTTCGTGACCATCCTCATGACGGACGCGTTTCTCGCCAAACTGCTCGGGCACATCGGGCTCTCGGACGCCGAGATCGGGATCATCGCGTCCTTTGTCTCGTTTTCCTTTCTGTTCCAGCTCTTCTCGATCCTCCTGATGCAGAAGATCGGGGACGTGAAGCGCACGGTCATCCTCTGCCACACCCTGAGCGAGCTCCTGTTCCTCTCCGTCTATCTGGTGCCGTTTCTGCCCGTCGGGGACCGGACAAAGGGACTGGCGGCGGCCGCGGGGATGCTCGGCGGATACGCGCTGCAATACCTCGTGAGCTCCGTTTTGTTCCGCTGGGCGAACGGATTCGTCGATCCGCGGGAGCGCGCGACGTTCTCCGCCGTCAAGGAGATGATCTCCCTGCTCTCCGGGATCGTCTTCACCCTCGCCATGGGCTTCGTCTTCGACAGCTTTGAGGAAAACGGCAATCTGCGCGCGGGATTCCTCGTGCTGGCGGGCGTGATCCTCTTTCTCAATGTCTGCAATTTCGTCTGCTTCTGCCTGATCCGGCGGGAGGAGGTGAAAAAGACGGAGCGCAAGCCGCTCGGCGAGGTTCTCCGGGCGGTCTTCACGAACCGTGATTTTTTGCACATCATGATCCTGACCTGCATCTGGGAAGCGGCCCGGTATCTTTCCGTCGGATTCCTCGGGACATACAAGACCGCGGAGCTGGCGTTCTCGGTCGGCGCGGTGCAGGTCATCAACACAGCGGCGAATCTCTGCCGGTTTGCCGTGTCGCGTCCCTTCGGGGTGTATTCGGACCGGACGTCCTACGCCCACGGGTTCCGGCTGGCGATGCTGCTGGCGGCGGCGGGATTCGCGGTCGGGTGCTTCGTCTCGCCGGGGACGCGGTGGCTGATCGTCGTCTACACCCTGCTCTACAACGTGAGCTGCGCCGGGAGCAATCAGAACTCCTTCAATATGGTGTACAGCTACGTGGAGCCGGATATCATGGTCCAGGCGATGGCGATCCGGTCGTCCGTCGGGGGACTTGTCGGCTTCGGCGCGTCGCTCGTCGGCAGCCGGATCCTGTCCGCGGTGCAGGAGAGGGGGAATTCCCTTTTCGGCGTGACGGTGTACGGGCAGCAGATCCTGCTTGCGCTGTCCTGTCTGTTCACGCTCTGCGCGATGTTCTATACGGGCCGGGTGGTCGAGAGGCAGAGAGCGGTGAAGAGGTGAGGGAGAGATGATCCGGATTTTGTTTTTCGATATCGGCTATACGCTGATCGATGAGAGCGCCGTCTGGGAACAGCGGTGCCGGGAGCAGGCACAGACGGCGGAGGCAAAGCGGCTCGGACTTTCTGCCGCGGACATCCGGCGGGAAATCGAGCGCGCGTCGGCGGAGCGGAAGCCGCAGTACCGCACGGTGGTCGAAAAATACCGTTTCCGGGAAGTCGCGCCGTACCGGCATGCATACGAGACGCTCTATGAGGACGCCCCGTGGGTGCTCTGCGCGCTGTCGCACAAGGCCGCGCTCGGCGTCATCGCCAATCAGACCGACGGACTGCGCAGGCGGCTCGAGCGCTTCGGGATCCTGTCGTATTTCACCTGCATCGTCTCCTCGTGGGACGCAGGGGTGATGAAGCCGGAGGGCCGCATCTTCGAGATCGCGCTGGACCGGGCGGGATGCCTGCCGGAAGAGGCCGTGATGATCGGGGACCGGCTCGACAACGACATCGCGCCGGCCAAAGCGGTCGGGATGAAGACCGTGTGGGTCCGGCAGGGCTTCGGCGCGTGCCAGACACCCCGCTCCCAGGCAGATACACCCGATTACACCGTGAACTGTCTCGCGGATCTTCCGGCGCTGCCGCTTTTCTGAGCCGGGCGCCTGTTTTTTTACGCCATGTCTTGCGCGCCGTCCCGTTTTGTGCTATAATGAACCGGGAAAAATCCCGCAGGAACCGCGCCGTCCGTCCGATCCGGCAGACAGTATGACGGCGGCGTCCTCCGAACACCGGTCACGACGGGCAGAACCGGAAAACGCCCGTTATGATCCATCTTGATTTCCGCTTATGGAAAGGAGAATCAGCATGAGCCTTTTGAAGAAAACCCTCGCGGCGCTGTGCATGATCGCCCTGATCGTCACCGTTCTGGCGCTTCCGGCAGCAGCGGCGGGCGATGAGAATCCTTCCGGCATCGCCGTCAAGGGAACCCCGGAGATCGACGGCGTGATCGACGACGCATGGGCAAACGTGCCCGCCTATCCGGTTGACCGCCTGAAAGACGGCAGCGATACCGGCATCACGTCCCAGTTCCGCGTGATGTGGCAGGAAAACGCCCTGTACGTCCTCATCGAAGTGAACGACAAGGACCATTCCTTCAGCGGCGGCCCTTCCGTCGGTGACGGCATGGAAGTGTATCTCGACCTGATGAACCTGAAGACCGCCGGGTTCGAGGACGATTATCAGGCCTATTTCGCCATGTGCGCGGACGACGAGACCTATCTGACCTACGACGGCTCGCCGAACGGCCAGGCCTGCCTGATGGATGCGGCGACCGTCGCCCTGACGACCACGGATGACGGCTACATCTACGAAGCGCAGATCCTGCTCGATGAGTTCGAGACCAAACTCACCGCCAACCAGACCATCGGCTTTGACATCCAGGTCAACGATCAGGTGTCCGGCGAGTCCCAGCGTACCGGTGCGTACGGCTGGAGCGACGACGTCAACAACGCATGGCAGGGCACGATGCTCTACGGCAACATCACCCTGACGGACGGCGAAGGTGGCTCCGCTGAGAAGACCGGTCCTGCCCAGCCCGTCGACGTGGTGGAGATCCCCGAAAAGGCCGTGACCGTCGACGGCGTGATTGCCGACGGCGAATGGGACGGCGCGACCCGCATGGTTCTGAACATTTCCGACACCTCCACGTGGACCGAGAACGGCGCGGGCATCGTCGGAACGGACGGCTGGTCGAAGCTCGGCCACACGGACAAGGACTTCGAGACGGAGCTGGCCTTCACGGTGGACGGCGAGGATCTCTATATCCTCCTCACCCGCGTGGATTCCACCTTGAACTTCGCCTCCGACAACTATCACCGCCCGTATTCCTCCGACTGCGCGCTCATGTGGTTCTATGACACGGAATACACGACGCAGTACGGTCTGCAGCTGCTGGCGGCGGACAAGAGCGGCACGCCGATCATCGGCTACTTCTTCATGGACTCCGACCAGAACTCCTCCGACAACCTGATGGAGCTCGACTATGCGACCGCGGTCACCAAGATCACGGACAACGGCTACGTCATGGAGGCGAAGGTCAACATGTCCGGCATGGACGACTTCGGCCATGACATGCTGGCCGGCGGCAGCGTCAATGTCACCTGGTGCGCGGTCAACATCTGCGAAGAAGGCTGGGACAGCGACGACGACGCGCATGTCCTCTGGGGCACCTACAACTATCAGGCCCAGTACAAGGGCGTGAACGACTGGGAAGCCGCTCCGAAGGCCAAACTCGTGAGCGCGTCCGGCGCATCCTCCGCTCCCGCTGCCTCCTCCGCCGATATCGTCAAGGACGGCCTCGTCGCGTGGTATGACGGCGCGAACAACCAGAACGGCTCGCAGGACAAGCAGTCCAAGGTCTGGAAGGACTGCTCCGGCCACGGTCTCGACTTCGAGGTCGAGCTCAACGACACGAACTACTGGACCGACAACGCCTACCACCTCGATTCCGAACGCAACTACCTGCCCGACGAGATCTTGGACGTCGTCAACGGCGACACCTACACGGTCGAATTCGCGGCGGGCGAGATGGAATACCCGGCCACGGACTGGGTCTCCCTCCTCATTTCCGACAACGACCACTTCTCCCTCTTCGTCCGCGTCTCGAACGACGTGCTTGAATACAAGTACAACGACGCGAACAAGGACAGACCGATCGCTGAGGACGGCGCGGAGCTCGTGCGCAATTCCACGGTCGCCGTGACGTTCGACATCAACACGCAGGACTGCTGGATGTACGTGGACGGCGTCTTGGTGTCCGAGAACGTGCCGACGGAGACGAACATCGCCGACTCGCTCATGCTCGGTCACGATGACCCGAGACGCACCTGGATCGGCGACGTGTACGCGATGCGCTTCTACGACCGCGTGCTGAGCCCCGAAGAGATCGCGCAGAACGCGGCGGCGGACAACGCGAAGTACCGCGGCGGCGCGGCTCTCCCGACGGCAGCCGAAACGCCCGCGAAGACCGAGACGCCCGCCGAAGAATCCCGCGGCTTCAAGAAGCTGGCGGACGCGGCGGCAGCGGTCGGCATGACCCCGATCACGGGCTATGAATGGGAAGACGGTACGGGCGGCTTCGGCGGCGAAGGTCCCGAAAATCTCTGGGACGGCAGCGTCAGCACGAAGTTCTGCACGAACGAGTTCCCGGCGGAATCCGAAGCCTCCCTCGACGCGACCTACAAGGTCACCGGCTTCACCATGGCCACGGCGAACGACAACAAGGAATACAACGGCAGAAGCCCGAACGCGTGGACGATCTCCGTCTCCGCAGACGGCAAGGCCTGGACCGAGCGCGCGAAGGGCGACGACAGCTTCTTTGAAGAAACGAACCAGACCTACTACAACGGCGAAGGCACGGCCGAGAACGTCGCGTTCGTGCGCTTCGAGGCGGAAGGGACCGCATCCGGCACGTTCCAGGTGTCCGAGGTGACGCTCTACGGCGAGAAGATCGGCGAAAAGCCCGCGAAGCCCGAGCCGGAACCCACTCCGGAACCGGAACCCGAACCCGAGCCGGAACCTGAGCCGGAACCCGAACCGGAACCGACGCCCGCAGAGGAACCGAAGACCGAAACACCCGCGGCGGCTGAACCTGCTCCGGCCCCGGCGGCCAAGTCCGGCTGCGGCTCGATGATCGGCGGATGCATGATCGTGCTCGTCACGGTGCTCGGCTCCGCTTGGGTCGTGAAGAGAAGATAACCCCCGTAAAACCGACTCCCCATTGTCACCCGACAGTGGGGAGTTTTTTCGGGCGCGATCCCGTTTTCTCTTGCATTCGCGCCGGATTTATCGTATAATGAAACCGGAAAAACAAAAATCGGAATGCCGGATCGGAGGAAGGAGCAGCCATGGAAGGGAATCTTGCGGATATCCGCTGTCCGCACTGCGGGGCCCCGGCGGAATACGACATCGTCGGAGGGCGGTATCTCTGCGCGTACTGCGGCAGCCGTTCCGGGATCGGCGAGGTGCAGGCGCAGAGGCGGGGCTTCCGGAGCCTCCAGCAGGAGCGGATCCGGAAGAGCGCGGAGAAGACCCGGCTCATGCGGGCAAACTGCACCGGATGCGGCGCGTCCGTGGTGATCGAAGAGGGGGAGGCCGCTGTGACCTGTGCCTTCTGCGGCCGCGCGCTGGTCCGGGAGGAGTATCTCGCGTCGACGGAGATGCCGGAGCTCATCATCCCGTTCCGGATCACGGCGGACGAGGCGAAGGCGTGCCTTCTCGACTGGTGCCGGGCGAACGCGAAAAAGCCCGAGGCGAAGCATCTCGGCGAAACGGCGGACACTCTCACGGGGGTCTATCTGCCCTATGAGCTCGTCCGCGGCCCGGTGAGCTGCCGGGTCAGCCGCATGGACGCCTCCCGGATCTATTCCTGCGGCGGATTCGTGGACCGGATCTTCGTGAACTGCTCGAAGCAGCTCGACAACCTGCTGCTCGACGCCATGGAGCCGTTTGAACTCGAAGACCTCCGGGAATTCGATTTTGCCTATACGGCAGGCCAGCGGATCAAGATTAAAGACATCGACGCGGGGGAACTCGAGCGCCGCGTCGCCGAAGAGGTGTCGAACGACTATGCACCCGTCGTGCGGAAAACGCTCGAGAGCAGTGCGGTGAACGTCAACACCGATCCGTCAGGGGTGCTCAGGATGCCGGTCCTTTTGCCCGTCTATTACATCGCGTCCGGGAACACCGTCGCGGCGGTGAACGGACAGACCGGGCGGGTCAGCGTGCGGGCGGAGAAGCCTTCCCATCACATCTTCATCCCGTGGTGGGTCAAGGCGATCCTCGCGACGGTCCTCATCACGGGGGCGGCGTTCGGGGCCTTCCTGCTCTTCGGCATGGAGAAGGGCGAGAGCCTCCTCATCGCCGGCATGCTCGGGCTCATCACCGCCATCGTGACCCTCGCCGCGTTCAGCGATACGGTCCGGAACCGGTTCCGGGTGGAGGCGGGACATAAGATCTTCACCTCCTCCGGCGGACCGCTGCGGCGCACGGAGAACGGACTGGTGCGGGATCCGCAGGAAATCCGAAAAGAGGTGACCCCGCCCGTCTTCTTCGAGACCCTCGACGGCGTGACATTGCCGGTCAAGCTGGTGTTCTCCTCGCCACTCCGGACGCTGAAAACCGTCGTCCTCTCCGTCCTCGCGCTGTTTCTGCCGGTGATCGTCGCCCTGTTCCTGAACGGCTTCGATTTCGAGCGGCTGACGCTCGGCGGCTCGGCGGTGTGGTTCTGCATCATGGTCCCCGTCGTCCCGATCTACATCCTGAAATTCGCCGTCATCGAACTGTATGAGAATCCTTGGATCTATCCGCTCCGGGCGGACGGGAAGAAAAAGCGGTACCGGAAGAAGACGGGCTTCCGGATCACAAAAAAGACCGTTCTCACGGTCCTCAAAGTTCTGTTCGTCCCGCCGATCAGTCTGGCGGTGTGGTTCGGCATCGCGTCCTTCTGCGTGATGTGCTACCTCACGGCATTCGGATTTGATTGATACGGATAAAGAAACGCGGACCGTTTGTCTGCGCGGCCCGCGTCATGGTTTTCGGTTCTGCCGGACGTGACCGTCACGCCCGGACATCTCAGTCCGTCCGTCTGACGACCCACACGACGATGCGGATCAGCCAGTACAGGATGAGAAACGGCAGGAAAACCAGGATCGCCACTTCCTTCCACGTCGGCGATCCGCCCTTGCCCGACGAATGGTTGAAGATATTCATTGCTGCCTCCCGATGCCCGGTCCCGTAGATCGGGATCCGATGCCCCAGTATAACACATTCCGCGGGAAATGTCAAGATAAACCCCGCCGCCGATCCCGCTAAGCCGCGGCGGAACGATTTTCAGAACCGACCGAACGGAGGACACCATGGCCGATCACTACAATCACTATCCCCTCAAGCACTTTGCCGCGACCGTCGCGGACTGCATGGATCTGCCCCTGCCAGCGGAATACGCGCCGCCCATCGCGTGGGCATCGTCCATTTTAAAGGAGCGGCTCGGCGGCACGGCGGACCGGGTTGTGCTCTACCACGCCGACGCCGTCGGACTGTACATCTGGCAGAAATACACCCCGCTCTTTGCCCCCGTCTGCCGCTGTACCTCCCTCGCGATCCCCTTCCTCAGCACCGTGGAATCGGTCACGCCCGTCGCGCACGCCTCGATGTACACGGGGCTCGACCCGGAGGGACACGGCATCCGCACCTACGTCCGCCCGCAGCTCGCCTGCTCCACGCTCTACGACGAGCTTGTGAAGGCGGGGAAGCGCGCCGCCATCCTGGCGATGGAGGATTCGACCTTTCTGCACATCTTCACCGGGCGTCCGATCGACTATTTCGCCGCCGCCAACGCCGCAGAGATCCGCGAAAAGGCGCTCGAGCTGATCGCGTCCGATCAGTACGACCTCATCAGCATTCACACGTTCGAGTATGACAACGCGGCGCACGCCTACGGGCCGGAATCGAAGGAGGGGCTCAACGCCGTCTCCCTCGAGGCGGAGGTGTTCGGCGACATCGCGCGTCAGATGCAGACCTTCGCCGACCGGCACCGCCTGTTGCTGTCCTATTCCCCCGATCACGGCCAGCACCTGACCGAGGGCGGGACCGGCGCGCACGGAAGCCGTCGGATCGAGGACATGAACATCGTGCATTTCTTCGGCACGTTCGGGGGATGACGCCCGCTCTATGAAATTCAACGCAGGAGGCAGAACATGAGAATCCCGCTGACCGACTGGACCGTCGCCGGATCGTGGCCCTATACCGTGATGCAGGGCTCCTCCGTCGAGACCGGCGCGAAGTTCACCGCTGTCACGCCGCGCATCCCCGCGAAGGTGCCGGGGAGCGTGTACGACGACCTCGAACGCGCCGGGATCATCCCCGATCCGTATTATGAGCGGAACTCCCTGCTCTCGGAGTGGGTGGCGAACCGCTTCTGGAGCTATATGACCGCGTTCCCGATGCCCGAGACCTGCGGATGCCGTGTGCGGCTCGTTCTCGAGGGGATCGACTATCACGCGCACGTCTGGCTGAACGACGAAAAGATCGCGGAACACGTCGGGATGTACGCCCCGCTCATCGTCGACGTGACGGATCGGCTGCGTGAGGACAATGTGCTGACGGTCGTGCTCGAGAGCGCGCCGGACGAGATGGGGCAGATCGGGTACACCAGCCGCACCTGGACGCAGAAGGCACGGTTCGGATACAAATGGGACTTCGGCACGCGGCTCGTCAACTTGGGGCTGTACGGAGACGCGTATCTCGACGTCTGTTCCGATCCCTTGCGTGACGTATGGATCCGGACGCACGAAGACGGTACGGTCACGGTCCGTGCCGCCAACCGCTCCTTCCGCGCCGTCCTCGCCTATGGGGGAAAGACCGTCGCAGAAGGGAAGACCGACGCGGGATCGCTCACCCTGACCGTCTCCGATCCGGCGCTCTGGTACCCGAATGGATACGGCGCGCAGCTCCTGTACGACCTGACGCTGACGACGGGCGACGACGAGCGGATCTTCCGCGTGGGGATCCGGAGCGTCGCTTACGAAAAGCCCGCCTGCGCCGATCCGGACGTGCTGCCGTACATCCCGGTGGTGAACGGCGTGCGCGTCTATCTCAAAGGCGTGAACATGACCCCGCTCGATCACCGGACGGGTGCGGTCACGCGCGAACGGTATGAGCATCTTCTCATGCTCGCCCGCGACGCCGGGGTGAACCTCATCCGCGTCTGGGGCGGCGGCGTCATCGAGAGCGAGGATTTCTACGACCTTTGCGACGAATACGGCATCATGGTCTGGCAGGAATTCATCCAATCCTCGTCCGGGCTCGACAACATCCCCTCGAAGCGGCCGGAATTCCTCCGTCTGGTCGAACAGACCGCCCGCGCCGCCCTGCCGGTGAAGCGCAACCACATCTCCCTGACCTATCTCAGCGGCGGGAACGAGCTCATGGACGCGGCGGGCATCCCGTCGACGTTCGGGGACGAGAACCTCGCCCTCTTAAAGAGGATTGCGGACGAGCTCGCGCCGGACGTCCTCATGCTGCCGACCTCCGCATCCGGGCCGACGGAGTGGTTCGACGCGCAGTACCCGGGGCGGAATCAGGACATCCACGGCCCGTGGAAATACGAAGGGGTGCGGGGACAGTACGCCTTGTACAACCGGTCCACCATTCTTCTGCACAGCGAGTTCGGCGTGGACGGCATGTCGAACCTCGACGCCATCCGCACCGTGCTCGCGCCGGAGAATCAGATCGTGACGACGATGGCGGAGAATCTCACGTGGCGGCATCACGGCGAATGGTGGGACACCTACGCGACCCGCGAACGCCCGCTCTTCGGCGAGATCGGGGACCTGTGTACCCTCTGCGATCTCAGCCAGTATCTCCAGGCCGAGGGCATCCGCTACGCCGTCGAGGCTCACCGCCGCCGCGCGAAAACCGCCTCCCCTGCACGCCTCGGGCCCGGAGAGCTCTATGCACCGGACATGCAGGAGAGCGTCGGGGCGATCGTGTGGCAGCTCAACGAGCCGTGGCCGAACGTGTCCTGCACGTCGATGGTCGACTATTACGGCGTCCCGAAGCTGGCCTTCTGGTTCTGGCGCGACGCGGAGATGCCGCTGCGGCTGACCCTGCGGTATGAGAAGCTCGTCTGGCAGCCGGGCGAATGCTTCGAGGGATGGGCCTTCCTCTGCGATGACCGGGGAGAAGGCGCGGATGCCGTATCCGTCGGGGCCTATCGGGACGGGTACTCCCTCCTGCCGGACGCGGACAACGAAGGCCTTCGCATTCCCGCAGAACTGGACGGCAACCGCGTGCGCTTTTCCATCCCGCAGACGGGAGAATCCTTTGTCGTCACCGCGGAAGCGAGAAAGAACGGCGAGACGCACCGGGCGGTCTATCTCTTCCTCATCGGGGAGGAAGGATCCCTGCCGCGCGCGCCGATCCTGCGCTATGTGAAGGAATACAGGCACCTTGAATCTGTCAGAACGGAGGAATCGCAATGAATCCGCAGCACATCGACGCCGATATGCGGGCGTATCTCGAAAACCGGGAGCTGACCTGCGGCGGGCTGATCGTCCGGCGCGGGGAGGAAATCGTCCTCGAACAAAACTGGGGCTATGCGGACCCGCGGACCAAAACGCCCGCCGATTCCCGCTCGCTCTACCGCATGATGTCCATGACCAAGCCGGTCGTCGCCGTCGCCGTGATGCAGCAGATCGAGGACGGCCGCCTGACGCTCGACACGCCCGTTTCCCGCTTCCTCCCGTCGTACCGTAACCCGCGCGTCACGGCGGATCCGCGCTATGAGAGCGCCGACTGGACGGACGACGACACGATCGCGCGGCTGTCGGCGGCGTTCGACCCGGAAGCGGTCAAAACCGTTCCGGCCGTGCGCGACATCACCGTGCGCGATCTGTTGACCCATTCCTCCGGCCTCGCGCAGGGCGTGGTCGGGATGCTCTGCGGACAGCGCGATCGCACCGACCGCCGGACCGTCGCCGACGCCGCGGAGGGATACGGCCGCTACCTCCTCGACTTCCAGCCCGGCACCGCGTACGGCTATTCTCCGCTCGCGGCGTTCGACGTGCTGCTCCGGGTGGCGGAGCTGGCGGCGGACGAGGAGGCGGCCTCGCTGCTCCACCGGCGGATCTTCGCGCCGCTCGGCATGGACGACACAACGTTC
>Ga0129306_1000977_pt1 | contig 37523 bp, 35 predicted proteins | sample P827metagenome_FD_94438 | JGI IMG/M metagenome (GOLD analysis project Ga0129306, IMG submission 94438) | Capybara group fecal microbial communities from Wisconsin, USA - P827 metagenome | ecosystem: Host-associated > Mammals > Digestive system > Large intestine > Fecal | place: USA: Wisconsin...
AGAATGTGACCATGTGCGACCGGAAGGGCGCCATCTACGCCGGGCGCGAGGGTCTGAACTGGATCAAGGAGGAGATGGCCCAGGTCACCAATCTGGACAAGAAGGCCGGCTCCCTGGCCGATGTGCTGGTGGGCGCCGACGTGTTTATCGGCGTGTCCGCTCCGGGCACCGTCACCACCGAGATGGTGAAGACCATGAACAAGGACGCCATCGTCTTTGCCTGCGCCAACCCTACGCCGGAGATCTTCCCCGACGACGCCAAGGCGGGCGGCGCCCGGGTCATCTCCACCGGCCGCAGCGACTACCCCAACCAGATCAACAACGTGTTGGCCTTCCCCGGCGTGTTCCGCGGGACCTTCGACGTCCGCGCCAGCGACATCAATGAGGAGATGAAGATGGCCGCCGCCCAGGCGCTGGCCGAGCTGATCTCCGACGAGGAGCTGAGCGAGGACTACATCATCCCCAAGGCCTTCGATCCCCGGGTAGGTCCCGCCGTGGCCAAGGCGGTGGCCGAGGCCGCCCGGAAGTCCGGCGTGGCCCGGATCTGAGCCAGCCGGGGCCCCGGCCCCGATTCTGATCCACGGAGGATGACACGATGATCGATCTCAGGCAAAAAAAGCTGTTCCTGCTGGACATGGACGGCACCATCTACCTGGGGGACACCCTTTTCGACGGCACCCTGGATTTTCTCAGCCGCGTCCGGGAACGGGGCGGAAAATACCTCTTTGTCACCAACAACTCCTCCCGCAGCGTCTCGGCCTATGTGGACCGTCTGGCAGGCATGGGGATCGCCTCCACGGCAGATGACTTTCTGACCTCGGTGGACGCCCTGATCTGGTATCTGCGGGGCAAGTACGACGACGCGCTGATCTACGCCTTCGGGACCAGGACCTTCCGGGAACAGCTGGCTGAGGCGGGCTTCCGCGTCACGGACAAGCTGGAGGACGGTATCTCCCTGTTGGTGTGCGGATTTGACACCGAACTGACCTTCCAAAAGTTGGAGGACGCCTGCATCCTGCTGGGCCGGGGCGTGGACTTTGTGGCCACCAATCCCGACTGGGTCTGCCCCACCTCCTACGGCTCCGTCCCCGACTGCGGCTCAGTGTGTGAGATGCTGTTCCGCGCCACCGGCCGCCGGCCCAAGTTTATCGGCAAGCCGGAGCCGGAGATGGCCCTGCTCTCCATGGAGCGTTACGGCTATTCCAGAGCGGAGACGATCCTCATCGGCGACCGGATCTATACCGACATCGCCTGCGGCGTCAACGCCGGGATCGACACCGCCTTCGTTCTCTCAGGGGAGGGCGTGCCCGAGGACATTGAGAAGTTCCAAATCCGGCCGTCGGAGGTCTATCAGGACATCCGGGAAATCTTCCTCCGAATGGAGTAAAGGCGGTTCAGGTCCCGAAACGGGATTTGTTTCCCGCTCCAAGATAGGGAAGGAACAGTACGCCCAGCGGCCCAGCGCGGTGTTCTCCATCCGCCTGAACCAGCGGTGCGCCCACGAGCGCATTCTGACGGCCATCTCCGAGCTGGAGAATATCACCATGATCGACGAAGTATAGGAGGGGCGTCATGTTATCAATCTTAGACCCTCTGCGGGATATCACCTTTCTCTCCGTGGCGGTGCGGATGCTGCTGGCAGCGGTCTGCGGCGGCATTATCGGCGTGGAACGGGAATATAAGCGCCGCCCGGCGGGCTTTCGCACCCATATCCTGATCTGCCTGGGGGCGGCCATGACCACCCTGACCAGCCAGTACCTGTATCTGGTGCTGCACTATTACACCGACATGGCCCGACTGGGCGCCCAGGTGGTGGCGGGAGTGGGCTTTATCGGCGCGGGCACCATCATCGTGACCCGGCGCCAGCGGGTCAAAGGGCTGACCACCGCGGCAGGCCTGTGGTCGGCCGCTATCATCGGCCTCACCCTGGGGCCGGTTTTTATGAGGGCGGTCTTCTGGCCACCCTGCTGATCCTGCTGGCCGAGCTTCTGTTTTCCAAGCTGGAGTACCGGATGCTGGACAACGCGCCCGAGATCAACCTCTACATGGAGTACACCGGAAAAACCTGTCTGGAGCATGTGCTTCGGCTCTACCGCGAGCTGGATCTGAAGCTGCTGGACATGGAGATCACCCGAAACGCCGACGGTGACAAGATCACCTCCTGCGCGATCTTCACCCTGCGTCTGAACAAGAAGTGCAAGGCGGACTGGCTCCTGGGGCAGCTCCACGCCATCAAGGGCATCGTCCTTGTGGAGGAGCTGTGACCGGCAAGGCGAATAAAACGAGAGGCTGGCTTCCCAGGCAGACCGGGGGCTTCTCGCTCCGCCGTCTATTCTGCAATCGCGGCAAAATGGACGTACCGAAGCTTCGGTACGTCCATTTTCTTACCATAGCTGGTCCACCTGGGTCCCGGTATAGTACCAGGTCAGAATATCCCGAAACGTCTTTCCTTCCTTGGCCATGGCGTTGGCTCCGTACTGGCTCATGCCCACCCCGTGGCCGTAGCCTGTGACGTCAAAGGTAAACTCGGTCCCGTCCCAAGTGACCGTAAAGGCCGCGGACCGCAGAGAAAACAGGGCCCGCACCTGGCTTCCGGTAAGCGTGACGCCCCCCAGAACGATAGAGGACACGGCGCCTCCCTCGTTCCGGCTGGCCCGGCCGAACCAGCTCCCCGGATCGACCGATAGGTCGGCCCCGGGATAGGTGTCCAAGGTGCGTTTTTTTACTTCCTCCGCCGTCAGCACCACCTGGCTGCGGTAGTTGGGCACTTCCTCCCCCTCGGGGCTGTCCACGCTGGTCAGATAGTCCACGCTCCTGCCCCACACCTCCACCGCGTCCACCGTCTTTCCCGGGGCAGAGGAAAAGAACAGCGCCTGGATGGGCTGGCCCTGGTAGAGGATGCCCAGCCCGTCGGTCTCCGCCACCGCCCGGTCGATCTTCTCCCCGTACTCCCCGGCGTTCAGCCCCCATCGGGCCTCCGCCGCCGCCCGCTCCACATAGGCCTGGCAGCAGGTGCTGTCTCCGCAGATGTCCGCCCCCGGGTGCTTCTCCGAGGCTGCGTTCTGCTTGAGGACGGTGTAGGTCCGGGCGGCGCAGACCTGGGCCTTCAGGGCCTCCTCCTCAAAGGAGGCGGGCATCTCCGCCGCCACCACCCCCCACAGGTAGTCGGCCATAGACAGCTCCACGATGGTCCCATCGGTCTTTTGCAGCCGTACCGCCCGCCCCCTGTCCCGGGAAGCAGTCTGAGCCGCGGACCGCTCGTCGGGCGGCTGTTCCTCTCCCGCCGCCAAGTCGGAGAACTCTCCTCCCTGCCGGTACAGCGGCTCCCCGGACAGGAGGGACACGGGCAGGAGAAACAGCAGCGACACCATGACCAGAGCCGCCCCGGCCACCTGCCGCCCGCCCAGCACACCGAAAAATCCCACCCGTGTTTTGCTCCATCTCATGTCCCCGTCCTCCTTGTCCTGATGCTATCAGCTTATGGCCTTAGGCGGCGGGATATGCCTGGCGGCGGAGCCCTACAGCTTCAGCGCGGCAATGGCCTTCTTCAGTTGGCGGGCGGAAGCGGACAGCGCCAGACTCTCCCCCTGGTTCATAGAGATCTCCAGCACCTCCTCCAGACCGTTGCGGCCCACGATGGAGGGCACGCTCAGCGCCAGCCCCTCCTGACCGTACTGGCCCTCCAGCACCACGGAGATGGGGAGGACCGCGTGCTCGTCCCGTACAATGGCCTCGGCAATGCGGCCCACCGCCATGGCGATGCCGTAGTAGGTGGCTCCCTTGCGCTTGATGATCTCATAGGCGCTGTCCCGGACGCTCTGGTACAGCCGGTCCATGTCCGCGGCGTGGAGACCGTCCCCCCGTAGGCGGCAGAAGTGCTCCAGGTCAATGCCGGACACGTTGGCTCCACTCCACACCGCCAGCTCGCTGTCCCCATGCTCTCCCACGATAAAGGCGTGGATGTTCCGGCTGTCCACCCGCAGTTCCTCCCCCAGCAGCTGCTTGAGCCGTCCGGTATCCAGAACGGTGCCCGAGCCGATGACCCGCTGGCGGGGATAGCCCGACAGCTTCCAGGCCGCGTAGGTCAGCACATCCACCGGGTTGGACACCACCAGGAGGATGCCTCCGAAGTCCCGGGCGGTGATCTCCCCGATGATGGAACGCAGGATAGCGGTGTTCTTGCCGATCAGATCCAGCCGGGTCTCCCCCGGCTTCTGGTTGGCTCCGGCGGTAATGACCACCAGAGCGCAGTCAGCGACGTCGTCATAGGTTCCGGCGGTGATCTCCACAGGGGAGGCGTAGGGCAGGCCGTCGCTCAGGTCCATAGCCTCCCCCTCCGCCTTTTCCCGGTCTACGTCCAACAGCACCAGCTTGGAAAACAGCCCTTGCTGTAAAAAACGGAAGGCGATAGACGCCCCTACAAAGCCGCAGCCCACGATGGCCGCTTTTCTGGGATTGACGCGCATGATCGTTCTCCTTTCCGGTCCGGCCCTTCCGTCCGGACTCCCTCGCCTTCATTGTGCCGCGTTTCCGCCCATTTATGCGAAGGCCGCTCCGGAGAAAAACAGCAGGGCCGCCGGTCTCCCGGCGGCCCTGTTTTTGTTCTCTTGATTGGCGCTCAGCGGAATTTCACGGCGGTGCCGTAGGCGATGACCTCGGCGGCCCCCTGCATCACGGCGGAGGAGCCGTACCGGATATTGACCACCGCGTCGGCCCCCAGGGCCTCGGCCTCGTCCACCATCCGCTTGGTGGCGATCTGGCGTGCCTCGGTGAGCATCTCGGTATAGCCCACGATCTCGCCGCCCACCAGGGTCTTCATCCCGGCCATAAAGTCCTTGCCGAAGTTCTTGGACTGGACCACGGTGCCCTTCACCACGCCCAGCGCCTCAAATTCCTTCCCGGGAATATAATCAATATTTACCAGCAGCATCCAATTCTCCTCCTTCAATTTCTTTGAAACGGTCTTTTAACACCAGCAGGGCGGGCAGAATCAGCGCCAGACACAGCACCGCCAGCACACCGAACAGGATCACACACCACTGGGGCATGCCGGGGATCATACACAGGGACCCGAAGCACACCGCGCAGGCCACTTGGAGCACAGCGAAGAACACCACGCCCCGGACCGCCGAGCGCTTGCGCCGCTCTTTGCGCTTCTCAGTATTTTCTGGCTTCATCTTCCTCTCCCCTTTCGATCTCCCGCCACCGCTGGACCAGGGCCAGGACGACTCCCCCGGCGACGAGGAAGAACATACCTGCCGCGACCAGAATGGCTACCGTCTCTCCCGCGGTCCCGCCGCCGAAGCAGTCCGTCAGCATACAGAGGGCCATCAGGACCATAAAGCCGCCCACCGCCAGTGCGGACAGCGCGGCGCCCAGCCGCTTTTTTCCCTTAGTAGTTTTTTGCATCGTCGATCTCCCCCTTTCCGATCTCACGGATCCGCTGGACCAGCGCCAGCAGGACCCCCAGAATAACCAGGCAGGGGATGGCCACAAACACCACCATCAGCGGCAGGGGCGGCGCGTTGGCCGGGTCCAGCCCAAAGCCCCAGATCATCAGCGCCACGATGCCCGCCATCAGGGCGGTCATCAGAAGGGCCACCGCCACCGGAGCCACATACCGGATGGACTTGGTGTCTCCGGTCTGCTTATCCTTGAAGGTGGTGCCCGAGCGCTCCATCCGCTCCATCGCCTCCAACAGGGCAGCGGCGTCCAGGTCGGCCAGCCGCACCTCCCGGTCCTTCAGCCCCCGGCACAGCTCCATGGACTGCTCCAGATTCTGCCGCTCCCGCTCCAGGGTGACCAGGTGGCGGCGCATCCCGTCGGCCACGGTGCTGCTCCCTGCCTGCATCCGGCGGATCTCCTCCAGAGGGACGCCCAGCTTCCGCAGCAGCTTGATCTGCCGCAGAATGGCCACCTCCTCGGGGCCGTAGTCCCGGTATCCGTTTTCACTGTTCCGCCGGGGCGAGAGCAGGCCCTGCTCCTCATAGAAGCGGATGTTCTTTTTGGTGATGCCCACCTGGGCCTCCACCTCGTTGATCTTCATGGGCTCATCCCCTTTTCTGCCCTGACTTTACACCTTCCACAAGGTGGAAGGTCAAGGGGTTTTTCAAAAAAATTCATCATTCCCCCTGGCGGAAGGTCTCTCCAGACTCAGAAATACCCCTTTTCCCGTTCAGGGGCGGGTTCCACCTGGCAGACGGTGAGCCGTTCTCCCTCCACCCGGAATTTGACCTCCAGTCCGCCGAAAGCCATGCCGTAGACCCGCTGGGGGTCCTCCTGGTAGGAGGGCCTGGGGTCCTGGGCCAGCACCCCCCGGAGGGCCTGCCGTTTTCTCTCCGGTACCAAGGCCAGAAGTTCCTCGGGAAAGTCCACCGTCAGGCTGGCCTGCTTGGGCTGGGCGGCGAAGCCGCCCAGAGCCTCCGGCTTGCAGTCGGCGTAGGGCAGGTAGGGCTTGACGTCATAGATGGGGGTGCCGTCCATCAGGTCGGCCCCCGCCACCCGAATCACCGGGCCATCCGGCGTGTGGAGGTCCACCCCCAGCAGCCGGACGCAGCTCAGACCGATGGGGTTGGGCCGGAAGGGGGACCGGGTGGCAAAGACCCCCAGCCGCCGGTTGCCTCCCAGCCGGGGGGGCCGCACCGTGGGGGACCAGGACTCCCGCTTGGCCTGGGAGAACTCCCAGATGAGCCAGAGATGGGAGAAGCCCTCCAGCCCCCGCAGGGCCGCTTCGTTCCGATACTCCGGCTCAAAAACCACCGCCGCCTCCAGCTCTTCCACCAGGCCGCTCTGTCTGGGGATGCCGAACTTGGTGGAAAAGTCGCTGCGGATATGGGCGATAATGTGTACCTGGGCCGTCTGGGCCATAACCGATCCCTCCCCGATCACAGATGGGTCACCAGCGTCAGTATGCCGGATACTCCGATGAACAGATAGACAAGCTTCCGCATCCCCGCAATGTCCAGCCGGTCCAGCACCCGCAGGCCGGCAATTTTGCCCAGGTTGATCCCCAGCACGCCCACCAGGGTCAGGGGGACCAGCTCCCAGGTGTAGATGCCCTTGGAGATCCGGACAAACAGATTGGTCAGATTGGTGATGCAGAACAGCAGCTGCAGGTTGGCTACATAGCTCTCCTTGCTCCGGGCTGCCGGCAAAAAATAGAGCACCGCCACGGGCCCGCCGATGCTGAACAGTCCCCCGCAGATCCCTGCCGCCGCGCCGCAGACCAGCGCGCTCACCGGAGTGGGGCGGATGGAAAAGCTGCCGGAAAAGAACAGATAGTACAAGGAAAGAAGGATCAGAAGCAGGGCAAATACGATGGTCAGCATGTCCAGGTCCAGCTTTCCCACCACGGAGATGGCCGCCGTGCTCAGGGTCACATAGGCCAGAGCCACCGGCAGGGTCAGCTTCCAGTCCACGTATTTCCGAAACCGCCAGACCAGCACCGCGGACAGCCCCAGACTGATGGAGGACGACAGGGCAGGGCTGCGGATCATGTCAAAGAAATAGGGGAGCACCAGCATCATCATGACGGCCGCCCCAAAGCCGGTGACCGACTGGATCAGTCCCGCCCCCGCCGCGGCCAGAAACACCACCGCCCAGATCATTCGCACACCCCTCCTGATCCCGTTTTTTTCATTATACATAGGGTCGGCAGCGATTGCAACCAAACACTGTCTCCCCCGGCTCTTTGGGCGCTCCCTTCAACGGACGTGGCGGGAACGTTCTGTTCCCCCTGGGCGAGACCGGCTTCCACAGAAAATGGGGGCGGCTCCCGCCGCCCCCTGAATTTCATTGCACCGCCGCCTTCAGCACCTTGGAGGCCACGGTCCCGGCAACGTCCGCGCCGCTCCCTCCGTTTTCCACCAGCACCACAAAGGCATAGGGATGGTCCTCGTCCCGGAGGAACCCGGCAAACCAGGCGTGGGGCTTCTGGTCCGCCCCTACCTCCGCCGTGCCTGACTTGGCCCCCAGGTCCATATTGGGGAACCGCTTGGTCCCGTAGGCCGCCGCCACGTTGTTGACCATCATGTCCGCTACCTTACCCGCCGTCTCTTCAGACAGCAGCCGTCCGGTGGACCGGGTAAACTGGGGCAGCGCGGGCAGCCCCGGCCGCTCCACCTTCTGAATGAGGCAGGGAGTCGCCGCCTTTCCTCCGTTGGCGATAGCCCCCATGTACACCATCAGGGCGCAGGGGTTGACGCTGTCGTGGTATTGGCCCACTCCGGCCCAGGCCAGCTCGCTTTGGGATAGGTCTCCTCCAAAGTCAAAGGAGCCTTTGGCCGTGTGGATGCCGCTGACAGAGTAGGAAGCGGTCAGTCCCACCTTTTGGGCATACCGCTCCAGCGTCCCGCCTCCCAGCTCCACCGCCAGTTGCCCAAAGACCACGTTGCAGGAGTTGGCCAGGGCATCCCGGATGGTCTGTTCTCCGTGGGCGCCGGTGCAGGTTACCACTCCGCCGCCCATCTGGACGGAGCCCTCACAGGTCCAGGTCCGCCCCTCCAGATTTGGGATGCACTCCAGGGCCGCCGCCAGCGTCACCGTCTTGAACACCGATCCCGGCGTAAAGGTGGAGGACAGGAAGCGGTTGAGGTAGGCCCCCTCGTAGGCTTCGTTGGTCTCCAGATCCTTGGGAATATTTCGGGGGTCGTAGGTAGGCGCGGAGACCAGACACAGGACCTCCCCCGTTTGATAGTTGTACACCGCCACCGTGCCCTTCTTGCCGTTCAGGGCCTGATAGGCGACTTCGTTCAGGTCGGCGTCAATGGTCAGATACAGGTCGCTGCCCTCTTCCGCGCCGAAGGCCCCGCCCAGCAGGGTGTATCCCGTCAGCTTCTGCCCGAAAGCGCTGAGGGCCCCAGTGCTGATGTTGCCGTAGGGGTCCCCCACCACATGCAGAGTCGCCTTTCGCCGGGTCTTGCCGTCGGTGTAGACCCGTTTGCCCCCCTCAACCGTGGACAGCACATCGCCGTCACGGTCCAGCACCGTACCGCTGATGAGGACGCCCTCGCTGTTGTACAGATGCCGGTTAAAGGGCGAGGAGGCCCAGCGGCTCCCGTCCGCGGCAAACCGGAACAGAAACACGGCCAGTCCCGCCAGCAGAAAACCAGCCAGCACCAGGCAGAGGGCCGCCCGCCGTTCAAGCTTTTTCATGGCCGGAGGCCTCCTTTCCCTGGCTCTTTTTTGACTTTCGGATGGCAAAGCTGGCCCCTTCCCGGGTGTCGGTGGCCTTCAAAAAGGCCAGCAGGCCCCAAGAGGCCATCATGGCAGACCCTCCGTTGGACAGGAAGGGGAAGGTCACGCCGGTGAGCGGCAGCAGATCCACGGCTCCAAACACGTTCAGCCCGGTCTGGACCACCAGCAGGGAGCCGGCGGCACAGGCGGCAATGGTGGGGAAGGCCGACCGGCTCACCCGGCAGGCCCGGGCGGAAAAGAGGGCCAGGGTAATAATGGACAGCACCGCCAGCACGGCGATGAGCAGCCCCCACTCCTCACACAGCATCCCGAACACCAGGTCGGTGTCCGCCGCCGGGACCCTGCAAAGCCAGCCGTTGCCCGCGCCCACGCCCACCAGCCCTCCGGAGGCGGCGGCGGACATAGCCCGGGTCTGCTGGTAACCGGTGGTGGAGGCCGCCTCCCAGGCGCGGCCCCAGGAGGCGAACCGCCGCAAGATGTAGGGCTTGAAATTCAGCACCAGCACCCCGGCAAATAACGCCCCGCCGCAGATCAGGGACAGGGTGGCAAAATCTCCGGACCGCAGGTAGGCGATGACCAGGAAAGTGGCGAAGAAAATGCAGGCCGTGCCGAAATCGCTCATCAGCGCCAGACACAGCAGACACACCCCGGTCATGACCATAAACAGGCCCAGGTTCCGCTTCCGAAACAGCCGCTCCAGCCCGGCGGCCCCGGCGAAGATGTAGAAGATCTTGGCAAGCTCCGAGGGCTGAAAAGAGAGGGGCCCCAAAATGATCCAGTTGGCCGCGCCGAACTTGGTCTTGCCGATCACCAGCGTGACGGACAGCAGGCCGATGGCCAGGGCCGCCATGAGCCAGCGCAGCTTTTGGATGCGGTCGCCGTCCCGCATCCAGACCCCCAGCGCCACCATCAGGAGCACCCCCAGCACCACAGCCGCCAGCTGCTTGACCATGGCACCCGGCGCCGAGGAGCCGGTAATGGCCAGAGAGAGGGTGGACAGGAAAAAGGCAATGGTCTCCATCTCAAAGCCCCGGGCCCCGGCTCCCCGGAGGACCAGATAATAGAGCCACATCACCAGCGACAGTGCCCCAAAGGTCAGCGGACACAGCACCGAGGGCTCCTCCTGCCGCAGCACCAGCTGGAGCACGGCCAAAATCTGGAACAGGGTCAGCCACAGCAGCGAGGGCCACATGGGCAGGGGGGCCTCCGACCTGCGGCGGGCGGCCAGCGCCTCTTCCTCCTCCCGGGACAGGGGCAGGAACAGCAGCTCCACTCCGCCGATGGACAGCGCATCCCCCATCCGGAGCGCAGTCGGTCCGGTTACCGGCAGGCCGTTTACCAGGGTCCCGCCCTTGGAACCCAGATCGGTGACCAGCCACTCCCCCCTGTCGTTCCGGATCAGGGCGGCGTGCTGCCGGGACACGGTGGGCAGGTCCAGCCGCACGTCCGCCGAAGAGGCCCGGCCCAAAATATTCTCCCAGTGGAAGATGGGCAGCGACCCTCCGCCTGGCAGTGCCAGCTGGCCCCAGCACTCCGCGGCATGTGGGACCCGGAGCAGGCCCCGTATGGCCCGGATCAGGATCAGCAGGGCCAGCAGGGGAAACACGAAGCGGACCAGAGCGAAATACCACTCCACCGCCTGGGGATGCTGGTCCGCAAAGGCCAGCAGACAGTCCATGCCCGTCTGGAGCGAAAGACAAAACTTCTCCAAAAAACTCCCTCCTTTCGGGGACAAGTCAGTGTGGACATTATCTTAGCATGGAAATCCCCGAAAATCTATGGACAGATTGAAAACAAATTCCGTTTCCCTCCCCGTTTCTTTGCTGAAATAGAAAAGGGCCCCACGCAAACGTGGGGCCCTTTTGATTGGCTATTACTTCGGTGGAAACGGCTTCTCAGCCCTCCGCCAGCTTGCAGCGCACCGTGACACGGGCCTGACCGTTGTAGTTACAGGTAAACAGGGTCAGGTCATATCCGCTGTGGACCATGCCCTCAATGTCCGTGGCCTGGGTGGTATAGACCTCCCGTACCTCATAGACGCGCTGGCCGCCCTCCAGGTCGGTGAATACGATATTATCGCCCTGGGCCAGACTGGACAGGCCGCCGAAATGCTTCCGGTAATTGTGGGCGGCTATCACCAGCTCCTGGTCCAGACTGCCCGAGTACCGGCAGGGAGACCGCTTCAGCTTGGCCATGGACCAGTCGCTCTGGACCGGCAGCAGCCGGTCCAGCTTGGGGATGGTCAGCACGCCCATATAATAGGCGCCGTCCAGCTCCGCCACCTTCAGCAGCTCCGCCTGAGGCTCAGGGTCCTCGGGCGCCTGAAGCACCGCCACCTCCTGAACCTCCACGTTCTGGGTCTGGATCTCCTGGGCCAGCGTCACCGCCGCCGTCTCGCTCTCCTGGCCCGCCCGGTGGTCATCCCACTGGTTATAGGCCAGCAGGCCGCCGGCGCCCAGCAGCAACGCCAGTCCCAGCCCCATCATCACTCTGCCCGTGGACAGGAGCTTTCTCTTCCGGTCCTTCATGTCCGTCTCAGTCGTCCGCCTTTCGGGACTTCTGCTCCTTCAGCCAGCCCAGGCTGAACAGCACCAGACCCGCCATCGCCATCAGGGGCACGGGCCACTGGAGCATCCCGGTCTGGGGCAGCTCACCCTTGGGAGTCTCGGGATCGGGGATATCAATGGGCGGTTCGGGCTCGGGATCAATGACTTCAATGGGGGGCTCGGGGGGTTCAGGCTCAGGCTCAGGCTCAGGCTGCGGTTCGGGCTCGGGGTTGGGCTTATCGCCGCCACCGCCGCCGGGACGGGCCTCAAGCTTGGGGTCGATCTCCACAGCATAGTCCCAGCCGTCGCCCTCCTCGTTGGTCATGGGCAGGTACGCCAGGAAGGAGGTAATGTTGTAGTAATCGTCGCTGACGCCGGTCTGCACCACCAGATACACACCCACAGGCAGGTCCTTGAAGCTGGCCACGCCCTTCTCGTCGGTATTGGCGGCCCAGGCCAAGATCTGGTCCTTACCGGCCACGGCCCCCGGCTGGGAGCCGTCCACAAACTGCTCCGCATCCATCTGGCTCAGCTTCCTCTGGAGCTTGGCAGCGGTCGCCGTGTTGGCGGCGGCGGACAGACCATTCAGGTCTATGGCATCCTCGCCCTCGGCAGGCCGGAGGACCTCCACCAGGTCAAAGTACAGGTTGCCGTCTTCGATCCTGCCCGTGCCCACCTGATAGATGGTGATCTCAATGCCCGCCTGGGGATTGCCGTAAGGGGATTTCAGCACCACGTCAATGGTGCCCCGATCCTTCTCCAGGTCCACATCCCGCTTGGAGGAATCGCTCCCGGCGGCGGCAGCGCCCGGGAGCATGGCAACCGTCATAGCTGCCGTCAGCAGTATCGCGGTCAACAGGTTCCACTTCTTCATAAGCCTCTTCCTTTCGGTTTCGATGGCGTATTGGTTTTCTTTCCCGTTCGTCCGGGCGGGTCTCCCCCGTTTCCGAACCGTTCAGTGTTTCTTTTTTTCAGGCTTTTTCTTTCCGCCCTGGCTCAGCAGAATGATCAGCAATACCAGAAGCATGGGGGCGGCCACTACGGGGGTGACCAGCAGGGTGTCCACCTGGATGGCGTCGGCGGTGACCCGGGCGGCCACCGTGTCAGCCTGGATATTTTCGATTCGGTGTCCCCGGACCAGCATCCGATGGGTGTTGATGCCGTAAGGGGTGCAGGTGACGAGGGTGCAGTAGTCTTTCCCCTCTTCGATGGCCAGATCGTTCAGCTCCTCGGGCAGGACAATGCGAATCTGGTCCACCTCATAGGTCAGGACCTCATTGAGGACGAAGAGGACGAAGGTGTCTCCGGGGGCCAGCTGGTCCAGATCGGTGAACAATCTGGAGGAGGGCAGTCCCCGGTGTCCGGTGAGGACGGCGTGTGTGCTCTCGCCGCCGATGGGGAGGGAGGACCCGGGCATACAGCCCACGCCCACCTGAAGCACCGTCTCCTCGGTGCCCAGATACAGGGGCAGGTCCACCCGGATGGCGGGGATCTCAATGTAGCCGATGGCGGTGTTCCGCGCGCCCAGCAGCTGGTGAAAAGCGGCCAACTCCTCCTCCGAGGGGGCGAAGCGGGTTAGGTTGGAGCGGATGGCCTCGTTGTAGGCCCGGCCCTCCTCCAGCTCGGCTTTGAATTGGTCCGCGTCCGTGTTGGACAAGGTCTCCACATATTCGGCAATGGCTCTGGACTGGTGCTTGGAGTTTACATAGTCCGCAACGGTCGGGTAGAGCAGCACGGAGAGACCTATGAAGAAGATCGCGACAAGCAAAATAGTGGAAAGGTGCTTTTTCATCGGTTTCTCCCTGTTGCTCCGGCCGGGGCCGGGGGCCGAAGCCCCCGGTCCCGGGGAGGAATTTCTTTGGTTTACTGGGGCCGAAGCCCCGGGAGCATTACTGCTCGTTGGACATCTTCTTCTTGGTGACCAGCAGGATGGCAGCGCCGGCCATCAGCACGCCGCCCAGGACGTAGAAGATGGTGGTGCCCATGCCGCCGGTGGAGGGCAGCTCAGCGCCGGACTGGTTATTGACCTTGGCAACAACAGTAGTATAGGTCAACTTACCCTCCACCACCGTCGCACCAGTAATGGTAACAGTGACGTCCTCGGCCAGCTTGTTGTAACCGTTAGGAGCCTTGACCTCGCGCAGGTAGTAAGTATCCGCGTCCAGACCGTCAATTTCGATCTTGCCGCTCGCATTGGTGGTCAGAACGGTGTTGGCGGGCCAAGTGATCTTGCCATCCACAGCCTTGGGAACATCGACCCAACCGGTGAGTTTACCGTTGACAATGGTGGCAACCTTCGTCTTACCACTGTTCAGCAGAACGAACTCAGCGTCCGCCAGAACCTTGTTCTCATCGCCATTGGCATACTTCAGGATATCCATATCCCAGGTGTAGGTGATGGTCTCGCTGGGGAGGGTAGTCTTGGTGTTGCTGCTGTCGCCGTAGCTCAGCTTGCTGGTGTTGGGGTTGCCCACGCCGGCGATGACGGCGTTCTCATTCAGAGTGGCGGTGTAGGAGATCACGATCTGGTCGTTGGCCTTCAGGGTGTCGCAGAAAGCCTGGGTGAAACGGACCTCAAAGGTGCAGCCGTCGCTCAGACCCTCAGTCACGACGGTGTAGTTGGAGGCATCCACAGTGGCGCCGTTCAGGGTGATGCCGGTCACGCCGGTGTAGGTCAGGCCAGCAGACATGGTGTCGTGGAACACATAGTTCTCCGCGCCGGCCTGGGCGGTGATGGTGCTCTTGAAGTTCACGGTCTGGCCGATGTCGGCGTCGTTCTTCTCGCCGTAATTGCCGGTGGAATCTTCCTGAACAGTCTTGACGTTAGTGGGAACCTCGTTCTTCTCCTGCATCACGACTGTGGGATTGGTGGTGTCCAGGGAGCACAGGGTACCCAGAGTGGTGTCAACCAGATAGTAGCCCAGCTTCAGGTTGCTGAACGTGACGGTGGAGTAGGTCGCACCCTCGGCAGCTGCAGGAGCGGTGTCGGTGGCGTCGGCAGTCATCGTGGCAGCCTGAGCCTGAGCCAGCTTGGCAAAGGCTGCGGCGTCAGCGTCCTTAACCCAGGTCACATAGCCCTGGGCGTCCACATTGACATAAACACCCTTGATGTCAGCACTGTTGATAAACGTACTCCAGGCGCTGTTGGCCTTGTAGGCGTAGGCGTTGGAGGCAGCGTTGTAGCTCTCCAGATACAGGATCTGATAAGCCTTGTAGACCTGCCCGGGGACGGCGTCATTGATGGTGATGGAGCCGCCGGTCAGGGTGCCTTCCTGAGCAGCGAAAGCGGGGGTCATGAGAGCCATAGCCATGATAAAGGCCAGTGCGAGGGAGAATAATTTCTTTGTGCGTTTCATTTAGGATAACTCCTTTCAGTTTTAAATACAAGTTGTAATGTTGACAAATTTGCGCACGGGGTTGGAACTGGCTGCTGGGTCGCAGTTCAAGCGGCGTCAGATCCCCTCCCTTCTGCGCCGCTGAATCATCAGCAGCACGCCCGCGCTGAGCATCATCATCATGCCCAGGAACGTGAAGGTCTGGGTGCCCATGCCGCCCGTATTGGGCAGCTCGCAATAAACATTGTTTACAATGGTCCCATCCCAGTCTTTTGCTGTCCCATCGTGGGCAGTTACTGTAACCGTCACCACATCGTAGGCCACATCCACCTGGTAGGTATCTCCATTAGCGGAATAACCGTCCGGTACCTTGGTCTCCTTCAGCGTGTACTTGTGGCCGGATGGAATCCTTGAGAAGGTCACGGTGCCATCCGTATCCGAGCTCGCTGTCTGATCCGCAATGTCCACTCCGGTTCTGTCACCGCGGCAGACTTGGCAATGTCTCGTGTCATGGCTCAACGTAAACTCCGCGCCGGCCAGGCCGTTTCCATTGGTATCCACCTTTCTAAAGGTCAGTTCAGTAAGATAACCGTGCACCGAGGGGATCGGGAACTCGACCGTCTTGGGGTCCGAGACCGTCAGATTCCCGTCTGTTCCCTGAATGTTTCGGTACTGAAGGGTCGTTGTATCATTGGTGGGATAAATAGTGCCCTCCACAAAGTTGCCGGCCTCATTTTTCAGCCGCACACGGTACACCAGCTGGTAGGTATAGACCGTCTTGCTGCCGTTGGACGCCGTTGTATAGCCCGATCTCTTCAGGTCCCAGCTGATGGCGTTTTTGTCCGAGTCAAAGGCGGCGGTGTTTTCCCCATCGGCGGTATACGTTCCGGTCAGATCACCTTCGACCAAGGCAGAGCAGCTCTTATTATAAAAAGCAATGAACTCCACCGTCTCCACGGAACCGCTCACTGTGGGGATGGGATCCGACGCCACCCAGTCTGCGGCGGAACCCACCTCGACCTGATGCTTGATCTCTTGGAAGATTTGATCGTAAGCATTTTTTAAGCCAGTGGAATCCGTACTATCGTAGTAATACCCGGAGCCAATGCGCTCCCTCAACCAGTTCTTGTAGGCCTCGGTGCTGGATGCGTCGCCAATCTCGTATGTAGTCTTAGTCCGGTCCACCACGGAGAAGCCAACCGCCTTTTCGCTCTGGGTTATATACTGCTTGATAGTCTGGCCCGCCACATCCACACCGATGGAGAAAATTGTGGTACCAGAGTCTTTGATATTTGTCGCCTTCTCCCGCGCCCGGATAGCAGCCTCATCCGAATAACTGGTACCGTACGTGCAGGGTTTATTCAGCACCTTGTCACGAAACCGGGTGCCTTTGGAATCGTAGGGGTCGTATCCGGAATAACCGCTGCTGATATACGTTGTGGGGAAACCATCACTGAGGAAAATAATGTACTTGTTTTTGTTGGAAACCCCGTTCAGCATATCCGCCGCCATGGCCAGACCCGCCTCCACATTGGTAAACCGGCTGTGGGAGTCCTGATAACCCGATGCGTTAATAATGTTGCCGGTCTGGGTCCGCATGGTGTTTTTCAGGGCGTCGGCCTGTGCCTGATCGGAACACGCCTGGAGCCCAAAGATCTGGTGGGCGTCCGTGTTGAACGCCACATAGCCCACCTTGCTGATGCCAAGGGAGTTATTCGCCGCAAAATTGTCCAAGAAATCCTCAGCGGCAGTCATAGCCGCGGCATACCGGGTAACTCCGCCAAAATTGGAGTTCATCGTATTGGAAATATCCATGACGATGACCACAGCCATGTCCGGCTCCTCCCGGACCTCCTCAACACTCATTGAGGTCTGCACCTGGAGGGTGATATCAAAGACGTTTTCCAGTTCTGTGCCGGAAATGGTCTTGCTCACGGTCACAGCTCCGTCCTCAGAAGTGTTGGAGCCGCCCCGATTCTCAACCTGCACATCCGAGGGAGGTGGATCAGCCAAAGCCGTAATGCTGTTTTCTGCCGCAAGGCTTCTACGGCTTGCTTTCAATGTGTAAGAAGAGCTTCCGCCGTCATAATCGCTGTATTCTTCAAACCAGCCGCTGTCCCGTAAGCTCATCCAGTTGGTGCCCTCGGCGGCTTCGGCAATGGAATTAACATCGCCCACGGTAAATTCAGCGCCTCTGGCGCAGAGTTCCTCATAGTCCGCCGTTCTCAGCAGTCCCTGCTGGTAGGCTTCCTGAATACGCTGCAAGAGATCATTTGCGCTGGCGCAGACATCGTCATCCGCTTCATCAAGAGTCTCCAAATCCTCCAGTTCCGCCAGGAAGTCCTCATAAACCGCCTGGAGCTCCTCCTCCGAAACGGATGCTGTTACAAGGAACTCACCAGAAAGCACCGTGAGCCGTTCTTCCGTCTCATGGGTCTCGCAGCACCCATCCCATGTACTGTATTCCATGGCGGCGCTGACCTGGAGCATGACAGCCTTGCCGGGCTCCATATTATGAACAGAAACCGCGACTGTTTCTGTAAATCCGCCCGGGATCACAGCCTCGCCGCTGTCCTCCTGAGATACCAGCGATTTGTAGGCTGTCAGCACCTGACAGGGTCTCTCTTCTTCACCGACCAGCCGGTCCTCCACCATTACGGACGGCTCATATCCCTCGCTGTCATCCATCCACGGCATGGCCGCGAGGTCAAAGCCCGCCTCTTCTTCCGTCAGCGGCAGGACAACCTCCAGTCTGACGCGCCCCGCTCCGTAGCTAGTATCGGTATAGGATTCCGTTTCAACAGAAACCTCGTACTCAATGATCTCCTGATTCCGAACGGTCAACGGGCAGAGGTCCTTTCTGCCAGAGATAATCTCTCCGCCCGAGACTTTCAGCTCACGGACAAACGCACCATCGTCTGTCAATTCCTGCAAGTCCGTTTCCGGCAACTCCACCACGCAAGTCTCGTCATGGACGTGCTCCTCCAGGCCGCAGATCAGGTTGCCTTCTTCATCCAGGCAGGAGTCGTCATGGGTGTGGGCCGGCAGGCCGCAGATGTACTCGGACTCGTCGGGGGCCTCCGGCTGTGTCTCCGCGTAACAGGTGGAGTTATGGATGTGCTCGGGCAGCTCACAGGTCAGCACCTTCTCATAGCAGTCGGCGGTATGGACATGGCCGGCCGCGCAGACCAGCTCGTCCCGGGTCTCATAGCACTCCTCGGTATGGGTGTGGCCCTCGGTCTCCTCCTGGCCGCAGGCCAAGCCGTAGCAGCTGTCGTCGTGGACGTGGCCGGGGCCTTCCTGAGCGGTGCAGGTCAACTCGACGCGCTCGACGAAACAGTGGTCGTCGTGGGTGTGGCCCGCGCTCTCGCTCTGGCCGCAGGTCAGCGCGGTGGACTCGGTATAGCAGCTGTCGCTGTGGGTATGGCCCGCGCTCTCGCTCTGGCCGCAGGTCAGCTCGCCATTCTCGTCGTAGCAGCTGTCGTCGTGGGTGTGGCCCGCGCTCTCCGCCTCGCCGCAGGTCAGGCTGCGGGTGGTGGTGTAGCAGCTCTCGTCGTGGCTGTGAGCCTCGTGCTCCTCCTGGCCGCAGGTCTCGGTCACGACGGCGTAGCAGTCGTCGCCGTGGGTGTGGGCCGGATACTCCGTCTCGCCGCAGACCAGACCATAGCAGTTCTCGTCATGGCTGTGGGCCTCGGCCGCTTCCTCGGTGCAGACCAGCACCTCATGCGGCTCGTAACAGCTCTCGTCATGAACGTGCTCTTCCGCGCCCTCCACGGCCTCCGTCCGCTCCTCCAAGCCGCAAATCAGCTTTTCGGTGTAGCAGGCGTCGGTATGGATGTGCTCCTGCTGGCCGCAGATCGGCTTCCCCGTCATGGTGGACGCCGGCTGGGACAAGGAGTACATCGTCGTGATGGACACCAGGATCGCCAATGTGGTAAATGCCGCGTATGCTCTGCGCCGCTGGGTGCGCTGTTTGGTGAAACTGCGGATCATCTGTTTCACGGTATTTTGCATACGCCACACCTCCTTCCCTATATGGTAATTTTGTATTTCACACACTGAATGGGATCTCGCTTTTTTATTCCACGCGTCCAAAGGCGCTTAGGGGCCAGACCCGAAACACCACCCGGCCCAGCACCTGTTCCTTACTCACCGGGCCCACCGCCGTGGTCCGGCTGTCCAGAGACACCGCACGGTCGTCGCCCATGACGAAGACCTTGCCGTCGGGTACCTGGTAGGGGAGTTCGATGTTGCACTCGCCCAGGGACTTTTCCTTGATATAGGGCTCCTCCAGAAGAACGCCGTTGACATAGACGTCGCCGTTCTCGCTGATGTTCACCCAGTCCCCGGCTGAGGCAATGACTCGTTTGATCAGGATCTTATTATTATAGTAGAACGCTGTGATATCTCCCGGCTGGAACTCGCTCTCCTTGACCGCCACCACAAACTGGCCGTCCACCAGCGTGGGGGCCATGCTGGCGCCGGTGATCTGAAGGACCGGCATCCAAAGGGTGGCGACCAGAATGGCCACCGCGGCCACCACCGCCAGGGAGTAAACGGTGCCCCGCAGGGCCCTGCCGTACCGCTTCCGGTATTTCAGACGGGAGATCTCCTCTTCCATCTGCTCCAGAGTGGGGTACTGCAGGTACTTACCCCCCTCTTGTTTTCTTCCCATCATGACGGCTTCTCCTCATCCGACTGCTCCAAAACCGGCCAGACACCGCCGGTCGGCTGGGCAGCACGGGCTTTTACATTTTCCAGGTATTGGTCGGCCGCCTTCTGTGCCACCTCGAAAATGCCGTTGAGTTTCAGCGCCGCTTCCGCAATGGAGCCTGAGTCCCGGATCGTCAGCATCCGGTCCTCAAGCTGGGCTTCCTTCTCCGCAAGCTGGGCGCGGAGGCTTTGAAGCTCCCGCTCCTGCTGGGCCAGCAGCTCCAGCAGCTCCAGCTTGCTCAGCTTCCGCAGGGGATTTTTTTCTGTCTGTCGGGTCCTTCCCATGGCTGTTCTCCTCTAGAAAAACAAAAAGCCTGGCGACCCCGCGGTCGTCGGCTCCTTTTTCCTTCGAAAAGAGCACCCGTCTCACGGGCGACACAGGCGGCTGAACCGGCATGGCGGAGATCCCCCCGCTTTAGCCTTCGGGCTTTGCGTCCCACGCTTTCGCGTGGTTTGCTCTTTTCTGTCCTATATTTGCGGCGCCGGTACGCGTTCTCAGTCCGCGCGGTCACTGGCGCCGTCTTTGTCATGGTTGTATTATAGCACAACCCGGTTACAAAAACAGTTACATTTTTATTTTTTTCTTTCAGACCCAAGGAAAAATATACACAAAAAACTCGCCCTTTTTTTGTCACTTTAGCTGAATGCAGTTTCGAAAGTCCATAATTCCGCCCTTTTGCTGCCCCGCCTTGCAAACAGGCCCGGGCCTTGATATAATTTTAATGTATCCCGGCACGCTACCGGCGTTCCGCAAAATTCGCTGGGGAGGGTCGTGATTTATCTTGAATTTTGATATGAGCATTCTGTTTTTTCTGACTGAACTGGCAGGGACCGTCGCTTTTTCCATTTCGGGCGCCATTCTGGCCATCGAGCGGGAGTTGGATCTGTTTGGAGTCATCTTTCTCGGGGCGGTGACCGCCATCGGCGGCGGCGTGGTCCGCGACCTGCTGTTGGGCCAGATCCCGCCCCAGGCGTTCCTGAACTACATCTATCTGCTGACCGCGGTGCTGACCGCCCTGCTGGTGTTTCTGCTGTCCTGGCTGAAATGCAGACAGGGAAAACCCATCCGCTTCATTAACGACGCCATTTTGAATTTTTTCGACGCCGCCGGGCTGGGGATTTTTCCCGTCATCGGCGTGCAGAACACCATCAACGCGGGCTTTGGGAGCAACGCCTTCTTCTGCGTCTTTCTGGGCATGACCACCGGCGTGGGCGGAGGAATGCTGCGGGATGTGCTGAGCCGCTCCACCCCTGCCGTCCTGCGCAAGCACGTCTACGCCCTGGCCTCCCTGGCCGGCGCACTGTGCTACTACTGGCTGCAGTCCCTCTTTCCCTCGGGCGCCATCATCATCAGCACCTTGCTGGTCATCGTCCTGCGGCTTCTGGCCAGCCACTACCGCTGGGCTCTGCCCAGGATCTCCCCCTGATGAGCGCCTTCAAAGCGGATGATTGTAAAAAATCTTTCTTCAATGCCGCGTTTTTCCACAATATTCAAAAAGGCAAAAATCCCTGGATCTGCCAAGATCCAGGGATTTTCCTATACTGCGTCGGATTTGTGCCATTTTGATCAGAAACGCGGCGGCTTCACAACTTCAAAAACCGCTGCGCGTCCCGGTTTCCGCCCAGAATGAAGATCGTCTCGTCCCCGCGGAAGCAGTGGGCAGGGCCGGGCAGGGGTTCCAGCTTGCCATCACGTTTGGTGGCCAAAATGTTGATATGGTACTTCTGCCGGACGGCCAGCTCCACAATGGTCTTGCCCACCCAGGAGGCGGGTACCGCCGTCTCAAAAATGGAGTGGTCATCCGTCAGCTCGATATAGTCGAAGATGTGGTCGGCGCTGTACCGCACCGCCGCCCAGGAGGCCATTTGCTTTTCCGGATAAACCACATCGTCCGCGCCATTTCGCAGCAGAAATTTGGCGTGCACATCGCGGTTCGCCCGGGACAACACAAAGGGGGCTCCGTGCTCTTTCAACAGAGCCGTAGTCTCCAGGGAGCTTTGAAAATCGTCGCCGATCGCCACCACGCACAAATCAAAATTCCGGACCCCCAGCGACTCAATAAATTGCTCGTTGGTGCCGTCTCCGATCTGGGCGTTGGTCACCAGAGGCAGGATCTCATTGACCCGCTGCTCATTCCGGTCCACCGCCAGCACTTCGTGGTGCAGTTCCCGCAGCTTCTCGGCCATGTGCCGCCCAAAGCGTCCCAATCCGATCAAAAGCACAGACTTCATTGACAAACTCCTTTCTCATCCCACCGTCACCGGCTCCTGGGGAAATTGGGATGCGGACACGCTGTTTCCGGCGGTCACGGCGTAAATCAGGGTCAGGCCGCCCACCCGCCCGAAATACATCAGGAAAATCAGGACCAGCCTGGACAACACCGAAAACCGCGCGGTGCCGCCCAGAGACAGGCCCACCGTGCCGATGGCGGAGGCCGCTTCAAACAGGGCGTCCATCAGCGGGACCTGGTCGATACAGCAGATCAGGATGCCTCCCGTAAGGAAGAACAAAATATACAGCAGGAAGATCGCACAGGCGCTCTGGAGTGCGGGCTCCTGGATCCGCCGTCCGAAGCACTGGGCGCTGCGCCGCCGCAGGAAGACCGCGACGGCGCTCAGAAGCAGAACGGCAAAGGTGGTGGTCTTGAAGCCGCCGGCGGTGGAACCGGGCGAACCGCCGGTAAGCATCAGCAGGATGGTCAGCAGCTGGCTTGGCTCAGACATCCGGGCCAGATCCACGGTATTGAAGCCGGCTGTTCTCGGCGTGACCGACTGAAACAGCGCGGCCAGGATCTTTTCCCCCAGGGACAGCCCGCCCCACTGCGGCAGCTGAAACTCATAGAGCAGGAAGAAGAGAAATCCAAACAGCAGCAGAGCGGCGGTCGTGACCAGAATGATCTTGCTTTGCAGGCGGTATTCCTTGAAACGGAGGCGGTGGGCGGAAATATCCTGCCAGGTCAGAAAGCCCACGCCGCCCACGACAATGAGTGCCGCCACCGCGATATTGATCACGGGATCTCCCACATAGCCGGTCATGGAGGAAAAGGGGGCTTCCCGCCCCATCAGATCAAAGCCGGCGTTACAGAAAGCGGAGATGGAGTGGAAAACCGAATACCACAACCCACGCCACGGGCCGAATCGCGGGCAGAACCGGGTCGCCAGGATCACGGCCCCCAACCCTTCCATGGCAAATGCAGTTTTGAGGATGAAGCCGGTCATGCGGACGATGCCCCCCACCTGGGGCGCGGAGATGGATTCCTGCATGACCCAGCGCTGCTTCAGCCCGATCCGCTTCCCGGAAAAAATAAAGATAGCGACGGCCATGGTGACAACGCCCATGCCGCCCACCTGGATCAGCAGCAGGATGACCAGCTGCCCAAACCCGGACCAATAGCTCGCCGTGTCGCGGACCACAAGGCCGGTGACGCAGGTGGCGGAGGTGGCGGTGAACAGCGCGTCAAAAAACGACGCGCCGCCCCACTGGCGCGTGGAAAAGGGAAGCATGAGCAGCGCCGTTCCCAACAGGATCAGGAGCAGGAACCCAACGATGATAACGCGGGCGGGCGACACCCGATCGCTTTTCCATAGCGGCATAAATGCCGCTTGCAGTTTCTTCTTTAACACACTGAAGCGGCCTCCTCTGTAAAGCTGACCATAAGAAAGTATAAAGATTGATTTTATTATATCATATTCATTTTCAATGGGGGATGAGGACTTCATTAGGGTTCTTTGCGGGGCATTAAGATTATATTAAGGGGCGGAGCTGAAGAACCGCCGGATGGGCCGCCGGTACCAAGGCAAGGATCCATCCCAGCCGGCGGACGGTGGCAGCACACAAGTGAGGTCTCCCGGGACGGCCGGTATTAATGTAATCTTAATCCCACACGAAAAACGCAAATCTCACACATAGGCGTTTGAGTTTATAATGTAGTTAGGAAAAGCACGTTCTTACATGGATCGTGCTTTGAGGAGGGATCTGCATGGAAACTCTGGTGCTGATCGGTGGGTTTGCCTTTGTCGTCATCGTGGGGTATTTTGCCATGGGCCGTCTGGGCCGTTTTGGGGATGAAGGCGGCATTTCCCCCTATTGGGACGAGGAAGAAGAGCGGGCGGCAACGCGGGGGGCGTCCGCACAGTCCAACGCCCCGAAAGAAAAAGATTGCTGTGGAGCTTCTGCTCTCAATAAGCTATAATGGTTACAAAACAACATCCAAACGGAAAGGAACCACTCCCATGATGGATGAGTGCCGGCCGGATTCCGATCTGCTTCTGCCAGGTATCCAGCAGGCAGAAGCGCAAACAGAGGGCCGATTGAAAATATTTTTCGGCTACGCCGCCGGCGTGGGCAAGACCTATGCCATGCTGGAAGCCGCCCGGCGGGCCAAAGCCTCCGGCGTGGATGTGGTGGCCGGCTATATCGAGCCCCATACCCGGCCGGAGACGATGGCTTTGCTGGAGGGGCTGGAGCGGCTGCCCGTCCGGAAGATCCCCTATCAAGGGACCGAGCTGCGGGAGTTCGACCTGGACGCGGCTCTGGCGCGCAAGCCCCAGCTGATCCTGGTGGACGAGCTGGCCCACACCAACGCCGAGGGCAGCCGCCATGTCAAGCGCTACCAGGACGTGCAGGAGCTGCTGCGGGCGGGCATCGACGTTTACACCACCGTCAACGTCCAGCATCTGGAGAGCCTGAACGACAAGGTGGCCGCCATCACCGGCGTGGCCGTCTCCGAGCGCATCCCGGACAGCGTGTTTGACTCTGCCGATCAGGTGGAGCTGGTGGATCTGGAGCCGGCGGACCTGCGGGAACGGCTGCAGGAAGGAAAAATCTACCGGCCCCGTCAGGCCGCCCGGGCCTTGGGGCACTTTTTCACCGACAAGAACCTGGCCTCCCTCCGCGAGATCGCCCTGCGGCGTACCGCCGACCGTCTGGATGCGGTGCCCTGGCTGGAGGGTCAGGACAAGCCCAAAGCAGGCGAACATATTCTGATCTGTCTCTCCTCTTCTCCCTCCAACGCCAAGGTGATCCGGACCGCCGCCCGGATGGCAAGGGCGTTCCACGGCGCCTTTACCGCCCTGTTCGTTGAGACGCCGGAGCTGGCGTCTATGTCTGAGGATGACCGAAAGCGCGTCAGCGCCAACGTGCGTCTGGCGGAGGAGCTGGGCGCCAAGATCACCACTACCTACGGAGACGATCCGGCCGTACAGATCGCGGAGTACGCCCGCATCAGCGGCATCTCCAAGATCGTCCTGGGCCGCAGCCCCCGCCGCGGGGGACTGCATCCCACCAAAAATCTGGTAGACCGTCTGAACGATCTCGCCCCGGATCTGGATATCTACATCATCCCCGATCAGCGGGGGAGGAAACAGCCCCGCCGTTTTTCGAGATACGGGCGGATTCAGGAGCGGCTCTCCGCGATGGACATCGTAAAGATGCTGGCTGTTCTGACCGGATGCACCTTGGGCGGCTACTTTTTCTCCTTTCTGGGCATTTCGGATACCAACATCATCATGCTGTATCTGCTGGGCGTATTGGTGATCTCCATGGTCACGACAGGGCGCAGCTACAGTTTGGTGGCGTCAGTGCTGTCGGTGCTGCTTTTTAACTTCTTTTTCACCGACCCCTACTTCACCCTGCGGAGCGATCCCAGCTATATCGCCACCTTCGGCATCATGTTCCTGGTGGCCCTGCTCAGCAGCTCGCTGACCATCCGCGTCAAAACACAGGCAAAGATGAACGCGGACAAGGCTTACCGCACCGCGATCCTGTTGGAATCCAGCCACAAGCTGCAAAACGCCGAGGGCGCCGAGGGAATTCTGACCATCGCGGCCCAGCAGCTGGGCCACCTGCTGGAACGGGACCTGGTGGTCTACCAGTCGGACGGCCGGGGCGGGCTTCTGCCAGCCATACGGTTCCCCTTTTCCGAAGAAACGGACCTGTCCGCGCTGCTGACGCCCTCTGAGGAGGCGGCGGCGGAATGGGTGCTGAAGAACAACAAGCACGCCGGCGCCACGACCAACACTCTGCCAAACGCGAAATGCCTGTATCTCTCGATCCGGGGCACCGGCGGCGCTCTGGCTGTGGTGGGCATCGCGGTGGGCGGCGGCCAGCCGCTCCAGTCCTTTGAAAAGAACCTGATGGTGGCCCTGCTGGACGAGTGCGGCCTTGCGCTGGAAAAAGAGCTCACCGTGCGGGAAAAGCAGAAGGCGGAGGCACAGGCGGACCAGGAGGCCCTGCGGGCCAATCTGCTGCGGGCCATTTCCCATGACCTTCGCACCCCCCTGACCAGCATCTCCGGCAACGCCAACATCCTTATGGAGCGCGCCGACCAGCTGGAGCCGGAAAAGCGGCGCAGCCTGTTCACCGCCATTTACGACGACGCCATGTGGCTGATCAACCTGGTGGAGAACCTGCTGTCCATCACCAAAATCGAGGATAACCACGTCCATATGAACATTGAACCGGAAATGCTGTCAGACATTTTCGCGGAGGCTCTGTCCCATCTGGACCGAAACGCCGGCAAGCACCATATCCGGGTCGATCTGGCCGATGACATGCTGATGGCCGACATGGACGCGCGGCTGATGGTGCAGGTGGTCATCAACATCGTGAACAACGCCATCAAGTATACGCCGGAGGGGTCCCATATCACCCTGTCAGCCAGAAAGTCCGACCAGCTGGCCATCGTTGAGATCGCCGACGACGGTCCGGGCATTCCCAACGAGGCGAAGGAAAAGCTCTTTGATATGTTCTATACCGCCAACAATGAGCGGGGCGACGGGCGGCGGGGGCTGGGCCTGGGGCTCTCCCTCTGCAAGTCCATCATCACCGCCCACGGCGGCAAGATCGAGGCTTTAAACAACGATCCCCATGGCACTGTTTTCCGCTTTACATTACACGCATCGGAGGTAAGACCCTATGAATAAGCCACAAATTCTGTTTGTTGAGGATGACGCCGCCATCGGCAACCTGATCGCCACAACGCTGGAGACCCAGAACTACCAGTTCCACCGGGCCAAGAACGGTCAGGAGGCGGTGATCGACGCGCTCTCCTACCGGCCGGACGTGATGCTGCTGGACCTGGGTCTTCCCGACATCGACGGTCTGGAGATCATCCAGAAGATCCGGTCCTGGAGCAATATGCCCATCATCGTGGTGTCCGCCCGCTCCGATGACCGGGATAAAGTGGCGGCGCTGGACGCCGGGGCGGACGACTATCTGACCAAACCCTTCTCTGTGGACGAGCTGCTGGCCCGCCTGCGGGTGGCCCTGCGCCGGGTGCGGTACGACAGTCAGAAAACCAGCGAGGAGGCGGTGCGCTATCAAAACGGCGGCCTTGTCATCGACTATGCCGCGGGCTGCGCCTACCGGGACGGGCAGGAGCTGCATCTGACGCCCATTGAGTACAAGCTGCTGTGCCTGCTGGCCAAAAACGCCGGCAAGGTCCTGACCCACAACTATATCATCAGCGAGATCTGGGGCACTTCCGCTGAATGTATTGCCGCGGAGCTGCCCTCCCTGCGGGTCTTTATGGCGACGTTACGGAAAAAGCTGGAGCCGGACCAGAGTCATCCCCAATATATCCAGACCCACATCGGCGTGGGCTACCGGATGATCCAGTGCAACAAGGAAAGCGAAGCGTAGGCCCGTGCCCAGGCGGCGAGAGACGGGGCGTTTCTGCGTGGCCGATTCCCCTGTGCCGCCAAGATTTTCCCCGATCCATATAAAAACGCACGGAACGGGATCTTTTCAATCCAGTTCCGCGCGTTTTGCCGCAGCGTTTCAAAAGGCGCTCCTGCTCATTCTGTTCCGGTTTGCCGCCTCCGGGGCGTACCGTGACCACCGCTTTCCCCGGCGGTGGTCATTTTCTTTTTATACCCGGCACTGCGGGCCGCAGGCCGGCCAGCCGGGATCATTTTGTATCAGGCTTGCCCCGCGGCAGCCCGGCGGACATGAAACGCGGCGGTTTTCGACCATCTGTGTGTAATGAGCCGACAAACGCAAGGAAGGTTCCGGCAAATCACCCACGAAAATGCACCGGAATCATTGACCGGACCCGCCGGCTGCGGTATGCTGTAACAAACCGGACGCTCCGAAACGTGACCGCGGAAGGGCGCCGCTTGGGAGGAGGTTCACAGGCATGATAGAAGTCGAAGGTCTGACGCTGCAATATCCCAACGGCAAGGGGATCCGGGATGTCTCCTTCCAGGTGAAGGAGGGCCAGGTGCTGGGCTACCTCGGCCCCAACGGCGCCGGGAAGACCACCACCATCCGCTGCCTGCTGGGCTATTCCAAAGCGGACCGGGGCAGCTGCACCATCCGCGGGCTGGACTGCCGCCGGCAGGCGCCGGCCATCCAGCGCTTTCTGGGGTATCTCCCGGGTGAGATTGCCTTTCTGGACGGGATGACCGGGCGGCAGTTTCTCTCCTTTCTGTCGCGGATGCGGGGCACGAAAGGCCATGCCCGCCAACAGGAGTTGGCAGAGATGTTTGAGATCGACCTGTCCGGCAAAATCAAACGCTACTCCAAGGGCATGAAGCAGAAGGTGGGCATCATTGCCGCCTTCATGCACGACCCCGAGGTCATTATCCTGGACGAGCCCACCAGCGGCCTGGACCCGCTGATGCAGAGCCGCTTTACCGAGCTGGTGCTCAGCGAGAAAAAGCGGGGCAAGACCATCCTCATGAGCAGCCATATTTTCGAGGAAGTGGAGAAGACCTGCGACCAGGTGGTCATCATCAAGGAGGGCCAGGTGGCCATGCAGGGCGACATCCACACCCTGGGCCAGACGCAGCGAAAGTCCTTCCTCATCCAGCTTGCCGGGCCCTTGGAGGCCTCCGGGCTGACCGCCTTGGGGGCGCACGTCGTCGCGGTCGGGTCCGGCAGATATGAAGTCTCCGTCCGAAGCAACCAGGTCGGCGCTCTGCTGCGGCTGTTGGGCCGGCTGGACGTGGTCTCCCTGGAGTCGAAGAAGCAAAGTCTGGAAGACATCTTCCTCCACCTGTACGGAAAGGAGGACGCCCATGAATCTGACGCTGTTTAAGGCGGACCTGAAAGGAAACGCCATCCTGTGGGCCATCATCGCCTATGTGATGATGATGTACTTCTCCGTCATGTCCCTCATGTTCGACCCCACCGATACCTCCGCGCTGGCCAGCATGCTGGAGCTGCTGCCGGAGGGTCTGATGTCCAGTTTCGGCTTCAACTCCGTGTCCACCAACCTGACCAGCTTCCTGGCCGATTACTACTACGGGTTTCTGGTGTTCATGTTTCCCATGATCTACTGCATCGTGGCGGCCAACCGGCTGGTGGCGAAGCTGGTGGACAACGGGTCTTTCGCCTATCTCCTGATGGCCCCGGTATCCCGCCGGACCATTATCGTGACCAAGGGCGCCGTTCTGCTCTCCTCCATCGCAATGCTGTTCGCAGTCCTGCACATCGGCGGCAGCGCCGTTTGCCGGATGTTCTTCGGAGACATGCTCAACCAGAGCATTTTCCTGCGGCTGAACATCAACGCGGCGCTGCTCACCATGCTGGTGGGCATGATCTGCTTTTTCTATTCCTGTTACTTCAACGACTCGAAGCTGGCTCTGTCCTTCTCCGCCGGCGTGAACATCGGCTTTTTGCTCCTGTTCATGCTGGGCGGAGTGTCCTCCCAGTCCGAGTGGCTGAAAAAGCTGTCAATCTTTTCGCTGCTGGACACCCAGCGCATTCTGGAGGGCAGCGGAACGGCGGGGCTGGAACCGCTGCTGGCCGTCCTCATCCTGGCGCTGTTTGGACTGAGCGTGTGGGTATTTGACCGGAAAAATCTTCCCATCTGAGAAGCGGGGGAATCGTCATGAAGAAAAAATTGTCTCTACGGAATCTCGCTCTGATCTCCGTGCCCATCCTGGCCGCCGCGGCCGCTTTGCTGGTTTTTGAGTTTTTGCCCAAGGACAGCCAGTTTTTGCTGGAGGGGTCGGTGGAGATCGCCTCCCATACCTGCTACACAAAGGCGGGCGGCACGGTGGAATCGGTGCTGGTACAGGCCGGCCAGCAGGTGCATACAGGGGACGTGCTGGCCGTCATCGACGACGGCGCCGTGGACGACCAGATCGCCCAGCTGCGGCAGACGCTGGCCATTCAGGCCGCCCAAATGGAGCAGCTGAAGTCCCCCGCCGGCGAGGCGGCCGCCCTGGCCGCCCGCGGGGCCGCGCAGGACAACGTGACCGTGTGCCGGGGGGCGCTGCGTCAGGCGGAAAGCGCTCTGACCACCGCCCGGCAGGACCTCTCGGACCAGCGGCAGCTCTACGACATCGGGGCCATCTCCGGGGCGGAGCTGCGGCAGTTCGAGCTGGCGGCAGAGTCGGCGCAGTCCCAGATGGTCACCGCCCAGGCCCAGCTTTCCGCCGCGCAAAACAGCGCGGAAGCCATCCAGCTTCCCTCCGCGGATGAGGACGCCATTTCCGCCGCCCAGGAGGCAATGGACCTGACGCAGCTGCAGATCGACCAGTTGGAGGCCAGCCGGGAGGATTACAGCATCCGCGCCGCCGCGGACGGAGTGGTCATCGGCACCTCGCTGGAGCCCGGCGTCACCGTGGTCCCCGGCCAGAGCGTCTTTCAGCTGTCCGCCGGAGATCTGCAGTATTTTGTGTGCTATCTGCCCCAGGAGTATCTGGACCAGATCGCCTTTGGGGAGGAACTGGTCCTGTACCGTCAGGGCAGCCAGGAGGAAGCGGCGAGAGGCACCGTCACCTACATCGACCTGCAGGCCGTCTATCCCCCGGAGGACTACGAGAATAGCGGCAACCGGAACCAGCGCAGCGTAAAGGTCAAGGCGGAACTGACCAGCGGCGGCCCATTTGCCGTGGGACAGACCCTGTTCCTCCGGCTTGATACGGTCCAGGATTGACGGCAAACAGCTCGCCAGATCCTTCGTTTAATCCTTTTACAGCAAAACCAGAAGCCTAGGGCTTCTGGTTTTGCTTTTTTATCCTCCGCAGGCGGCAGGTATTCAGCCGCTCTTGCGGTCCATCTTGGTCTCCAGCTCCGCCAGGGCCGCCTCCATCTCCTGCGTCTCCAGCCTGGGCTGGAGCTGCCGGAGGTAGGACAGACACAGCTGGCAGTGCTCTTTGGGGGATTCGGGCCACAGCGCCGACAGCTCAGGGGATTCCTGTCCCCGCTCTTCCAACAGGACCCTGATCTTCCAGCACTGGTAAAGGGTGACTCCCTCCCACCAGGGAGAGCCGATCATCTCACTGACCTGCATGGCCTCCCGGATATAGTCGGCAGCCAGGGCAAACCCGCCCTCCTCCGCCTCGTAAAAAGCCAGATAGCTCAGTGCGATGGGCCGTCCGCTGTACTCATGCGCAGCCCGGTAAGTCTCCAGGGCGAAAAGGAAGAGCTGGCGGGCGATCTCCTTCTCTCCCTTCTGGAAGGCTGCCACCCCGTAATTGGTGTAAAACACCGCCGCCCCGGGATAATAGCCCCGGCTGCGGTTATAGATGATGGCTTGGTCATAGGACAGAAACGCCTGGTCGTAATTTCCCTCCAAGCGGTAGCTCTCCGCGATATAATTATACGCCCCGGCGATATTGATGGCGTAGCGCTCGTCGTTTCCAGGGGCAATGAGGCGGAAGGTGTCGATGGACTGATAGCAGATAGACCGGGACAGCTCGTAATCCCCCTTCATCATTTGCAGCAATCCGGACAACCGGAGATAGATCCCATATTCCTCCGACCGCACGTTGTCCGCCAGCAGTTCCATCCCGGCCTTGAGGTGTTCCTCCATCACCGGGATATCCCAGATCTGGATCCCGTAATAGACAAGCTGGAGGTGAGCCCGGACCAGCAGGGCAGTATTCCCCGCGGCGCCGCACAGCCGGATCAATCGTCCCAGAGCCTCCAGCCCGGCGGGATACTGGCCCACATAGACGCAATAGCAGCTCTTGGCGTGGAGGAGCGTCATCTCCAGCTGATCCAGCTGGCTCCAGTCGGATGTGCCTGACCGCAGTTCGGCCAGTTCCCCCTCCAGATAGCGGAAATAGTCCTCCATGTTCTGATCCCGGGTATCCGAGTCCCCCGCCAGCATGGGGAAGACGGCATAATACATACCTGCGTAGGCGTTGAGGGACAGGACCCGATACTGAAAGACTTTGAACCGGTTGCCCCCCTCACTGTAGTGGTAGATCAACCGCTCATAGGGCCGCTCCGGCCCAAGCTCCATCTGGCTTTCCAGGTACTGGGCCACACGAAGATGGAGAATGCGCCGGGCCGCCTGCGATTGTTTTTCCATCAAAGCCGAGCGGATGCGCTCATGGGCCAGGGCGTAATACAGCCCCCCTTCCCGGTTGACTTCCTGGACCAGCAGGCGCTGCTTGAGCTGGCCGCAGAGGTACATCAGCTCCAGCGTATCCTTGGTCAGGATGGCGGACAGGGAGTCGAATGCAGCCCAGTCAGGAAACACGGAGATCAGATCCAGCACCTGCCGCTCCTCCAAAGTCAGGTGGGACAGGCGATGACCGACGATGTTGCCCAAATTCTTGGAAAAATCCGTCAGATCCGGCTGCTCCTGAAGAGAGCTCATAAGCTGGACCAACAGCAGCGCGTTCCCTCCCGTGCTCTCATAGATCTGGCTCATCTGCTCCGGCGTGGGGTCCTGGCTGCAGTAGTGATGGACAAAGCGCTCAGTCTCCTCCCGGTTGAAGCGGCTGATGGTGTATCGCTCCATAATATGGTCCCGGAGGGCGCTGTCCAGAAATGTTTTTACATGGGCAGGATAGATGTCCCGGCTGGTGCAGATCACCGTGATATTCAGATTCCGCATTCGGCGCAGGAAAACAGCCAGCAGCTCGGCGCTGCTTTTATCCATCCAGTGCATGTCCTCAAAGACCAGCAGGATAGGAAAGCGTTTGGCGACGGCGGCAAAGATCAGCATGGCGCTCTCCTGGGCGGCGTGGTAATTCTGCTGGAGGGGATAACTCCAGTCGCAGGCGGCATACTCCTGTCCAAAGCTGGCGGAGAGGCAGGGGAACAGTCCCGCCGCCGTTTTCAAATAATTCTCCGGCACGGAGAACTGGCGGCCCTCCAGCTCCGACATCAGGGTCATCATAATAGAATTCCAGGCGGACAGAGCCACGTTGGACTCCGACTGGTAGCAAAAACTCCGGCAGACCAACCAGTCGGAAAAGTCATAGTAATTGAGCAGATGGTCCAACAGGTAGGTCTTGCCCACTCCCGCCTCCCCCTCCACCAGAGCGCAGGGGAGATGATGCTCGCCAGCAGGGCCGTTGCACATGGACAGTAAGCTGCGCAGAACGGCGTCCTTGGCCACCAGCAGGTGGTAGGGCTGGTCCTCGATCTTATAGGTGGATGAATTCCACTCATTGACGATATGATAATATAGGGCAGTCGTCTCTTTCAGCGGGGAGATACCCAATTCAGCGGATAGGTTTTTGCACAGCTCATGGTAAATACCAATGGCCTTCCGGAACTTCTTCTGCTCGCTGTACAGTTCCATCAGAATGACAGCGGCCCGTTCCTCCAGCGGGTCCATCTGCACATATTTCAGACCCAGCCGCTCTGCCAGCGCCAGGTCTCTCTTCTGAAACGCTTCTTTCTCCGCAGACAACAAGCTTTTCAAATACTTGGTCTGAAGCAGGTTCCGCTGCTCCGTCAGCCAGTCCTCAAAAAGGCTGGAGTTGGGGATGCTGAACCCTGACAGAAACTCTCCCTGATAGACGGACAGGTCCCCCTCCTCCAAAAATTGGTACACATCGCACTGGATCACCACCTGGGGGTTTAACTCCAGCATGGTCCACTGGCCCTGGGAGAACACGTCCAGACCCAGGCCCTTCCGGATGGTATACACCGCATGGCGTAAGTTTTTCAGGGCGGAAGCGGTGTCTGAGTCAGCCCAGAGCAGGCCCGCCAGCTCATTTCGGGTGGCCCGCTTGCGCAGGACCAGGTAATAAAGCAGTGCGTCCGCTTTCCGATAAGCAAAGGTGACCTTGCGGCCATCTACGGAAACCGAGGGATCGCCCAGCATCTTTACATACAGCTGCGCCATATCCGCTACTCCTCTGATCGACAATTTTCTTATTTTTTTCATTCTAATATAAGCAATCTATTTTTGCAAGCTAAATTGTTAAATAGCGTTGAACTTATCTGATCTTTTTAACGTTTTGCTTGTGTAGGAAAAGAGCCGGGATCTCGAGGACCCCGGCTCCTTTGCCGTCAAATCAATGCTGCAAATCACTTAGTAACCGATGAACGAGGCCACGACCAGCAGAACCGCCGCCGCCACATAGGCGATTCCCACGAAGGGAATAATAAACTTGAACCACTTATTGAAGGGCAGCCGGATCTGGGACAGGCAGGCGACCACAAGAGCCACGCTGGGATAGCCCAGGTTGCTGAGACCATCGCCGAACTGGAACGCCAGAATGGTGACCTGCTTGCTCAGGCCAATGATCTCGGCCAGAGGCATCAGGATGGGCATGGTGACCAGACACTGGCTGCTGCCGGAAGGAACAAAGAAATTGATCAGGGCCTGGACCAGCATCATGCCGATACCGGTGAGGGCCTCAGGCACACCCTCCAGCAAGGAAGCCAGGGCGTGAACGATGGTGTGGGTGATATGACCGTTGTCCATGATCACGGAGATGCCGCGGGCAATGCCAATGGCCATAGCGGCGATGAACACGCTCTCGGCGCCCTTCAGCATGGTGTCGGCGATCTTGGCGCTGTTAAAGCCGGCGATCACGCCGCAGATGATGGCGGAGATCAGATAGACACCGGCCATGTCGGTGGGGGTCCACTTCAAGGCCATGCCGCCGTAGACCACCAGAGCAATGGTGAGGCAGAAGATGACCAGAACGACCTTGCGGCGTCCGGTGAACTCCAACTCCTCAGTCAGGTCGCCGGCCATGTCGGAGTAATCCCGGCCATAGACGATGCTCTTGGTGGGGTCCTTCTTGACCCGCTCAGCATAGCGCACGACAAACCAAATGGCCAGTCCGCCCAGCACGACCAAGCAGATCAGGCGGTAGCCGATGCCGGAGTACATGGGCAGATTGCCCAGGTTCTGAGCCGTGCCCACCGTCCAGGGGTTGGTGGGGCCGCAGGTAAAGCCGACGATATCGCTGATGACGATGATGGCCATACCGGTGACCACGTCATAGCCCAACATCAGCGCAATAGAAATTCCAATGGGCAGGAACGGAATACAGGCCTCAAACATGGAGGGGAAAGCGCCGATGCACAGGAAGAACACCATGATGCCCACCAGAATGAGTTTCCCATTCTTGTCGCCCAGCTTTTTGGCCAGACCAACCAAGGCAGCGCGAATGGCGCCGGTGGAGTCCACCAGATGCACAAACGCGCCGATGGTAAAGACCATGCTCAGCAGGCCGATCTGCATCTGCAGGCCCTGAGGCATTGCCTTAAACAGTCCAAACAATCCGACCGGCGTATTCTCCACATAGTGGTAGCTTTCGGGGTCGACAGCGGACACGCCGTTCACGGTCACGGTGTCATACACACTTGCAGGCAGGACCCAGGTCATAATGGTGATCAGGGCCATCAGGGCGAGCAGGATCACGAAGGGATGGGGAAATTCTCTTTTTTTCTTTAATGTCGTTCCGGTGTTTTCCTTCATTTGTAATACCCCCCAGTATAAATAATGCACGCCGCGGTCATCCGCCGGGTCAACACCGCCGCATGCCGGATCCAGGGGCCATTCACCCCTTCTCCATAGAAAAAATCTTACTATACCAGTGTTGAAGCAGCGTTGAAGGAACGTTGAACGTATTAAACGAAAGGGCAGGAACTTTTTCAACTGAAGTTTTTCTGTCTATAAAAAAGCCCCGTGCCTTCCGGTGAACCGCTCCAAATTGTACGGACAGCACAAAAAGGCATCCATGTAGGATAATTGAGTTTTAAGCGGAGTGGCGCAGCGCAAGCGGCGCCACTCCAATTTTTGTTTGGATACGCTCATGGTTATAAAAGTAGATATATCGGTCGATCATATCGTTTGCTTCTGAGAGACCATCCGAAACTTTGTGTAAACCTCCAATGTGGTGTAGAATAGAAGCACCACATTGGAGGTTTTTATTATGTCCAGAAAGAATCGTACCCCCGAAGAAAAGGCGCGTCGGGAAAAAATCAGAGAACTGCTGCAGATGGCGAACATAGGCAGCATGGAGGACATCCAGAGCCTGTTCAAGGAAACCATTGCCGAGTTCATGGAAAACGGCCTGGAGGCAGAGCTGGATGATGAACTCGGCTACAGCAAGTATGACTACAAAAACAAGGACACGGACAACAGCCGCAATGGTCACAGCAGCAAAACACAGCGGACCAGCTTTGGCGATGTGGAGGTGTCCGTACCTCGTGATCGGAAAGGCGAATTTGAGCCCAAGGTCCTGAAGAAGAACCAGACCAGTATCAGTCAGGATATTGAGGAAAAGATCCTGTCCATGTACGCCAAGGGCATGACCACGGGTGATATTGAAGCGCATATCCAGGATATCTACGGCGTAGAAGTGTCCGATACAACCGTAAGCCGCATTACAGATAAGATCCTGCCCATCGCAAAAGAATGGCAGCAGCGGCCTTTGGAGACCATCTACGCGGTGGTTTTTCTGGATGCCATCCACTACCATGTGCGCAGCGAGGGACAGATTGTCAAGAAGGCTGTCTATATTGCCATTGGTATCGATCTGGACGGCAAGAAAGACGTTCTGGGTATGTGGGTCGGTGAAAATGAGAGCGCCAAATTCTGGGCAACGGTACTCAATAGCTTGAGAAACCGGGGTGTTGAGGACATTTTCATCGCTTGCACGGACAATTTGACTGGGTTTTTCGCAGCGATTGAAGCGGTGTTCCCCCAGACAGAGGTTCAGAACTGTATCATCCATCAGCTCCGGAATTCCAGCAAATATGTATCCTACAAGGACATAAAGGCGCTCATGTCAGATTTGAAGGCGGTCTACGCAGCGGTGGATGAGGCTGCGGCTCTGGACGCTCTAGACGCTTTTTCCGAGCGTTGGGACAAGAAATACCCCAAAATCTCTCGGTCCTGGCGGGACAACTGGCCGAATCTCAGCACCTATTTCAAGTACCCCCAGGAGGTTCGCCGTCTGATTTATACGACCAATACCATCGAGGGCTTCAACCGTCAGCTTCGGAAAGTGACCAAGGCAAAATCCGTGTTCCCTACCGATGACAGTCTGCTGAAAATGCTGTATCTTGCCATGATGGATATCACGAAGAAATGGACTGGCCGGAGACAGGACTGGAGCGTAATCCATGCGCAACTGGCTGTATTCTTCGCGGATCGTATGCCGGATTAACCGGCTGCATACCGGCATGTCAAGGGCGGAGGCTGATGCCTCCGCCCTTGACATGCCCTCAGACTGCTGTTATTTTGTAGACAAGGCGGCAGCTGCTGCCGCCGCTCCCGCCTTATATTATTTTGGCTCTATTTTGCACTACCCGGCAGTGTTTACACAAAATTTGGGACAGACCCGCCTGGAACTGGCGGTTAAGCAGATTTTCGTATTTATGGCACTGTTCACCCATCTGCTTCCACTTCCTGCGGCGCCTGATCTGCGCCAATAAGTTATACTTTTTCATGATTCGAAGGACTGTTTTGGGGTTGTGATGAATATTTTGCCGCTCTAACCATAGCCACATCCTGCGATACCCGTAAGTACCATAACAACGTTCCTGATGTCGGCAAAGCATTTCTGCCAG
>Ga0129306_1000979_pt1 | contig 37511 bp, 35 predicted proteins | sample P827metagenome_FD_94438 | JGI IMG/M metagenome (GOLD analysis project Ga0129306, IMG submission 94438) | Capybara group fecal microbial communities from Wisconsin, USA - P827 metagenome | ecosystem: Host-associated > Mammals > Digestive system > Large intestine > Fecal | place: USA: Wisconsin...
ATTCCTGGAAAACTACTTGTTAACCGATGAAGGTTTGGATCAAGTGAATAAAGATAAACCTTTAGGTGCGGTGGCGTTAAAATCCTACCAGGAAAAACTGGCTAAGGATCCGCGCATTGCGGCGACTATGGAAAATGCGAAGAACGGTGAAATTATGCCGAATATTCCGCAGATGACTTCTTTCTGGTATGCGGAAAAATCTGCAATTAACAATGCGGTAACCGGTCGCCAAACAGTCAAAGCGGCGCTGGATGATGCGCACGCCCGTATTCAAAAACAACAATAATTTTCTTAATTAGAGTGGGCGCTGTTGCCCACTCTGTTTTATTCGCCTAAAAAAGTGCGGTCAAAATTCGAGGTGTTTTTATGTCTACTGTCACTCAATCTCAATCCTCTCATTGGTTAAAATATCTGATAGCGGGCCTTGTGCTGTTATTTGATTTTTACCTGGTCGGATTAATGTATTTGCAAGGCGAATATTTATTTGCCATTTTAACCCTCGTCATCCTGACTTCCGGCGTTTATGTGTTTACCAACAAGAACGCTTATGCGTGGCGTTATGTTTATCCCGGCATTATGGGGATGACTATTTTTATTTTATTCCCCTTGGTGGCAACCATTGCCATCGCCTTTACCAATTACAGCGGTTCGAATCAGTTATCTTTCGAACGTGCGCTTTCCGTGCTTACCGAACAGCGTTATTTTGCCGGCGATAAATACAATTTTAAACTTTATCCGCAGGCGGATAATCAATATAAAATTGTATTAACCAATCCCGTCACGGCCCAGACCTTCGTGTCCGAAAATATTGCGTTGAAGGCGGCTGAGGTGCCGGTCAGCGAACAAGCCGAACCGACAGGCGAGGTTGCGCCGCTGAAAATTATTACCCAAAATCGCAGCGCGCTTCAGGCAATAAAAGTGATTTTGCCGAACAACAATGAACTGACCATGAGTTCATTGCGCCAATTTTCCGAACAAAAAGCCCGTTATCAATTCGATAAAGAAAATAACATCTTACGTAATAATGAAAACGGTAAATTATATAAGGCTAACAATGAAATCGGTTTCTTCCAGGCAGTGAACGAAAGCGGCGATTGGTTAAACGAAACCCTTGAACCGGGTTATACGGTGAGTTCCGGGTTCCATAATTTTGTGAAAATTTTCACCGACAAGGGCATTCAAAAACCTTTCGTGCAAATCTTTATTTGGACGGTAGTGTTCTCCTTATTAACCGTGGTATTTACCGTTATTCTCGGTATGGTGCTGGCTTGTCTGGTGCAATGGGAAGCGCTGAAAGGCAAAGCGGTTTATCGCTTGCTGCTGATTTTGCCTTATGCGGTGCCGTCCTTTATTTCCATCTTGATTTTCAAAGGGTTGTTTAACCAGAGTTTCGGTGAAATCAATATGATTCTGAATCAGTTATTCGGTATCAGTCCCGAATGGTTTAATGATCCTTTCCTTGCCAAAGTGATGATTCTTATCGTCAATACCTGGCTGGGTTATCCTTATATGATGATTTTATGTATGGGTTTATTAAAAGCCATTCCGTCGGATTTATACGAAGCCTCCGCAATGGACGGTGCATCAACCTGGCAAAATTTCAGCAAAATTACGTTCCCGTTGCTGCTGAAACCCTTGACTCCGTTGATGATTGCCTCTTTTGCGTTCAACTTTAATAACTTCGTTCTGATTCAATTGTTAACCAACGGTCGCCCGGATATGATCGGCACCACAACCCCGGCGGGTTATACCGATTTGTTGGTCAGCTACACTTACCGCATCGCATTTGAAGGCAGCGGCACTCAGGATTTTGGTTTGGCAGCGGCCATTGCAACCATTATCTTCCTGTTGGTGGGCGGTTTAGCGTTATTGAATATTAAAGCGACCAAAATGGAATTATAAAATTTTTCAGGTTAAGGAGTTTTGCTTAACCCCAGTTGATTTAAGGAGTATTTATGGCGATTGTTCAATCTAAATCAGTGCGTTATCGCGTATGGGCCACCCATTTAATTTTAATTTGCTTTCTTGCCCTGATTATTTTCCCGTTATTGATGGTAATCGGCATTTCTTTACGCCCGGGCAACCTTGCTATCGGAGATATTATCCCGAGCCAAATTTCCTGGGAACACTGGCAAGCGGCATTAGGCTTTGATGTGACGCATGCGGACGGCACGGTGACGCCGCCGCCGTTCCCGGTATTACGTTGGTTATGGAATTCCATTAAAGTGGCAACCATTACCTCCGTTGGCATTGTGACCTTATCCACAACCTGTGCGTACGCCTTCGCCCGCATGAAATTCAAAGGCAAAAAGACAATTTTACAAGGCATGCTGATATTCCAAATGTTCCCGGCCGTGCTTTCCTTAGTGGCGTTGTATGCTTTATTTGATCGTTTAGGACAATACGTTCCTTTCCTCGGGTTAAACACCCACGGCGGCGTGATTTTTGCTTATTTGGGCGGTATAGCGCTGCACGTTTGGACAATCAAAGGTTATTTCGAAACCATTGACGGTTCCTTAGAGGAAGCGGCGTCATTGGACGGCGCCACGCCGTGGCAGGCTTTCCGCCTGATTTTATTACCGCTTTCCGTACCGATTTTAGCGGTGGTCTTTATCCTTTCCTTCATTTCGGCGATAACCGAAGTGCCGGTGGCGTCGCTGTTATTGCGCGATGTGAACAGTTACACTCTGGCGGTGGGCATGCAACAATACTTGTATCCGCAAAACTATTTATGGGGCGATTTCGCCGCCGCCGCGGTGTTATCGGCAATTCCGATTACTTTAGTGTTCTTGTTGGCGCAACGTTGGTTAATCGGCGGATTAACCGCCGGCGGGGTGAAAGGTTAATTTTACCTAAAAGGCAAAGCCGATACGTTCTACATATACCTCGGCGCATAATTAAATTCGCTTAAACTCCCCTCTTGTTCAAAGAGGGGATCAACGCAATAAGAATTTTAAATTCACCGACTGTTAATAATCGAGCCTTTAACACTACACAGGTTTTTTAATCTGTGTCGAATAAACAAGCATAGGTTAAAAGCTGGCGTTATGGCGGAAGACGGCAAAAGTGCGGTCACAAAAAGCAACGCTTTTTGAACGTTGGCTTTGCCAACGGTGGCGAAGCCATAAGTAATCGCACCGGCGATTACGCATAAAAAAACGATAGTTTTTTGAACCCGATTTTGTCCGGAACAGAACGATCAACGATCGCCCGCAGGCGATTGAGAGTAAAGCCGCGCATGTTTTTTTAGTCGAAAAGTCTATTTTATAAATCAGGTCATTATGAAAAAATCCTTACTCTGTCTTTGTTTGTTCACCTCGTCCGCCGCCTTCGCGCAAGGCTGGCAGCATACGCATTTTCAGCATTTCAGCGACAACGCCGAACCCCATTTATTTCAGTCGCAAGCGTCGTTGGAAAAAGGCAATTATCCTTTAACCTTCACCCTTGATAACCGATGTTATCAGCCGCAAAGTGCGGTGAAATTAAATCAAACGGTTTCACTGATTCCTTGTTCCGGCGAAGCGCCGCAGCTTCGTTTATTCCGTCAGGGGAATTATATTGCTCAAATCGATATGCGCAGCGGCACGCCGACGCTGAGAATCAGCGTGGAACAACAAGCGGAAACCGATAAAAATACGGCGAAAAGCTGTCCGATTTGGAATAAACAACCCGTTGAAATCGACGTTTCTTCCGTTTTTTCCGAGGGCGAATCGGTTCGGGATTTCTATTCGGGACAAACGGCTGAAGTGAAAAACGGCAAAATAACCATGATGCCGGCCGCCGATGCCGACGGATTAATTCTGCTGGAGAAAAGTGCGGATAAAAAAACGGAGATTTTTAACTGGAAAAACGCCACCGTTTATTTTGTTCTTACCGATCGATTCCAAAACGGAAATCCCGCCAACGATAACAGTTACGGCCGGCATAAGGACGGCATGCAGGAAATCGGAACGTTTCACGGCGGTGATTTACAGGGCTTAACGGCAAAACTGGATTATTTGCAACAGTTAGGGGTGAATGTGCTGTGGATCAGCTCGCCGCTGGAACAAATGCACGGCTGGGTCGGCGGCGGTGACAAAGGCGATTTCCCTCATTACGGCTACCACGGTTATTATCACCTCGATTGGACAAAACTGGATGCCAACATGGGAACGGAGGCGGATCTGAAAAACCTGATGCAGCAGGCCCATCGGCGCGGCATTCGGGTGTTGTTTGATATCGTTATGAATCACACCGGCTATGCCACGCTTGCCGATATGCAGGAATTTAACTTCGGCGGTTTTTATCTCAAACCGGAAGAAATTACCGCCACGCTGGGTAAAAAATGGACGGATTGGCAACCGAAAAAAGGGCAAAACTGGCACAGTTTTAACGATTTCATCAAATTCGGCGACAGCCAAGCCTGGCAAAACTGGTGGGGAAAAGATTGGGTGCGCGCGGACATCGGCGATTACGACAGCCCTAAATTCGACGATTTAAAAATGTCGCTTTCCGCCTTGCCGGATTTAAAAACGGAAAGCGAAAGTGCGGTCAAATTACCGCGATTTTTTCAGCATAAAAATACCAATGCGAAAGAATTGGAAAATGCCAAAGTACGGGATTATTTAATCGCATGGTTAACGGACTGGGTGCGTCGATACGGCGTTGACGGCTTCCGCGTGGACACCGCAAAACACGTGGAAAAATCCACCTGGCTTGCGTTGAAACAGGCTTCGCAACAAGCCTTAAAAGAATGGCAACGGAACAATCCGAAAGAAAGTTTCGGCGACGAGTTCTGGATGACGGGCGAAGCCTGGGGGCACGGCGTATTCAAAAGCGATTACTACCAGAACGGTTTTGACGCCATGATTAATTTTGATTTTCAGGATCAGGCAAAAAATGCGCTGGACTGTTTTGCCCGGATTGAACCCGTATATCGGGAAATGAACGATAAACTGAAAGATTTCAATGTGTTAAGCTATTTGTCTTCCCATGACACGCGGTTATTTTTCCATTCCGACAGCGAACGGAATACGGCAAAACAAAAAACCGCGGCCAATCTGCTTCTTCTTTCTTCGGGCGCAGTGCAAATTTATTACGGCGATGAAAGCGGGCGCGAATTCGGCGCTACCGGTTCCGACCCGATACAAGGCACCCGTTCGGACATGAATTGGCGGGATTTGCAAAACGATGGGAACAAACAGGCGCTGCATCGACACTGGCAGAAATTGGCGCAATTCCGTCAGCGTCACCAAGCCGTTGGCGCCGGCGTTCATCAAACGCTAAAATCCGAAGGCTATTTCGCTTTCAGTCGAACCCTTGGCGAAGATAAAGTCATGGTGGTTTGGGCCGGAAATTAGCTGAATCGGAAAAGTGCGGTGAAAAAAACGATAGTTTTTTGAACTTAGATCCGGCGACGACCTCGAAGGAACGAGTAATCGCCGACAGACGAATATAAGTAAAAAAACATTCAAAATTTTCACCGCACTTTTATTTAATTATAACCCATTAATACCAGTAATTCTTTGGTGTAACTGATGGCTTCGTTGCGATTGGTTACGCCGATTTTCTGATAAAGATTGCGGATATGGGTTTTTATGGTGGTGGCGGCCACCTGCAATTCATCGGAGATTTGCTCGTTACTGTAGCCGGAATAAATCAGTCCCAGCACCTGCCATTCCCGTTGAGTCAGCGGGCTGATTTTTAGAAGCTCGGGCACTTTCGGGTTGTTTAATAACCGGTTAACGAAAGCTTCGTCAAAATGAGCAAATTTATGCCGGTAGAATTGGTTAATGTTGCGCAAAATAAACTGCGCTTTGTGTAAAACCAGTTCGTCCAGCACGTTTAATTGCAATAAATTACGGATTTGTTGCGCCATCACATCGCCTTCAATCACAAAAGCGCTGATAAAATTGGTTTGTCTGGTCAGTTTCAGGGCGGCGATTAAATCCTGTTGCGCCGATTCCTTCATTCCCTGCAGATAATAGAGGCGGTTGCGTACAATTAGCGCCCGGTTTAAATCGCTGACCAGAGAAAACGCTTCCGCCGTTTCAATTAATTTATCCAAAATACTTTTCGCCTGTTCGTATTGGCCGAGCAAAATATGGGCCCGCGCAATATTGCGCCATTGTATTTGGGTAAAGTGATTTTTATCCGAAACGGGAGAAGGATTTTGAATCAACCAATTGCGCACGGATTCTACGTCATTGGTCATTTGCCAATAAAAAATATGCACCTGATCGGCGTTGGCTATCCAGTCGTGGTGATAGGTATGCGTGCCTTCCAGCTGTTCCACTTCGTTCAGCAGGCGGGCGGTGTTGTCTAAATGGCCTCTGACCAGTGAAATTTTCGTTAACAGGGTCAGACATTGTAATTTATCTTCGTTTTTCTGTAACACCTGCATGCCGGCATTGGCCATGGATTCCGCTTTATCGAGATTGTACCATTCCCACAGAATTTTACCTTTCAAGCGCAGGAGAAATTCATACATAGGCACTTTCTGAAGATGATTTTCCTTGACGAATTCATGGGCTTTATCCAGCATTTCGTAAGCGGCTTGGGAAAAGCCCTGCGCCAGTAAAATTTCGGATTGCTGCAAAAGGGACCAAAGAATGTTGTGATAAGTGTGATGTTGACGCGCCATCCGTTCGGCTTTTTGCAACATAGCGAGCGCTTGAGGCAGATTCGCGTGGCAATGATGGGCTTCGCCCATGATAGAGGTGGCGACGATATGGGCGTAATAGGCGTTTTCCGACAGATCTTTTAATGCGTCGGAAGCTAATTGGAGCGCCGTATTTTCATCGCCCGAATTAATGGCCACCTGTGCGCGCAACACGTTAAATTCCGCCAGTGCCGTTTTACTTAATTCTATTTTGTTTTCCGTTAAGGCCTGAGAAAATTCCGCCAAAATACCGCTCACTTCCGTATGGCGGTGTTGACTTTGTACCAACCAGGCTTTTAATAACACTAAATTGATGTATTTGCTTAAATGGGCGTAATCCAGGCTGTTTAAGCTTTCTTCCAGCAGTTTGAGTTCACCCTGATGAAATAAGCTCCAGCCGTGTTCTTCTAACAGGTTGAGTAATAAGGTGGTGTCGGATAACTGCATAGCGTGATATAACGCTTCGGTAACGTATCCCAATTTAACCCAGGCATAGGCGGCGCGCCGGTGTAATTCCGGCAGTTCGTCATGTAGCTCGTGGTGACAATGAAAATTCAGGAACGAAGCAAACAGCGGATGGAATTTCCACCAGTTTTCATCTATGGATTGTCCGTTGCCGTTAGCCATTTGTTGTAGGAATAATCCTTGTTTTTCTAATGATTCCAATTTATTACAGCTGTTTTTTTCTCCCGTTACCGCTTGCACTAAATATTCGTTCATTGAATGTAATACGGAACAGCGCAGAATAAATAACCGCGTGTTATTGTCCACCTTATTCAGTACTTCGTCCGCCAGATATTCGTTGATGTGGTAGTTGTTAGAGACGGCAAGACGTTTGGCGATATCCTGTAACGGCACCTGTAACGCGCGGGATTTATTTTTGGCAAACAGGCTGATCAACTGCAATGCGGTTGGCCATCCTTCCACTTCGTTACACAGCGAGATGACGTCCTGTTGTTTGAGCTCCGATCCTAGTCTGGTCTGGAAAAACTCGATGCATTCGGAATGATCAAACATAAGCTGATTCATGTCTATTTCCAGTAACTGTTCCTGGACGCGCAGGCTGGCTATGCCTAACGGCGGAACCGAACGGGAAATTAAAATCAGCGTCATGTTGGACGGTTGATGTTTAATCCAATATTTTAAGGCTTCGTGAATTTCATCGTTTTCGATCAAATGATAGTCGTCGATAACTAAGTACATATGTTGCGGAAAATGGGAAACCTTAACCAATAATTGGTTGAATTGCGCTAGCAAGTTCGCTTGTCGGTTTTCTTCCGACTGCGGTTCCGCTTCGTTAATCGCCGTGTAAAGTGCGCTGCTGAAATAAGCGGCAAAACGATCCGATTTATTGTCGCCATCGTCTAAAGAATACCAGCCGATATTTTGTCTATTTTCAAGCCACTGGGAAACCAGGGTCGTTTTACCGTAACCGGCGGGTGCATTCACCAATACGACGGGATAGAGAGAAGATTTATCTAATAATTGCGTTAAACGCGTACGCTGCACGCTGTTTTGTAAGCGATAGGAACAGATAAGTTTAGATGGTATCAACATAATGGGCTTCTGTTTTTCTTTCATAGCAAAATGAAGATAAATCCCCCTCCTTTTGCATTTCAACTACTTCCCGATAATCATACTAAATAAGATGATTTCAGGGATGATTTGCTTTTATTCGGATTCCACATAATAAACGACAACTAATTTCTAATTTAGGAGCTTCCTATGACATTTCAATCAATTGTAGAAAAATATTGCCGTTATTTCGATGTAGCGGATCCCAAACAATTCACCTTACAACAATGGTATCAAATTGTTGCCGAAGGATCACTCGAATTAGCTTACAGCCAACCGGCCGTCAAACCTGCGGAATCCCGCCATGTTAACTACCTGTCTATGGAGTTTTTAATCGGTCGTTTGACGGGAAATAACCTGATGAATTTGGGATATTACGAACAAATTCGTGACTATCTTAAACAATATCAGGTGGAATTAGTAGATGTTTTAGAACAAGAACGCGATCCGGCGCTCGGAAACGGCGGTTTGGGACGCCTTGCAGCTTGCTTTCTAGACTCTATGGCGGCCTTGGGACAAAATGCTACGGGTTACGGTCTGCATTACCAATACGGTTTATTTAAACAAAGTTTCGCCGACGGTATGCAAAAAGAAACGCCGGATACCTGGGATCGCAATAGCTATCCTTGGCATCGCTTCAACCCGTCGAAAACCCGTCTTGTCGGTTTTGGCGGTAAAATCAAACATATTCAAGGGGATCATTACGAATGGTCACCAAAACTGACGATTCAAGGCAAAGCCTTTGATTTGCCGGTTGTCGGTTACCGCAATAATATTATTCAGCCTTTACGTTTATGGCAGGCGGACAGCGATCAATCCTTTGATTTTGACGCTTTCAACGAAGGTAAATTCCTCAATGCCGATAAAACCATCGTCAATGCCGCTGCGCTGACTCAAGTGCTTTATCCGAACGATAATCATAAAGCCGGCCAAAAATTACGCTTAATGCAGCAATACTTCCATTGCGCCTGCTCCGTTGCCGACATTTTAGAACGTCATTTTGCCGAAGGCTATCAATTGGCGGATTTTGCCAAACGTCAGGTTATTCAGCTTAACGACACTCACCCGACACTGGCCATTCCGGAATTAATGCGCCTGTTGTTGGACGATTATCATCTTAACTGGGATCAGGCCTGGGACATTTGTGCCAACACCTTTGCCTACACTAACCATACGTTATTGCCGGAAGCCCTCGAACAGTGGGATCAACGCTTATTCAAACAATTACTGCCGCGTCATTATCAAATCGTGGAAAAAATTAATGATATTTTCCATCAGAAAGTGCGGTCGGAATTTGGCGAGAATTCTAAAGTATGGGAAAAACTTGCGATTCTCTTCGATTATCGCGTGCGCATGGCTAACCTTTGCGTGGTAACCTGTTTCCGGGTTAACGGCGTGGCGCAGATTCACTCCGATTTATTGGTTACCGATTTATTCCCAGAATATCATAAATTATTCCCGGGCAAATTCTGTAACGTGACAAACGGTATCACGCCTCGTCGCTGGATTCGTCAGGCTAACCCGCAATTAAGCGATTTATTGGACCGCACCATCAAACAGGATTGGACCAAAGATCTGGAATTGCTGGCCGGAGTGGAAAAATACGTGGACGATGTCGGTTTCCGCGAAGAATATCAGGCTATTAAACGTCATAACAAAGTCGTACTGGCCGATGAAATCAAGCATACTTTAGGTTTGCAGGTGAATCCTGACGCCATTTTTGACGTGCAAATTAAACGTTTCCACGAATATAAACGTCAACATTTAAACTTGCTGAACATCATCGCCGATTATCAATCCTTAAAGGCCAATCCGAATCAGGATTATACTCCGCGTGTGTTTGTTTTTGCCGGTAAAGCGGCGCCGGGTTATTATCTGGCGAAGAATATTATCTATGCCATTAACAATGTGGCGGATATTATCAATAACGACAAGCAAGTCAGCGATCGCCTGCAAGTGGCGTTTTTACCGGATTATCGCGTCAGTCTGGCGGAAAAAATTATTCCTGCCGCCGACGTATCGGAACAAATTTCCATGGCGGGGAAAGAAGCGTCCGGCACGGGTAATATGAAGCTTGCGCTCAACGGTGCATTGACTTTAGGTACCTTAGACGGCGCGAACGTAGAAATCGCCGAAATGGTGGGCGAAGAAAACGTCTTCATTTTCGGGCATACGGTAGAAAGCGTGCGGGAATTGTTAGCCAAAGGTTATCAGCCGAAAAATTACTACAAAAAAGACAGCGTATTGAAAAATGCGGTGGATTTCTTAGCGCACGGAAAAGCCTCCAAAGGCGACAAAGAGACTTTCAAATTAATGCTGGACAGTCTTCTTGAACGGGATCCGTTCCTGGTATTTGCCGACTTTGACAGCTACCGCCGGGCACAACAAAAAATCGGCAACGCGTATTTAAATCGGGAAGCCTGGTTACGCAGCGCGATTTTAAACACCGCCCGTCTGGGTACCTTCAGCTCGGATCGCTCCATTCGTGATTATCAACAACGCATTTGGTTGAAGAAATAATCACTTTCAGGCGGCTTCTTCCCGAGAGGAAGCCGTCTGCTTTTCCAATGTACCTGAAGTGTAAGCCATGGAGAAAAATAATGACAATAACAACCAAACAATTCCGCCGTGCAGGAATCATGCCTTATTTCTTCGATGAACGAGGCGTGAAAAAATGGGCGCCGTATAACATTAAAAAAGCGCTCTTCAACACTTTTGACGGTAATATTCAAGCTCCTTCCGTTCCTATTCCTGCGGTAAAAATTCTTTATCAAAATCGCCCGCACTTTTTGCCGTTTGATCTGGCGGATAAAAAACATCCGTTAAAAGGTCGTTGGCAACTGCAATTGGAAAACAGCCAATCGGTGATTTCCGGGTCTGTTAAGGCGCGCGGAATTAACTTGCCGAAAGATTTGCCGTTAGGCTATCACCAACTGCAATTGCAAAGCGGTGGTAAAGTTTTTAACTGTACGGTGATTGTTGCGCCGCAAGCCTGTTATCAACCGCAGGCATTGCGCGAACATAAAAAATTATGGGGAACCTTTTTACAGCTTTACACCTTAAAATCCGAGCAAAACTGGGGAATCGGCGATTTCGGCGATTTGAAAAAATTCCTGCAAAATCTCGCGCCGTTCCAGGCTGATTTTTTAGGCTTAAACCCGATTCATTCACTTTTTCCCGCTAATCCCGATTCGGCAAGTCCTTACAGTCCGTCTTCCCGTCAATGGCTGAATATTGCTTATATTGATGTGAATCAGTTAGCCGAATTCCAGCAAAGCGACGAAGCGCAGGCTTGGTTTCATTCCGCCGAAGTACAGAAAAAGCTCACGGAATTGCGCCAAGCACAGTGGCTGGATTACGGCAAAGTGATTCCGCTTAAACTGAAAGGGTTGCGTTTTGCCTTCAAAAAAACTAAGCAAAATCCGACCGCACTTTCCGTTCAACAATTTGCGCAATTTGTGCAACAGGGCGGAGAAAGCCTGCAGGTGCAGGCGACTTTCGACGCTCTTCATCAGTATTTGGCCGAGCGGTTTGATAATCAATGGGGCTGGAATTTTTGGGCGGAAGAATATCAGGATTATCATTCTCCGGCGGTGCAACAATTCCGCGCCGAACATCAGGAAGATATTGAGTTTTACGCATGGCTGCAATTTATCGCCGATCAACAGTTGGCGGAATGTGATGCGGTTTGCCGGCAACAAAATATGCGCATCGGCATGTATCGCGATTTAGCGGTGGGCGTCACGGGAAGCGGCGCGGAAACCTGGAACGATAAACGGCTTTATTGTTTAAAGGCTTCCGTCGGTGCGCCGCCCGATGTGTTAGGTCCGCAAGGACAAAACTGGGGCTTAACCCCGATGAATCCGCATGTGTTAAAACAGCAAGCCTATCGTCCGTTTATCGATCTTGTTCGCGCCAATATGAAACATTGCGGCGCATTACGTATAGACCACATTATGTCGTTGCTGCGTTTATGGTGGATTCCGAAGGGTGACAGCGCGGTGAACGGCGCTTACGTACGTTATCCGGTGGACGATTTAATCGCCATTCTCACCCTTGAAAGCCAACGCCATCAATGTTTGATCATCGGTGAAGATTTAGGCACCGTGCCGAAAGAAATCGTCAGTAAATTAAAAAATGCCGGAATTTTATCTTATAAAATTTTCTATTTTGAGTTTGACGAACAAGGACAAAGCCGGGATTTGCAAACCTATCCTTATCAAGCCATGACGACTTTAAGTACTCATGATTTGCCGACCATCAGCGGCTATTGGCGCGGTTATGACTTTGAATTAGGGGAAAAATTCGGCGTTTATCCGAATCCGAAAATTCTGGAGATTTTACAGCGGGATCGCGTGCGGGCTAAAACCCAGATTTTACGCCGATTACGGCAACATCATGTGCCGGTAGAAGCGGAAATTAGTGCGGAGTTAAGTTCTCCGGCGAGCAAAAAATTTATTTATCGGTTACAAACCTATGTGGCCCGTGTGAGCAGCGGTTTATTCGGTTTCCAACCGGAGGACTGGCTTGGTATGAGCGAACCGGTCAATATTCCGGGCACCAGCACTCAATATGCCAACTGGCGACGCCGTTTAAGCGCAAATATAGACGATATGTTTGCCGATACGGATATTCGGAAGCTGTTAAAAGAAGTGAACGATATTCGTCAGGAAGAATAATGGCGGACGTTTGTTGATAACGAACTTTCGAAATTAAATTATTTTTTCCGCCGATAGCTTCCGATAAATCCACGCCGCCCTTGCTTGACTAAAGCGGGGCGGCGGATATTACGGAATATCATGCCCCTGAGCGACTACATAAACTTTAATCCATTCTTCTTCAGTGAAAGAAATTTGCAGTGCGTCCGCCGCACTTTTCATTCGTTCGATTTTACCGGAACCCATAATCGGCATAATGTTCGCCGGATGCGCCAATAACCAGGCGTAAGCCAAGGTATCCAAACGGGTTTCGCCTTTCGTTTCGCCGATTTCGAGCAATGTTTTTTGCACCGTCCGGCTGTTTTCGTCCTGATTGAACAAACGACCACCGGCCAGAGGCGACCAGGCCATCGGTGGAATCCGTTTTTCCAGTAAAAAATCCAAGGTGCCGTCATCAAAAGCCTGACGATGAAGGGGCGAAATTTCGATCTGATTTGTGATTAACGGCTGTTTCACATAGGATTGCAGCATAGCGAATTTAGCCGGCGTATAATTCGATACCCCGAAATAACGCACTTTTCCGGTTTGATGAAGTTCGTCAAAAGCCCGTGCGATTTGTTCGGGATCCGCGCAGGAAGAAAGGCGGTGAATCAGCAATACGTCCAAATAGTCGCATTGCAGTTTCTCGATGGAGCGTTGCGCCGACCACATAATATGCCGGTAGCTGTTGTCATAATGGTGGGATTTTATCTCGGGCAATTCTTCGTTAGGATACAAAATTCCGCACTTTGTTACCAAAGTCAGTTGCGCGCGCAAGGATTTATCCAGCGCCAGCGCCCGTCCGAATTCCGCTTCGGACGTGAAAGCGCCGTAACAAGCGGCGTGATCGAGGGTATCGATGCCGAATTCCAATCCTTGCTTGATAAAAGTAAGCAATTCCTGCGGCGATTTCTGCCAGCTCTTTAATCGCCAGAATCCTTGAATTAATCGACTGAATGTTAAATCGGGAGCCAGTTGAATGTGTTGCATAAGGCACTCCTTCTTGACTAAGCGGATTGTAAATCTTCCGGGCTATTAAAATTACGAAAAGCCGGTTTCTGTTCGGAAAAGTCCACGGCGACGGCATGCTGGCGGTTTAAAAAATGCAGCATGCGCCGTTCGCCGGCGGCCAGATATTCCGAAAGTGCGGTCAATAATTGACGAGAAATTAAACAAAAAGTGGGATGTTTTTGTTCGCTGTCGCAGGCGTAAGCCGCTAAAACGTCCGATTGTCGGCGATTGCTCGTTGATTCGCAGCCGTCTTCGCAATCAAGGTTCAAAAAAACATCGTTTTTTTTGACCGCACTTTTTAATTTTTCCAGCAAATTTAGCGGCAAAAACGGGCAGTCGCAGGGCACGAACAACACATAATCCGTGCCGGCTCTTTTTAATCCCGTCAGCATGCCGCTTAACGGGCCTTGATAATCGGCGAGTTCATCGCAAAAAACCGGCAAACCGAATTTTTCATAGTCCGCCAAATTGCGGTTGGCATTAATGGATATGTCGGAAATCTGCGGTTGTAAGCGTTCAATTACGTGCTGAATCAGCGGTTTTCCATGAAATTTTTGCAAGCCTTTATCCGCTCCGTTCATGCGTCTTGCCAAGCCGCCCGCTAAAATCACCGCGCTTATTGTCATCATTGTTTGTCATTCGCCTCTAATTCAAGTATTATGCACCGCTAGCTTATTTATATTAAAGGAAATGATTATGAAATGTCATCGTCTGAATGAAGTTTTGGAACTTTTACAGCCATACTGGTCTAAAAAAGACCCGGAAATGAGTTTAATGCAAATTTTGCAAAGCATCGCGGATGAAGCGGGATTTGATAAACCGTTAACGGAGTTGTCGGACGAAGTCATTATTTATCAGTTGAAAATGCGTGATGCGGATAAGCTGGAACCGATTCCCGGCATTAAAAAAGATTACGAAGAAGATTTTAAAACCGCATTATTAAAAGCGCGCGGTATTATTAAATAAGGATATTTTCATGAAGAAAATGCTGTTTACCTTAATTGCGGCGACAACCGCCGCGATGTCATTGCATGTTCAGGCCGCCGAATTAAAAGAGGGCGAACAATATATTACGGTGGCGCAAAATCCTTCCGCTCAGCCGGAAGTGATTGAATTTTTCTCATTTTATTGCCCGCACTGTTACAGTTTCGAAATGACCTATAAAATTCCGGAAAAAATCAAAGCCGGCTTGCCGAAAGAAGCTTCATTCAAACAATATCACGTCGATTTTTTAGGACCGCAGGGTGAAAATCTCACTCGCGCCTGGGCATTGGCGATGGCGTTAGGTGCGGAAAGTAAAGTGAAACGGGCGCTATTCGAAAGTGCGCAGGCAAATGCATTGCGTTCAATGGATGATATTCGTCAGAAATTCATCGATAACGGCATCACGGCGGAACAATTCGACGGCGGCATTAACAGTTTTGCCGTCAACGCGCTAGTGAAAAAACAACAAAATCTGGCGCAACAGTTTAAAGTGCAGGGCGTACCGGATTTTTACGTTAACGGTAAATACCGGGTGAACGCAGAAGGTTTATCCCATGATGATTTTGTGGGCGATTACGTAAAAACAACAATCGAATTATTGAAAAAGTAAGTGAGGAATGAAAATGGCAGAAAGCTTTAGCGTAGAACGTCGTTTTTTCGATGATAAAAATTATCCGCGCGGTTTTGCTCGTCACGGTGATTATACCATCAGAGAATCGCAGGCCTTGGAACAATACGGTCAAGCGTTTAAAGCGTTGGAACTCGGCGAACGCAAACCGAAAACCGACGAAGAAAAAGCATTTGTGGCCTTCTGCAAAGGCGAACGTCAACCGGAAACTTTCTTTGAAAAGACCTGGAATAAATACCGTACCCACATCAGCACGACCAAACGTGTTTATACCCTCTCAGGCGTCGTGGGCGACAATCTGGACGAAATGACCAATGCGGATTAATTTTCGCACAACAAAAGGCTTGGATATTCCAAGCCTTTGTTCTATGGTAGGCTATATTTCTAAGCGAAAGGAAAACAATGATGAACAATGAGAAATTTATCGGTTTGGGCGTGGCGGGCAATTTTGCCGGACACCTCGAACAAGCCGGCGAAGCCGCGGATTTTGCGAATGTCAAAACCCAGGAAGAGGTTCAGCCTAAAGCCATTTTCCCGTTTTATGTTCCCGCTGAAAAGCCGGATGAATCAACGCAGTTTTTATCGGTATATCCCGTTTCCGCCGATCGTTTAACTTTCCCGAATGATGCCGATAATTTGCAAATCGAACCGGAAATCGCCTTAATCTGCGAGGTCAAATATTCGGGGCAAAAAGTGACCGCACTTTATCCGAGTCATTTTGCCGCCTATAACGATTGCTCAATCCGCCGCCCTAACGCCCGTAAGATTTCCGAAAAGAAAAATTGGGGCGCGAATTCAAAAGGTTTGTCCGCCACCCGAATTGCGTTGGATAAATTTTCCGCCGGCGGCAACATCGACGCCTATCGCATTGCCTGTTTCCACAAACGCGACGGTAAATTGAACGAATACGGACAAGACAGCCAAGCCGTGGGTTACAGTTATTTTCACCAAAAATTACTGGATTGGATTGTCGATCGCATGAATAATCAACCGGACGAAGGCCCGATGAACGATATCGCCCGTTTGCTGCGGCAGGCGGATTATCCCGCTAAAGCCATCATCAGTATCGGCGCCACGCGTTACACGCCGTTTGGCGAAAGTCATTATTTACAACCGGGCGACATCAGTATGGTGGCGGTTTACAACGGCGAAAAATACCATCACGCACAGATTGCGGAAATGGCGGAAAAAGAATGCTTTGCACCGGATATTTCCGCATTGATACAAAAAGTCGTGTAAAAAATGTGCTTTTTTTTGACCGCACTTTTGTGCCGTTCATCTGTTTGACGGAGAAAATATGACATATAACATCGGCAAAGTGAGTCCGACCAATCATAAAGAGCTGGCGGAAATCGACCAATTACTGGCGCAGGAAGGCATTCGGCGGGATCAGAATTTGGATTACACCTGTGCCATGTACGATGACGAGGGCAATATTATCGCCACCGGCAGTTTGTTTGCCGACAGTTTGCGTTGCCTGGCGGTATCAGCGGCGCATCAGGGCGAAGGGTTGATGAATCAAATCGTTACCCATCTGATTAACGAACAGTTTGAGCGCGGTCGTTTTCATCTTTTTCTGTATACCAAAAGTTGTGCGGCCAAATTTTTCTCCGGTCTGAGTTTTTATGAAATAGCCAACATAGACGGCAAAATTGCGTTTATGGAAAACCGTCGCAACGGTTTTGCGGATTATTTGCGGAAACTTGCCGAGGAATCGCCCGAACCGCAGGCCGGGCAACGGATTGCCGCCATTGTGATGAACGCCAATCCTTTTACGCTAGGTCATCAGTATTTGGTGGAAAAGGCCGCGGCGGAAAATGACATCGTGCATTTGTTTATGGTGAGCGAAGATCAAAGCCTGGTGCCCTTTGACGTGCGCAGAAAATTGATTCTGGCGGGCGTGGCGCATTTGCCGAACGTGGTTTGTCACGACAGCGGTTCTTATATTATCAGTTCCGCCACTTTTCCGAGTTATTTTCAGAAAGACGATGATGCGGTAATCGAAAGCAATGCGCTGGTGGATGTGAATATTTTCGTCAAAATTGCGCAAAAACTGGGAATTCAGCGTCGTTATGTGGGCGACGAACCTTTCAGCCATGTCACCAATATTTATAATCGGATTATGCAGCGGCAACTGCCCGAATCCGGTATCGAATGCGTCGTGCTGCAACGAAAAGCCGTTGACGGGCAAATTATCAGCGCTTCCGCCGTGCGTCAGGCAATCAAGGATGACGATTGGGAGAAATTGAAAAGCATGCTGCCCGTTTCAAGTTTGCGTTTTTTAGCAAGCGACGAGGCAAAGCCGATTATCGATAGCATTAAACGAACATCGGATGTATCCCATTAACTTAATGATAAATAAAGGATTTTTATTTTTATCAAAAAACTTCGTCAATTTTGACCGCACTTTTTAAATGCCTAGGCATGTGAAGAAAACGAAAAAAACATATCAAAACTTGTTGTAGATCAAAAAAGAATAAACGTAAAGCCTGTATTGTTAGGCTTATCTCTTATAAAGATATATATGAGTTAAGCAATAAGACAATTTGACTGACGGAGTTTTTATGACCCCAAGTGCTATTACGCTTTGCTTCCTGGTTTTTGCAATCATCATGTTCGCCTGGGAGAAATTACCTCTTGCCGTGACGGCAATGGTTGTCAGCGTCGGTTTGGCTTTAACCGGCGTTTTACCGACCCAGGACGCTTTCATGGGATTTGTGGACACCAACGTGATTTTATTCGTTGCTATGTTCGTCATCGGCGGCGCCTTGTTTGAAACCGGCATGGCGAACAAAATCGGCGGAATTGTCAGCCGTTTTGCTTCCAGCGAACGTAAACTGATGGTGGTTTTAATGGTGATTACCGGTACGATGTCCGGCGTGTTGTCCAATACCGGTACCGCAGCGATTCTGATTCCGGTGATTCTGGGGATTTCGGCTAAATCGAATTTTGCCCGTTCCCGTTTATTAATGCCGATGGCCTTTGCCTCCACCTTGGGCGGAAATCTTTCTCTTATCGGCTCGCCGAATAATCTGGTGGTTCAGGGCGTTTTATCGCAAACCGGCGAAAAATTCGGTTTCTTCGAATACGGTGAAATCGGTTTGCCCGTTTTGGTTTTCGGTATTTTATATTTTGCATTTATCGGTTACCGTTTATTGCCTTCCAATTTGAATCTGCATGTGAATGAGGAAGAGTATCAGGCTTACCATAACCATCATAACCATATTCCGACATGGAAACAGTGGCTTTCGCTGGCGGTATTGATCGGAACGCTGATGGCGATGGTATTTGAAGATTTTATCGGCGTGAAATTGTATTTGTCCGCTTGTGTGGGCGCGTTGATTCTGGTGATTATGCGCGTGATAACGGAAAAACAAGCTTATCAGGCCATTGACAGTCAGGTGGTGTTTTTATTCGCCGGAACTTTAGCCTTGGCAAACGCTTTACAAACCACCGGAGCGGGCGCACAAATCGCCCATACCATTCTCGGCTGGTTAGGTGCTCATCCGAATTCCTATTTGTTGCTGTTTACCATTTTGGTGCTGAGCTGTCTGCTGACTAATTTTATGTCCAATACGGCAACGGCCGCATTGCTTGCGCCAATCGGGCTTTCCATAGCCAATTCTCTTGGCGCGGATCCGAGAGCGGTATTAATGGCGGTTGTGGTGGGCTCGTCCTGCGCCTTCGCGACACCAATCGGTACGCCGGCAAACACCATGATTCTTTCTGTCGGCCATTACCGTTTTGCGGATTATGCCAAGGCCGGGGTGCCGCTCATTATTGTGACAATTGCGGTGGCCATGATTGTATTACCGATTTTATTCCCGTTTTTCCCATCTTAGGCATGGCATTTTAAAAGGCGCGTTATTTATCGCGCCTTTTAACCGGGTGAAAATGAAATTTTTAAGAATTTGATCTGTATCACAACATTTCTGGTCAATAATAGCTAGAATGCGCAAATCAATGTTTCTTTGTTAACAAAAAAGGACTAACCAATGACTCCAGCAGAACTCTTTGGTGAAGGGATTAACCTGATGTTTTCGGGTATGGGTTTTGTAATTGTATTTTTGCTCATTTTAATTTGGGCAATCAGTCTGATATCAAAACTCATAAACCATTTTTTCCCCGAACCAGTTAAACAACCTAAAACTTCGCAAAATCCGACCGCACTTTCTGCGGCGCCGGTCAGTGATTTAGAACGTTTACGTCCCGTCATCGTGGCGGCTATCGCCCATCATCGCCGTTCTCAAGGCTTACATTAAAAATAGAAGGAATTTTTATTATGGCTAAAAAAATTAAAATTACCGAATTAGTACTTCGTGATGCCCACCAGTCTCTTTTCGCAACACGTTTGCGCCTTGATGATATGTTGCCGATTGCGGCGGAATTGGACGATATCGGTTATTGGTCATTGGAAGCCTGGGGCGGTGCGACATTCGATAGCTGTATCCGTTTTTTAGGCGAAGATCCTTGGGTGCGTTTACGCGAATTGAAAAAAGCCTGTCCGAAAACGCCTCTGCAAATGTTATTACGCGGCCAAAATTTATTAGGTTATCGTCATTATGCCGATGACGTGGTGGATCGTTTCGTCGAACGCTGCGTAGCAAACGGCATGGACGTTTTCCGGGTATTCGATGCGTTAAACGACCCGCGCAATATGAAAGCCGCATTGCAGGCGGTGAAAAAACAAGGCGGCCACGCACAGGGTACGTTAAGTTATACCACCAGCCCGGTTCACACGTTACAAACCTGGTTGGACACGACCGAACAATTATTGGAAATCGGTGTGGACAGTCTGGTTATCAAAGATATGTCCGGTATTTTAAATCCGATGGCCGCCGCCGAACTTGTGGGTGAAATCAAAAAACGTTTTGACGTGGAATTACATTTACACTGCCACGCCACAACCGGTATGTCCGAAATGGCCTTACTGAAAGCGATTGAGGCGGGCGTTGACGGCGTGGATACGGCGATTTCCTCGATGTCCGGCACCTACGGACATCCGGCAACGGAAGCCATTGTCGCAACTCTGCAAGGCACGGCGTTTGACACCGGATTAGATATTCCTCGGTTGGAAAAAATTGCCGCTTATTTCCGTGACGTGCGTAAAAAATATGCGAAATTCGAAGGTCAGTTACGCGGTGTAGACAGCCGTATTTTAGTAGCGCAAGTGCCGGGCGGTATGTTAACCAATCTTGAAAATCAACTCAGACAACAAAATGCATCGGATAAACTTGACCAAGTATTGGAAGAAATTCCGCGCGTCCGTGAAGATTTAGGTTACATTCCGTTGGTTACGCCGACCTCGCAAATCGTGGGAACTCAGGCCGTGATTAACGTATTAATGGGCGAACGTTATAAAACCATCGCTAAAGAAACCGCTGGCGTCTTGAAAGGCGAATACGGTAAAACGCCGGCACCGGTTAATGCCGAGTTACAGGCGCGCGTGTTAGAAGGCGCGGAACCGATGACCGATCGTCCTGCCGATCATCTTGAACCGGAAATGGCGAAAATCGAAGCGGATGTGATTGCCCAAGCGCAAGAAAAAGGCGTGAAATTGGCGGAAAATACCGTGGATGATGCGTTAATTGTGGCGTTATTCCCGCAAATCGCCTGGAAATTCTTAGAAAACCGTAACAATCCGGCAGCCTTTGAACCGGCGCCGACCGCAGAAAGTGCGGTACAAAAAACGCAAGAAAAAGCGGCGCCGAAAGCGCAGTCCGGTTCTGCGGTTTATACCGTTGAAGTGGAAGGCAAAGCCTTTGTGGTGAAAGTCAGCGAAGGCGGTGATATTTCAGCTATCGCACCGGTAGCGGCACCTGCGGCACCACAAGCCGCACCGGCTGCTGCGGCGCCGGCTCCTTCGGCGGGCGGTGTTCCGGTTACCGCGCCAATGGCCGGTAATATCTGGAAAGTGGTGGCAAGCGAAGGTCAGGCTGTTGCGGAAGGCGATGTGTTGTTTATTCTTGAAGCCATGAAAATGGAAACGGAAGTGAGAGCGGCGCAAGCCGGTACCGTTCGCGATATTCAGGTGAAAGCGGGCGACAGCGTTTCCGTCGGCGACGTTGTGATGACCTTGGCATAAGGAGCAAATAATGGAGAGTATTATTGCATTAATCCAAGGCATGGGAATAATGCACATGGAATGGGGGCAAGCCGTAATGATTGCCATCAGTGTGCTGTTATTGTGGTTAGCCATCTCGAGAAAATTTGAGCCTTTGTTGTTATTGCCTATCGGTTTTGGCGGGCTGTTATCCAATATTCCGGAAGCCGGTTTGGCGATGACGGCATTGGAAAATCTGTTGCATTTAGGCTCGCCCGAACAAATCGGCGTTATTGCTTCGGAATTAGGTGTGGCGGCTGATCCCGCCACCATCAAAGCGGCGCTGTCTTCTGTTCCGGCTTCGACGGTTAACCAGCTTGAAGCGTTGTCCATGGATATGGGTTATTCCGCCGGGATTCTGGCTTTATTCTACAAAGTGGCTATCAGTTACGGCGTGGCGCCGCTCATTATTTTTATGGGCGTAGGCGCGATGACCGACTTCGGTCCGTTATTGGCGAATCCGAGAACCCTGTTGTTGGGGGCGGCGGCACAATTCGGTATTTTTGCCACGGTATTGGGAGCCTTAGCGCTGAACTATTTCGGTATTATCGAATTTACTTTGCCGCAAGCGGCCTCTATCGGGATTATCGGCGGTGCGGACGGTCCGACGGCCATTTATTTGACCAGTAAACTCGCCCCTGAATTGCTTGGTGCAATTGCGGTCGCGGCGTATTCTTACATGGCGTTGGTTCCGCTTATTCAACCGCCGATTATGAAAGCGTTAACCACGGAAGCGGAGCGTAAAATCCGCATGACACAATTACGTACGGTAAGCAATACGGAAAAAATCATGTTCCCGATTGTGTTGTTGTTGCTCGTGGGCTTATTGCTTCCGGATGCGGCACCGTTGCTGGGGATGTTCTGTTTTGGTAACTTGATGAGAGTGAGCGGTGTGGTTGATCGTTTAAGCGATACCACACAAAACGCGTTAATCAATATCGTGACGATTATCTTAGGATTATCCGTCGGTTCAAAACTGATTGCGGATAAATTCCTGCAACCGCAAACGCTGGGAATTTTGTTATTGGGCGTAATCGCCTTCTGTATCGGCACGGGTAGCGGTGTGTTGATGGCGAAACTGATGAATAAATTCAGCAAAAACAAAATTAACCCGCTTATCGGTTCCGCCGGGGTTTCTGCGGTGCCGATGGCCGCTCGCGTTTCTAACAAAGTCGGGCTGGAAGCGGATAATCAGAACTTCTTACTCATGCATGCCATGGGTCCGAATGTTGCCGGCGTAATCGGTTCCGCCATTGCCGCCGGGGTTATGCTGAAATATGTGGCGGCGTTTATGTAGCCAAAAAACGTTGTAAATTTTGCCCGCACTTTTCTGCATAAAAGGCTGCAAATTTATGTTGCAGCCTTTTTTATGAATAAGAATGGAGAGTTAGTGGGAACGCAGCCGGTGCAAAAACGCTTTTGTGCGTTCATGTTGCGGATTGTCGAATAATTGCTGCGGCGAACCCTGTTCTACAATCACGCCGCCGTCCATTACAATCACCAAATCCGCTACATCTAAGGCAAATTTGATTTCATGAGTCACCACTACCATGGTCCAACCTTCTTTGGCAAGGGATTTCATGGTGTCCAGCACATCCTGTACCAATTCCGGATCAAGGGCGGAAGTGGGTTCGTCAAACAGCATTAGCTCCGGTTGCAATGCCAACGCGCGGGCGATTCCCACCCGTTGTTGCTGACCGCCCGAAAGTTGGAACGGATACCAATCCGCTTTATCGGACAACCCCACTTTTTTAAGCAAATCCAACGCTTCCTGACGGGCTTGCGGCGCCGGTTTGCCTTGCACCTGAACCGGGCCTTCCATCACGTTTTCCAATGCGGTTTTATGGGGAAACAGATTGTAATTCTGAAAAACCATACCGGATTTGCGACGTAAGGCAAGAATGTCTTTTTTCGACGGTTTCGCCGCGAAATTTATCGATAACGGATTGGCGTTATCGAATTCAATTATCCCTTGTTCCGGCATTTCCAGGGCGTTTAAACAGCGTAAAAACGTCGTTTTACCCGAACCGGAAGGACCGAGGATAACCACCACCTCACCTTTGGTGATGTCCAAATCGATACCGCGTAAAATTGTGTTATCACCGAAAGATTTATGAATATTTCTGACTTTAATCATGTTTTTTCCTGCCACATTAACGGGCGACATAACGCGCCATGCGCTTCTCAAGGCGTGCCTGAACGAAGAATAAAATCCAGCAGAAACACCAGTAAACCAAACCGGCTTCGATATAAACCGGCAGGAAATCGTAGGACATATTCGCCACCTGCTGAGCCACGCGGAACATTTCCGTTACCGTCACAACGGAGGCCAGCGAAGTATCTTTAAACAAGCCGATAAAAGTATTGCTTAGCGGCGGCACGGCGACGCGAAACGCCTGCGGGGCGATAATGCGGCGGAATGTTTGAATATAATTCATGCCGATGGTGTAACCCGCTTCCCACTGCCCTTTCGGCACGGAAGAAATGGCGGCGCGCACGGTTTCCGAAGCGTAAGCGCCGATATTGAGCGAAAAACCGATAATCGCCGCCGGAATCGGATCGATAAAAATACCGATTGCCGGCAAGCCGTAAAACACCACGGAGATTTGCACCAACATCGGGGTGCCGCGAATAATGGAAATATAGATTTTGACCAGCACCAATGCGATGCGGTGAATCAATCCGTTCACCGGCGTAATGCGGATTAACGCCACGCCGACCGCAATAATCATGCCGATAATAAAAGACGCAATCGCCAATGGGATGGAAACCAGAACGGCGGCTTCCACCATTGGCCAGAAAGCGTTAATGACCAAGTCCGCACGGGACTCGGTCATAAAAGGCAAAGAAAGAAGAAGATTATTTAACACTGATATCTTTTCCGAAGAATTGTTCGCCTAATTTTTTCAATGTACCGTCTTGTCGCAATTCGACAATTGCGGCGCTGATTTTGGCTAAGGCTTCGTCGTTGCCTTTATTGACGATTAAACCGGCGCCCAGTTTTTCTTCAGCCGGCGCTTCCCAGGCGGTTTTCAAACCGGCGTTCGGGTTTTTCTTCAGATAGTCTAAAATCGCCAGGCTGTCGTTTAAGGTTAAGTCCGCGCGTTTTTGCTGAACTACCAGCAAAGATTGGGCCAAACCGTCAACCGGCACGATTTTTGCCTGTTTTTCACGGGCCAGTTCGCCGTAGTTGCTGGTTAAGGATTGTGCCGCTTTGCGACCTTTAATATCATCCAGGGTTTTAATGTCGTTCTCATCGGCGCGTACCGCCATCATGGCGCCGGACCAGCTGTAAGGCTCGGATTTATCGAATGTCGCCTGACGTTCCGGCGTGGTTAACGCCACTTGGTTTGCCACGACATCAAAGCGACCGGCTTTCAGTCCCGCCATCATGGAATCCCAGGCCGTTTCTTTGAAATCCACTTTCACCCCTAATTTTTGCGCAACGGCGCGCGTTACTTCCACGTCGTAACCGGTTAATTTGCCGTTTTCGTCATGATAGGTAAAAGGCGCATAAGTTCCTTCCGTGCCGACGGAAATAGTGCCTTTATTGTTAATGCGATCAAGTAAGCTGTCCGCAGCCGCCGCCTGAGTTGCGGTCGCAAGCGCGAATACGGAGGTTGCCAATAATGCTAATTTTTTAAACATAGAACTTTCCTTTTTAAGATTGAAATGAAATTTGCGTGCATTCTAATAGAATTCGGCAGAGCGACGAAATAAAAAAACGTCATATCTTATAACAAAAGTGCGGTCATTTTTTTGCCTGTTTTTGGCTTTTGCAAAAGCAGTTGTTGAGGTGATCGTCCACCAACCCCATGGATTGCATAAACGCATAACAAGTGGTTTCGCCTACAAAGACGAACCCTTTTTTCTTCAATGCTTTCGACATGGCTTTGGAGGTTTCCGTTTTCGCCGGTACGCAGCTTAAATCCGGTACATCGTTGATTTGCGGTTTATGGTTGACAAATGACCAAATAAAATCGCTGAAATTTTGCCCGCACTTTTGCATTTCCAGATAGGCGCGGGCGTTTTTCACAATGGCTCCCAGCTTCGCACGGTGGCGAATGAGCCCGGCGTTTTGCATTAAACCGTCAATGTCGGTTTCCGTCATTTGCGCGATTTTTTCCGGATTAAACTGATGAAACGCGGCGCGGTAAGCGTCCCGTTTTTTCAGCACGGTAATCCAGGATAATCCCGCTTGTTGGCCTTCCAGACAGATTTTTTCGAATAGTTTTTGGCTGTCGAATTGCGGTTTTCCCCATTCATTGTCGTGGTAATCCCGATAAATTTCGCTGTCGCCCACCCAATCGCAACGTGTCATATTTTTCTTCCGCCATAAAAAATCGGCGTAAGGCGCCGATTTGAAAATACATAATTAATAGTAAGAATGTTCGCCGCGCTGATGTTCGGTGACGTCTTTCGCCCCTTTGAGTTCGCCGCCGAAGAGTTCCACCAGTTGTTTTTCCACGCCGTCTTTCAGGGTGACGTCCACCATCGAACAGCCGTTGCAACCGCCGCCGAATTGCAGCACTGCGTAGCCGTCGTCGGTAATTTCGATTAAGGTAATGCGACCGCCGTGGCTGGCGAGTTGCGGGTTGATTTGGGTTTGAATCACATAATCCACCCGTTCGATTAACGGCGCGTCATCCGCCACTTTGCGCATTTTGGCATTGGGCGCTTTTAAGGTTAACTGAGTGCCGAGTTCTTCCGTTACATAATCGATTTCGGCATCTTCCAGAAACGGATAGCTGATGTCGTCGATAAAGGCGGAAAATCCGTTGAATTTCAATTCGGTATCGTTTTCTTCCACGTTGCTCGGCGGGCAGTAAGAAACGCCGCACTCCGCATTCGGCGTACCGGGATTGACGACGAAAATTCGAATATTGGTGCCTTCTTCCTGACTTTCCAGCAATTTGCGGAAATGAGCCTGCGCGGGCTCTGAAATTTTAATATGTTCCATAAATATTCCTGATTTTATCTGAGTTTTATGGTCGGGAATAATACGCCGATAGAGACGTTTATGCAAATTTTCACTATAATTCTTTCATGGTTTACCCGCTATAATTGCAATAATTTGTGTCTATCGGCGGGCGGAACGGTCGGAAAAACCGGCATTTTGTTTATAATCTTCGGAAGCATTGCTTTCTTGGGGCGTCGGCAGGGCTAACGTTCCAAAAAACATCGCTTTTTTTGCCCGCACTTTTACGGAATATTATGGCTAAATCGAATTATATTACCCGCCAGGGCTGGAACGCTCTGGATCAGGAATTGAAGTTTTTATGGAAAGAGGAACGTCCGAAAGTGACGCAGGCGGTTTCCGATGCGGCGGCGTTAGGAGATCGCAGCGAGAACGCGGAATATATTTACGGTAAGCGCCGTTTGCGCGAAATCGATCGCCGCGTTCGGTTTCTGATGAAACGGCTGGAAGTGTTGCAAATTGTGGATTATCACAGCCGGCAGGAAGGCAAAGTATTTTTCGGCGCCTGGGTGGAATTGGAAAATGAGGACGGCGAAATAAAGCAATATCGGATTGTGGGCTGCGACGAGTTTGACCCGTCGAAAAACTGGATTTCCGTGGATTCTCCCGTGGCGCGGGCGTTAATCGGTAAAGCGGTGGACGACGAAGTACGGGTGGAAACGCCCGCCGGCAAGGTCACGCTGTATATCAACGAAATCTGGTATGAGAAATAATTATTAGAATACCGACAACAAATCCAGCGGATAAGATTCGCCTTTCAGATAATCCTGAACGGCTTGAATCACCAGCGGATTGCGTTCGCATTGTTCGGGCTGGGCAATGTAATGCCGGAATTCCTCCAAGGTTAACCATAACGCCCGCGTGATGTCGCTGTCATGCGGCGTTGTCGTTAGCCAATCGTCCAGTTCCAGCGCGAACACGAAACGCAGATAATCGGTTTGGCTGCGCGGCGCGTGCCACTGGTAAATTTTAACTAGCTTTTGCATATCGGCGCGAATGCCGGTTTCTTCGTAAAGTTCGCGACTGGCGCCTTGTAAAATGGTTTCGTTTTTTTCCAGATGGCCCGCCGGTTGATTTAAGGTTCGTTTGCCGTATTCGATTTCTTCCACGAACAAAAATTTGCCTTTGCAATGCACGACGCATGCCATGGTGATGTTGGGTTTATGCATGATTTTCCTCTTAAACGGTTTTCAACTTGAATCGCCGGCGATTTTGAGCTAAAGTTGAGTTCCTTTCGGAAGGTCGTCGTTTCCGGTGAAGCGGCAGGATTTCAAATCCTGTTAAGGACGCCAGCGTTCTTGGGTGGGTTCGACTCCCATGACCTTCCGCCAAATGACTTTTCCGCTTCATTTTGTTATTCCGCCCGCCGTATTTCAAGTGTTTTGTGATCGATATTCCAATCCCGTGATATTTTCACCCGTATTCCTTATTTTTCAATTAAAGTGCACAAAAGTGCGGGAAAAAATCGGGATGTTTTTTTATGAATCCGTTGGGATTTTGTTGTGTACGGTGCGGCGAGCGTCTGGCGCTGGCCCGTCATGGTTTGTGCAGCCGTTGCAATCGGCTGATTGAACGTTTTCCTTATTGCGGCACTTGCGGCGCGTCGCTGCGGGAAAACGCCTTGCATTGCGGACGCTGCTTGCAATCTAAACCCGGTTGGGATCGGCTGGTGATGATCGGGCGTTACGACGAGCCTTTATCGAGCCTGATTCATCGCTTTAAGTTCCGGCGTCAGTTTTGGTTGGATCGCACGCTGGCGCGCCTGATGTTGCTGGCGATTATTCGTGCCAGGCGGGAACAGGGTTTGTGTTTGCCGGAAGCGATTTTGCCCGTGCCGTTGCATCATTTTCGCCAATGGCGACGGGGTTACAACCAAACCGCGTTGCTTGCCCGTTATTTATCCGAGTGGCTGAATATTCCTTGCGATTTACACCAGATCCGGCGTATAAAACGAACGCCCAATCAACGCGGATTAACCGCCGCGGCGCGCCGTTCCAATCTGAAAAACGCTTTTTGGGTGAATGCTTCCGTGCCTTATCGTTCGGTCGCTTTGCTGGACGATGTGATTACCACCGGTTCCACCTTGAATGAAATCGCCCGGCAACTGCGTAAACGGGGCGTGCAACATATTCAGGCGTGGGGATTGGCGCGGGTTTGAGTTTCTTGTCGAAAGAATGAAAATACCGTTTTGCGTGGCATAAATCGCCGTTAAAAAATGTGTTTTTTCCCACCGCACGGCTTTCTGTTCCCACTAAAATTCGTTACAATTCTTAACCTCGGGATAAGGGGAAAATCATGAATTTTTTGCATGAAATGCAGGACGTGCTGCTGTCGTCCACGCATTTTATTATTTTGTTAAAACTGTTTATTGCCTTGCTGTTGGGGGCGATTATCGGGTTGGAACGCGAGTTGAAGCATAAACCCGTCGGCGTGAAAACCTGCGCGATTATTGCCATTACCACTTGCATCTTAACGGTGATTTCCATTCAATCGGCGGAATATTATGCGCAGATTTCGGAAAATATCCGAACCGATCCGATGCGTTTGGCGGCGCAGGTGGTGAGCGGTATCGGTTTTCTGGGTGCAGGCGTGATTTTGCGTAAAAGCAATGACGCCATTTCGGGCTTGACGACGGCGGCGATTATTTGGGCGGCGGCGGGCATCGGCATTGCCTCGGGAGCCGGATTCTTTTTCGATGCCGTTATGGCGACAGCGATGATTCTGGTTGCGATTCGTCTGAGTCCGATTGTGCAGCGTTTTGTTCATAACCGTCAGAAAGCGAAGGAAAAGAAAGCGGTGATTCGGGTTTATGTGTCGCAAATTTCGGCCATGACTTATGTGACGGATTTGCTGTTGGTGAATAATTTCCCTTTTGAAAACTTTACCATGAAGGAACAGGGCAACGGCGAAATTAAGTTATCTTATCGTTATGGCCCGCTGACATCGGAGACACTTGAGCGGATTTATTCGCTGCTGAAACAGCAGGCGCAGGTGCTGCGGGTGGATGTGGAAAATTAAAGGATAAAACGCATTCCGCGCGATAAAAAAACATGGTTTTTTTTGACCGCACTTTTACGGATTCGGCTTATCGAGGCTGAAATTTTGTAAAGTGCGGTCAGTTTTTTATCGATTTTCGGTGACGCAAATTATTGCCGTCTTCCGGATGCAGGCGCGACATGAGGATCGCCAGAAATACGGCGAACAAAGAGGAAACCAGAAAGGTATGACTGAATGCCGAGACCAAATTCCCGGTTTGCCCGAAATATTCGCGAAATAAGGCGAGCACAACGGAAGAAATGGCAATGCCCACGCCGATTCCCAGTTGCTGCATCATGCTTAAAATAGTGGAACCGGAACCCGCCAGATTATCCGGCAAATCGCAAACCGCCAGCGTATTCACAGCGGTAAACATCAACGATATACAGCAACCGTACCACATCATAATCAGGATATACAGCCACAGCGGCGTGTCCTGGGTGAAACGGGACATCGCGCCAATCGCCGCCGCCATCAGTAAGGCGTTGACTACTAAACTGTTACGATAACCGAAACGGTACAGAATTTTCGTGACAACGGATTTCGCCAGAATAGAACTGATGGCAATGGGCGCCAGCATAAACCCTGAGGTTTGCGCATCAAAATGAAAAGCAACCTGCCACATCAGCGGCAACAGAAAGGGAATGCCCGAACCTGAAATTCGGATGAACAGATTGCCGAGAATGCCCAGATTAAAGGTGCGGAAACGCAATAAAGACAAAGGAATCAGCGGATTTTTCGCTCGTAAGGCGTACAAATAATATGCGATAAGCAACATTATGCCGCTGAGGATAAGTATTACCGCTTTGCTTTTATTCGCCAGATTTTCGGCGATGACGTCCAGCCCGTAAGTTGTCGTGACCAATCCGGCGGCAAACAACAGAAAACCCGCCCAATCCAGTTTTCCGGCATTACCGTAACTGTTGGTCATGTATTTTCCCACCACGATTATTCCGATAATGCCGATAGGCAGATTGATCAGAAAAATCCACGGCCAGCTGGCGTGAGTGACGATCCAACCGCCGAGAATCGGCCCCAACACCGGCCCGATTAAACCCGACATCGCCATCAGATTCCAGGCTACGATAAGCTGGCTTTTCTCCACATTGCGGATGATGGCCAGGCGCGCCACAGGCAACATTAACGCGCCGCCTACGCCCTGCAAAATGCGCGAGGCCACCAACGCGTCCAGGTTGGTGGAAAGGGCACAGGCCAAAGAACCCAGCACGAAAATGAACACGGCGGCGCGAAAGGTGAACAATGTGCCGAAACGATCGGCAATCCAACCGCTTAAAGGAATGATCGCTGCGACGGTCAGGGCATAGCTGATAATCGCCAGTTCCATTTCCAGCGGCGATTGATTCAGGCTACGGGAAATAGCGGGTAACGCGGTGTTCAGAATGGTGGCGTCGAGAGACTGCATAAACAGCGCCATGGCGGCAATCCAGGCGAGCGGGCGGTAATCTTGCGTTTTTGGGTCGGCGCTGTTCATGGTTATTTCTGCTGTTGGTAATAATCGAAAATGAAGGCGGCGATTTGCGAAATCTCGTTAATATTTAACCGCACTTTTTCCGTATTTAACGGATAATCCGTGGCGATGGCAAGCACATTTTCATCGCATTGCGGCAAGGGTTTTGTCATGTCGCGACGATGAAGCAGAATTTTCGGAATCGGTTCCTGTTTGAAGCCTTCCACCAGCACGAGATCCGTCAGGTTTTGATCAAATTGCGCCGCCAGATAATGCAGCGAAACCGGTTCCCGCGGGGTTTCCGTCATTAACGCCCAGCGGCTGTCGCAGGCCATAATCACTTGGCTGGCACCCGCTTCTTTCATGCGCCAACTGTCTTTGCCTTCCTTATCCACCGAGGCGTTGTGGTGGCTGTGCTTGATGACCGCGACGCGCAGTCCAAGTGCGGTCAATTTCGGCACGATTTTTTCCAATAAAGTGGTTTTGCCGCTGCCGCTGTAACCGGTGACGCCCAGAATCGGAATCATTGCGGATTTTCCTGTTTCAGATTTTTCGCCGCATAAACCTGTAATTGCGCGATTTCGCGTTTGGCTTTGTCGGACAGCACTTTATTATCCCGCAACATTTGTTCGCTGCGAGCCTGGATGTAGCGTAAATAATCCGCGTTTCGGGTTTTCTCAAACTGTTGTTGCGACAGATACATTTCGCGGAAGTCTTTATTCGCCTGCGCCAACAGCATTTTCTGCCCCATCAGCACAAATAACGCCAACACCAAAGCGATAATGGAACCGTATTGCGTCACATACCACAGCAATCCCGCGATAATCAAAAGTGCGGTCACTAACGGCGATGAATTTTTCACATAGGTTTCACTTGGCGGCGGTTGGATGAGATCTTTGAGTTTCATAACGGTCCTTCTAAAAAACGATGAAAAAATCGCCCGCACTTTATTGGTTAAACAAAAACAGGGCAGCCCGAAGACTGCCCCGAATTATATCACGGTCCGTAAGAATTACGCCAAAATACCTAGCCAGTAACCTAAAATACCGACGCCGAACAAGGCGAAAATGATGTACATGGCGTTCACTTTTTTGCGCAATAACCACATACAGACGAAAGTCAGTAACAATGCCATCAGTCCCGGCAACAGCTGATCCAGCACGCTTTGCACGGTAGTGACCACTTCTTCGCCCATGGCGTTTTTATAACGGGACAATTCGAGCGGAATATTAATGCTGGTCCATTTGGATACCAGTGAGCCCATCACGAATAAACCGAGAATTGAGGCGCCCTGAGTGACTTTTTGTAAACGACCGCCGCCCATTTCGGACACGATTTCCGTCCCTTTGGCATAACCGTATTTAAAGCCGTACCAACGGGTCAGCGCACGGAAAATGTTGATGCCGATGAAGAATAATAACGGGCCGAGTAAGCTGCCGCTGATGGCAAGACCGGCGCCGAGCGCGGCTAATACCGGACGTAAGGTTCCCCAGAAAATCGGATCGCCCACACCGGCTAACGGCCCCATCAGACCGACTTTCACCCCGCTGATTGCCGCATCGTCGATGTCCGCGCCGTTGGCCCGTTCCTGTTCCATGGCCGCCGTTACGCCCATAATGGCGGAGCCGATCCAAGGCTGAGTGTTGAAGAATTCGAGGTGACGTTTTAAGGCGGCGGCCTGATCTTCTTTGTTGCTGTAAAGGCGTTTTATCGCCGGAATCATGGATACGCAAAATCCCATGGACTGCATACGTTCAAAGTTGAAAGAACCCAAAAGGAATGTTGAACGCCAGTAAGTTGAGCGAATATCGCGCGCGGTTAATTGTTTTTTCTCAGACATTTTCGTATTCCTTCTTATAGACCTTCAAGTTCGTCGTCCGCAAGTTCGCGTTTTACGCTACCGACTTGCCCCGCCGCTTTATTGAATTGTGGATTTAATTGGATGTAAATTAAGGCTAAACATGCGCCCAGGAAACCCAAACCGACCAAGTTGTAGTTTGAGAAGGAGGCGATAACGAAGCCCATAAAGAAGAACGGCATTAACGCACCGGCGCGCATCATGTTGATGACCATGGCGTAACCGACGACCACGATAAATCCGCCGGCGATTTGTAACCCGCGGGTAACCACTTCAGGAATCGCATTTAATGCGGCGGTTACGGTATCCGTACCGGCAACCAGCGCCACGAAAAATGTCGGAATGGCTACGCGTAACGCCTGCAGGCTGAGACCCGCAAAGTGACAGATTTCGATACCGCGGAAGTTGGCTTGTTCCGCATAATCATCAGCTTTGTGTTGTAAGAAAATGGTTAAAGTACGGACGAAGATGGTTAATACCTGGCCCGCTGCGGCAACCGGAATAGCGACGGCGATTGCGGTCGCTTTATCCTGATTGCCTTTAATTACCAGAATTGCGGCAATAACGGAGGCCAACGCCGCATCCGGCGCCATTGCCGCACCGACGTTCATCCAGCCTAACGCCAGCATTTCCAGCATACCGCCGACAATCACGCCGGACTGTAAATCGCCCAATACCAAGCCGATTAAAGTACAAGCCACCAGAGGACGGTGAGTTTGACGTTCGTCAAGCACGGAACCCATACCGCAAATCGCGGCGACGAGGGTTACTAAAATAATTTCTAATGTAGTCATAATGTTTTCCTGAATTAGAATTGAATTGCATCAAGTTTTTCTTTGGTAAGCGGTTCTTTACGGTTCGCGGCGACCTGTTGAAGCGACATATTCACGCCGAGTTCCAATAATTTTTTGAATGCCGCCACATCGTCTTTGTTTACCGCAACGGCTTGCGAAATCAGCTTGTCGCCTTCGCGGTAAGTCATGCCGCCTACATTGACGTCCGAAATTTTTACTCCGCCCTCAATTAAGCGCACGATATCGGCCGGATTGGTCACCAGCCAAATGATATTTTTGCCGGCGTATTTCGGGTTGTGCCATACTTTAATCGCTTTCTCAACCGTAATAACGTAACCTTTTAAGTGAGACGGCACGATTTGAAGCAATAATTCGCGTCGGATGTCATCTTTTGCGACACCGTCGTTAATGGCAAAAATCGCTTCGCATTTTACGGCTTTCGCCCAGGACGTCATCACTTGTCCGTGGATTAAACGGCTGTCGATACGCAATAAGGAGATATTCATATTACCTTTTAAGTTCGGATCGCGCGGCGCCGCCGGAACCGCCGCGACTGCCGGTTTTTCTTCCGTTTTGGCGTCTTTCGGTTCAGGATTGCGGAAAGATTTCACCGCCATCACGCCGACTTCTTTCGCCGTTTCCACTAATTCCTCTAAAGAAGCGCTGTCTTTGGCGTCTAGAGTTTCAAGCAACATCGGCAGGCTGATACCGGTTACGATATCGGTGTTTTCGCGGTTAGTGGCAACACGGGCCGCCGCGTTGTAAGGGCTGCCGCCGAATAAGTCCACCATAAACAGAACCGGTTCGTTTTCAGGCAATGTTTCAAGGATGGCATTGTATTTGGCAACCAGGTCGTCGCCGCCTTCGCCGGGTAAAAATGTGACTACATGGGTATTTTCATCTTCACCGAAAACCATGGCCGCTGAGTTTACGATTTCTTCTGAAAATTTTCCGTGTGTCGCAACGATAAGATGCGTCATTTCAGATCTCCGTTTGTAATGAGGATGGATAATTGTCACGTTTCAGCCGCTCGTCAAATAACAATGCAAACGGTTGCTGAACATTGGCAAGTCTAAATGTCAGGTGAAAATAGTCAAATTTTTTTTGCTTAAAATATGATCTTGATCACACAAAAAGGGTAGAAAAAGTGCGGGCGATTTTTTGAATGTTTTTTTCGGAAAAATGCGGCGTTTTTTGCCCGCACTTTTTATTAGCGGGCAAAGGTCATTATTTCGTCATAAACCAACGGCAATTGGGTGACGCCGTAATGTTCGGTGAAATGTTTATAACCCTGAGTTGTGATATATTTCGCTTGCAGATTCGCCGCCAGTTGTTCGCTGAAAGCGGGATTTACCACATTATCGTCCAGCGACGCGATAACGGTGCGTTGCGGGATGCGGCGGATGAGCGCGGCATAATCCGGTTGTTGCGCGGTGAAGTCGTTCAGTTCGGGCAAGTTGGGTAACGCTTGATCGAATCCCGCCACCAAAATCAGCCCGCCTACCGGCCGGTTTTGTTGCGCCAGAAAGCGCAAGGTGGCGATGCAGCCCAAACTGTGTCCGATAAAAATATCCTGCGGTGAAACGTTAGGAATATTTGCCCGGTGATGCGCCAGCCAGATTGCGGGATTCGGCTTGTCGGCCTCCGGCATGTCGAAAACCTTAACGGAAAATCCTTCATTTTCCAACCGCACTTTTAGCCAGGGAAACCAATGTTTTTGCGAGTTTGCGGTGTAGCCGTGAGTGATAAAAACGCGTTTTTGCATAATGCCGTCCGTTCTAAAATTTACGGATGTTAGCATAGCATAATCAAGGTGATATGGTGCGCGGAAGTTGAATTTTATTGGAAATTTCAGCGTAATCGTCAAGCTTAATCGTTTCGGTTAACCAGTTTTTTATTGACTGAGAGGATTTTTCCTTTATATTTCCTTATCCAATGTCTTGACTTAATCTTTACTTATAACAACAAAGGGGTGTCAGAATGTCGAATTCTACACGTGAAACATTTTCCGGGCGTAAAGCCTTTATTATGGCGGCCATCGGTTCCGCCGTCGGGTTGGGAAACATTTGGCGTTTTCCTTACACTACTTATGAAAACGGCGGCGGCGCATTTATTATTCCTTATATTGTGGCGTTATTGACCGCCGGTATTCCGCTTTTATTTTTAGATTACGCCATCGGGCATCGTCACCGCGGCGGCGCGCCGTTGTCCTATCGCCGTTTCAATAAGCACTTTGAAACCTTCGGTTGGTGGCAGGTGATGGTGAATGTCATCATCGGATTATATTACGCCGTGGTGCTCGGTTGGGCGGCAACTTACACCTATTTTTCCTTTACCGCCGCGTGGGGGAATGATCCCGTTCAGTTTTTTATTAACGAATATTTGAGAGTCGGCGATATTAAGCAAGGGGTGAGTTTCGAATTTGTCGGCATGGTGATCGGACCGTTGATTGCGGTTTGGCTGGTCGCCTTAGGAGTGTTGGCGTTGGGCGTACAAAAAGGGATTTCAAAATCCTCCAATATTTTAATGCCGGTGTTGGTGGTGATGTTTATTGTGCTTGTGGTGTCATCGCTTTTTCTGCCGGGCGCGGCAAAAGGATTAAACGCTTTATTTACGCCGGATTGGGATAAGTTATCCGATCCGAGTGTTTGGATTGCGGCATACGGGCAGATTTTCTTCTCATTATCCATTTGTTTTGGAATTATGATCACTTATGCTTCATATTTGAAGAAAGACTCCGATTTAACCGGTTCCGGCTTGGTGGTGGGTTTTGCCAACTCCAGTTTTGAATTATTGGCGGGAATCGGCGTTTTTGCCGCACTCGGTTTTATGGCGACCGCGCAGGGACAGGAAGTCAGCGAAGTAGCGAAAGGCGGTATCGGTTTAGCCTTCTTTGCGTTTCCGACCCTCATTAACGAAGCGCCGTTTGGTGAAATTATCGGTGTGTTATTCTTCGGTTCGTTGACCTTTGCGGCATTAACGTCGTTTATTTCCGTTATCGAAGTCATCATTTCCGCCGTACAGGATAAATTGCGCATCCGTCGTTCGAAAGTCACCTTTCTGGTCGGCTTGCCTATGATGGCGGTTTCCGTGATTTTATTCGGTTCTACCACCGGCTTGCCGATGTTAGACGTCATGGATAAATTCGTGAACTATTTCGGTATCGTCGCGGTGGCGTTCGTTTCGCTGATGGTCATTGTCGCGGACGAAAAATTAGGCGTGCTGGGTCAGCACATTAATGAAACGTCTTCATTCAAAGTCGGTTTCGTGTGGCGGTTGTGTATCGTGGTAACCACGGGAATTTTGGCTTTCATGTTGTTCAGCGAAGGAGCAAAAGTCTTTACGGAAGGTTATGAAGGATATCCGAATTGGTTTATCAATACCTTCGGCTGGGGCATGTCGATTATGCTAGTCGTGGTGGCTTTCCTGCTTTCTCGCTTGAAATGGAAAAACGAAGTGATAACGGAACGTAAAGGAGAACAATCATGAATACCAGTGCAATCGTGATGATGGTGATTGCCCTCGCCATAATCTGGGGCGGATTAATAATTTCAATCGTTAAGCTGCCGAAAGAGTAAAAAACGAAGAAAAAATCGCCCGCACTTTTGCGATGGTATAAAGTGCGGTCAAAATTTTGAGAGTTTTTTATCGGTTTGGATGATTTTTAAACGAACGAAAAATATTTTCAAATTTTTGTCAAAAACCACTTGCAAAGGCGGCTAAAATCCCTATAATACGC